>MDSV01128271.1_pt1 | contig 10983 bp, 13 predicted proteins | sample 810851 | NCBI WGS metagenome assembly MDSV01 (sample SAMN05326640, study PRJNA326480) | marine metagenome | isolation source: seawater | place: Atlantic Ocean: North East | collected 2012 | reverse complement strand
TTTTTGGTGCCCTCACACGGACTCGAACCGCGAACCTACTGATTACAAATCAGTTGCTCTACCAATTGAGCTATGAGGGCTTATGAATTACTTAACTCTAAAAGTAGATAAATTCAACTATTTTGTTGATGATTCATTTATAAATAAATTATCGGAAGCTTTAAGGTTGCTAAAAAAACTAAGAGATTTAATTTGATATTTTTTTTTTAATACAAAATTATAAGAATTTAAAAAATTAACTATACTTTCTTCTTTTTCTAAAAATCTTTTTTTATTATCTGATATTTCAATATAAATAATATTAATTTTATTTAATTCTAGTAATTTTTTGGCCCCTTTTAAAACATTTAATTCGTTTCCTTCAGTATCAATTTTTAAAATATCAATAGAGTTAATCTCATTTTCTAAGCAAAAGTTATCTAAAGTTTGTGTTTGAACTTTTATTTCAAAAAAATCTTCGATTTTCTTGAAGGGCTGCAGGAATTTCATAAAGATTTTTCTAGTATTTTTCCATTTTTTATCATCTTTGATTGTTGTTATTAGACTAGACCCGGATGCCTCGAAAAACTTGTTTAAGTAAAAACTTTTTTGGGTATTAGAGTTATCAAGAGCTAAATTAAAATAGTTAATGTTTTTATTTTGAAGTAATGATTTTAAATAATCTTTGGTATTAGGATTTGGGTCAAAAAGGAAAAAACTTGACTCATTACTATACTTTTTATCAATTTTAATAATGCTTCTAGTAAAGTTTCCTCGAAAACATCCAATGTCAAATATTACTTTGTGATTTTTTTTTGCACATTTAATAATTTCATGCTCAACAGCATTCATAAAGATTTTATTCAATAAGTAATAAATTATTTTTTGCATTATCTATTTTAAATATTTAAATGGTTTTTTTGAAGGAAATATGTATTCAAAGGGTATTGGTTTTTAATTGGAAAAAACTCATTTTCTTTATTAGAAAATAAGTATTTTTTAAAATTATATTTTTTTAAAAATTTTTCTATGTTTTTAATATCGTCGCCGGTTTCTACTATCAAAACTGGCTTGTCTCTTTTAATAATTTCCTTTAGTCCTTGTACTACTGAAAATTCATGACCATTAACATCAATTTTAATAAGATGAATTTTTGTTTTAATTTTTTTTACTTTTTTTAAGTAAATTTTTTGTCTGATTATTGATATGTTAGTTTTAAAAATAAAATCTAAATTTATTTGTTTAATTAACTTTTTTTTATCATAAAAAGTATATGTGATTAAATCTAGGTTTTTTGAAAAAAATTTATATCTTGGAAAATAAATATCATAATATTTATTAAATTTATCTATACCATAAGAGTATACTTTTAAATTTTTAATTTTAAGTTTTTTAAGAATTTTTACATAAGGAGAATATGGTTCGTAGCAAAATATTTTATTTACATTTAACTTTCTATTAAAAAACTTTGATGCAATTCCATCACTAGCGCCAACATCAATTATATTGACGTTCTTTGACATATTTATGTATGATACACCATTAGCATCCTGTTCAAAAATATTTGTGTATCTAATAAAATATCTTGTAATAAAATAAATTAATGGATGGCTTCTAATTATTTTCTCTAGAATAAATAAAATACCTGAGTTTGTCTTGGATTGTTTCATGATTTATTTATTTTTCTGATTACTGAAAGGACTATCCCATTTCTTTTCACATGTGATATATCAATGCCAACAAACTTAGAAAAGCAATTAGTTACATTGTCTGAAGAATATTTATTATCATTTTGATTTGTTGCTCTATTTGTCATGATAATAAAATCAGATTTATCCAAGCTCTCAAAACTAAAATTTAAAAAACCTGCTTTCTTTAAATAAAGTTTAGCTACCTCCTCTGAAATGCCACAACTTGAGAAAGTAATTTTAGATTTTTTTTCTAATTTGGATTTATTTATAAGTTCTTTAATAGATGAACCCCAATAATCATTTTCAAATTTTTGGTTATAATTCTGTTTTTCTCCATTAAAAATATTTAAATATGTATATTGGTATGGGGTTAACAATATAAAATTAAATAAAAAATAGATTATTAAGATTGAGTTAAATATCCCAAAAATTCTGATGTGTATCAATTTAATGTTTTCAATAATATAGTAAATTGCTAAAGCTGGGATAATGCAAGTATAGGGTATCATCCATAAAACATGTCTAAATCCATCATAAATAGAGAAAGGAGTAAACAGCAACATAATAAAAGGATAAAGAATCATAGAAATAATTAAAATTATTTTATAATTAAAAATTGAAATCTTTTTTAAAAAAAAATTATTTGATCTTAAAAAAAAAATAATAAAAAATATATATGATATTAAAAAATATTCTGGAGATTTGTATGCAAAATTAGTAATCAAATATGATTTGGGAATATCTTTGTAGATGAAATACTCGCCATTAACTAAAATATATGGATATCCTCTCCATAAATCAGTAAAAGCCCATTCATAAAATAACTTAAATGGTAATAAAAAAATATTTGGATGAGTATCGATCCAAAATATAACTATTATAAAATAAAATATTATAAAACTTTTAAAAAAATCTAAGAAAAACTTCTTTTTTATAAAATTTCTGCTGCATATTTTTTTAGTTATAAAAACTTCATAAAAAAAGAATAAAAGTAACGGAATTAACGTTCCAAGAAAAAATAAATTTGTACCTGTTCCGATTGCAGATAAAATTCCAATATTATAAATATATTTTGAACTTTTGTGTTTTGATTGAATTTTAAGATATTTTATAAATGAGTAAAAAATCCATACATGACAAAAAGCTAAAATTGTATCTTTGCTATTAAAAGCCATATGTCCGTGAAATGCGGGAAAAAGAAAAAGAACTAGAAAAGTTATTTTGGCAATTTTATCATTAAAAAGTTCTTTACATAAATTTTTGATAGCAAAAATTACACCAAATGAAAAAATAAGATTCACCAAATGGTTAACTTCGATCTGATATTGATTGGGGAAGATTTGTAAAAACAAATATTTTATAGAGTAATAGATTGGAGAATAATATTCTCTCCTAAAAATATCTTCATCAATTCTTCCTATTGAAAATAAATAATTTATTGTAATTTTGCCCTGGGTTATTAAATGACCTTCATCCCATGTTTGTCCAAGTGTGATTGCAGAATACGCAGAAAATAAGATTAAAGAAAAGAGAATAATTTTTTGTTTTGTTTTAACATTCATTCATTAAATTTTATTGATTTTCAATTTGTTTGAATTCTTCTTTAATTTTTAAATAAAATTTATAAAAAAGAAGTCTATCATCTTCATTTATTATTTGATCTTTTTCAATTCCCTTTTTTAATTCTGATCTTATTTTTTCTTTAACTGATTCAATATTTTCTTTTTTATTTAAAAGTAATATTTTATTTATATTTTCTAATTTATCAGCAAAAATGAGATTGTATGTTACATTAATAATTATTATTACCGCAACAGTTACTGCAGCCAGTTTAATAATAAATTTTTTTATATCTGTTTGATTTTTATTATCACTCATAAAAACTTTGATTATATGGCATTGTTATTAATTAATACACCTTAAACATAGGTAATGGAAAAATAAATTTGCTTCCTTTTTTTATTAGATTTTGTTCTCTATTTAGAATTTCTTTTTTAAAATGCCATGGAAGTACAAAATAATAATTTGGTAATTGCTTCCTTGATTCTTTCTCCGAAATAATCTTAATTTTTGTGCCAGGGGTAAAATGATTATTTTTTCTTGGATTTCTATCTGCAATATATTTGATATGTTTCTTTGTTAAACCAAAGTATTGTAAAAGAACGTTGCCTTTTGTGGACGCCCCATAACCATGAATTATTTTATTTTGTGAAATAATTTTTTCCATGAAATTAAAAGTATATAATTTTATTTTATTTATATGATCGAAAAACTTTGAAAAAGTTCTTTTGCTTCTTAGTTGCATTTTATTTTCTTGCATCATGATTTTTTTTATTGATTTCTTATTAGTTTTATAAATAGAGTTTTTTTTGCAAATAAAGTACTGCGTACTGCCGCCATTAATATTGTTGGTTTTTAGATCAAAAACTCTTAGATTATTTTTTTTTGCCATGTCAATTATTATTTGATTCGAATAATAAGTTAAATGTTCTTGACAAATTGTATCGAACATCTTGAACTTTACTATAGACATTAAGTCGGCGTGCTCAATTAAAAATATACCATCATCGTCTAATATCTTATTAATATCTCTAAAAAAAGAATTTGGATCATTAATATCATAAAATACTGATAGTGCTGTTATAATTTTAAATTTTTTATTTGGTAATCTTTCAATTATTTTATTTGCAGAAAAAAAGTCAGAAATTTTGCAATTAACGTTCTTATAAAATTTTTTATACTTATTAACTAACGGATCTATTCCGACTTTGTAAAGTTTTTTATTAAAAAAATTTAATAAAGTCGCATCATTACTTGCTATGTCTAAAATAGAGTCATTTTTTTTCAATTTTATTTTCTTCAACAAATTGTCTCTTATTTTTTTCATGTGTTCAGTCATTGTTTTATTTATGCCAGTTCTATAACCATAATCTGGTCCATAAAGATATTTAAGGTTATAATTATTATTAAGTTGAACTAACGAACACTTTTCACAAATAACAAGTGTTAATTCTGTTTTTCTAATATTCGTATTAATATTTTTTGGAAATTTTCCTGTATAACTTAATTTACCAAGAGAGAATAGTTTAGATAATTTTCTCTCATGACAATTTCTGCATTTTTTTAATTTCATTAAATCTATTTCTTGAGTAATATATTTTACTCGATGAAAAGTAAAATATTAATTTTTTCGGCTACATATAATGAGTCTAAAAATATAACACTTTTGTTAAATTATATTGAAGAGCTCAATTTAGATTTGGATATATTGATTGTTGACGATAATTCACCAGACAAGACTTGGCAAATAGTCGAGGAATATTCAAAAAATAAAAAAAACATTCATCTAATAGTAAGAGAAAGAAAAAGCGGGTTAGACACAGCTCATAAATTAGCTTTTGAATATAGTGTTAACAATAATTATAATTATTTAATAACAATAGACGCAGATTTAACTCATGACCCAAAAAAAATTCCTGAATTTATAAAAGAATTAAAAAATAACCCCTTTGTGCTTGGTTCTAGATTTGTAGAAGGAGGATCTTTGGACACCACAGGATGGAGGAGAGCTTTAAGTATTTTTGGAAATAAATTCATAAAAATAATTTTCAGAATAGACTCTAATGAATTTACGACAGCTTTTAGAGGTTATAATTTAAAAAAACTTGATAACTTTGATTTAAGAAATGTAAAATCTAAAGGTTATAGTTTTTTTATGGAAACAATATATCTTTTAAACAAGAAGAAAATTCCAATTAAAGAAATTCCTTTTCATGCAAAATTAAGACATAAGGGTGTTTCAAAAATTGAAAGAGTAGAAATATTTAGAACTTTAATAAACGTTTTAAGATTGAGATTTTTTTAAAATTAAAACATTTACTATTAGCAATATTAAGTTAAAATAAAAATTATGGTTGAAAAAATAAAATATAAAAATAAACTTTTAGCACTCATAATTAGCGGAAACTACAGAAAAAAAAAAGGAATTACCTTCTTTACGCCAAATGATGCTACACAACAAATTGGCTACATGAAGCACAAAAAAGGTCACAAAATTATTCCACACAAACATAGTAAAAGAATAACTAGAATTTTTCCCACAACCGAGGTTCTATTACTTCTTAAAGGTGTTCTTAGAGTTGACTTTTATCAACAAAGTAAAAAATATTTATTTAGTAAAATACTAAAAGAAAAATGTATTATATTTTTAGTTCATGGAGGGCATGGTTTCAAAGTAATTAAAGATGTTGAAATGATTGAGGTTAAACAAGGACCATATGATATTGCAAAAGATAAAGTTAAATTCGATGAAATAAGTGAAAAAAAAATTAAAATCAAAAAAAATTAAATTTATTCCTGTAAATGTTCCTAAAATTTTTAGAGAGGATAAATTTTTTGTTAAAGACAGTCTTGATACAAATTGGATCTCATCCGAGGGTTCTTATGTCAAAAAATTTGAAAAAGAATTTTCAAAATTTAATAAAAGAAAATTTGGAATAGCTGTATCAAATGGTACGGCAGCATTAGAAATATCGTTAAAAGCGCTTAACCTTAAACCTAAAGATGAAATTATTATTCCAACTTTTTCAATAATTTCAACCGCACTATGTGTAATAAAGTTAGGGTTAAAACCAGTTCTAGTTGATTGTGATTTGTTTACCTGGAACATGATTCCCATTCAAATTTTTAATAAAATAAATAAAAGAACCAAGGCGATTGTAATAACACATATTTATGGATTTCCAGTTGATATGGAGAAAATTATTAAAATTGCAAAAAAAAGAAATATTAAGATTATCGAAGACGCAGCAGAAATGATTGGTCAAAAATATAGAAATCGTATGTGTGGTAGCTTTGGTGAAGCAAGCACTTTTAGTTTTTACGCAAACAAGCATATTACAACAGGTGAAGGAGGTATGATTTTGACTGACAATAAAAGATTTTATGAAAAATGTGTATCTTTGAGAAACTTATGCTTTGGTTCAGGTAATGACAGGTTCAATCATGATGATATTGGTTGGAACTATAGAATAACAAATATCCAAGCAGCAATTGGGTGTGGTCAACTTAAGAATATAAATTGGATAATTAATAGAAAGAGGGAAATTGGAAATAGGTATACTTATTTACTTAAGAAAAATAATAAAATTTATATCCAGCCAGAAAAAAACGAATTTTCAAAAAATATTTATTGGGTCTTTGGTGTAGTAATTAGACCTAATAATAAAATTAATAGAGATTTTGTTGTTAAAAAATTATCCGAAAATAAAATACAAACACGCCCCTTTTTTTACCCTATGCATAAACAAAAAATTTTTAAAAAAATGAAAATTTTTAAAAAAAAATGAAAAATATCCAAATGCTGAATATTTATCTAAAAATGGCTTTTATTTACCATCAGGTATTGGAATTAAAAATTATGAAATTGATTATGTTTGTGACGCTCTTAATAAGATATTAATTTAAAATTAAATGAATTATTTTTGTAAAAAAGAACATAGAATATATAAAAATTAAAGCAGTAACTAAGTACAATATAACAATTAACTTATTTTTTTTATTTTTTTCTTTAATAATATCTTCTGGCTCTCTATCAAATATTGAGTCTTTCTTTTTTTCTTTAAAGTCATACGAAAACATCCAAAAATTTTGATCATTGTCTAAATCTTTATCAGTTTTTATAGCTTTTAAATGAAGAATAATATAATTCGCCAAAATACATAGACAAATCAATATGAAAAGTACTTTGATCATTTTAATTAATTTTTTTTTGCTCTTCTCTAATTTTTTTTATTAAACTGCTACCTCTGTCAAATAGCAAATTAATTTTAATTTTTTTATTTACTCCAACTTCAATTTTTTTAATATTTCTTATTTCGTAATTATCAGCTACTGCTGAGATAGGTCTTTTTTTGCTTTGAAGATTATTGATAGTAATTTTTGATTTATCCGAAATTAACTTGCCTTTCCATCTTCTGGGTCTAAATGGACTTATTGGTGTTAGAGCAATTTTTTTGGAGTCCAAAGATAGTATGGGTCCATTAACTGAAAGATTGTAAGCTGTACTACCTGCGGGTGTTGAAACTAATACACCATCGCTAACTAATTCCTTAATTAAATTTTTTTGATTAATTTTAATTTGTAAATTAGCGGTTTGCTTGCTTTGTCTTAATAAAGAAATTTCATTTACCGCAATCATTTTGAATATCCTTTTCTTTGAGTTTGTTATTTTGACTTCAATGGGATTGATAGTAAATTTGTTGGCTTTTGCTATTTTTTTACTGAGTAAAGAAATCTTCTGGTTTTTATTCATTAAAAAACCAACTGATCCGCAATTAACTCCATAAAAAGATTTTTTAAAATTATAATATTTTTTAAGACTTCTTAACATGAATCCATCGCCGCCAGCTACGATAATAGTATTGCATTTTTTAATAGAATATTTTTTAAAGTTTTTCAATCTCTTCTTCAATAACTGTGACTTTTTATTTTTATCGAATATAAAATGACATTTGTTCATAAATTTATTTATTTAAAAAACAATCCACTTCTTAGATCTTTGTGCAATGTATTCTTTTTAAAATACCTTTTTAAATTAAATCTAAATAAATGATAAGTTATATAACTAATTCTTTTAATAAATCTGTCAAATAGTGTTGACGGTGAAAATTTGTTGAGATTGTTATGTGAAATTTGACTAATCTTTAATGTTCCAAATAAGCCTTGTGGCGCATTTGCATAATTATCTGATAGATGCCTTATCAATGAACCTTTATCTACTTTGTCATTTTTAAATGGGACAATAGTAGCTAAATACCTGCTCATGCTTAATCCGTTCATATTCTCACCGTGCCATCCGACAGCAGCCATTTCCCTAATTAATAAAATATTGGAAATTGAAATCCATCTCCAATTAAAATCGTAGAATTTTGTTTCGATAAAATTATTAAATTCTTTTTTATCGTATATCCAAAAAGAACAGTTTGAATTTGCTAATACCAAATATTTCTTTTTTGATAAATTTAAATATTTTGATGATTGTTCTACCTGGTCAGTCGAGTAAAAATTTTTATCTTTTTTATTTATTTCAAATCTTAAAAACCCCAAATTATAATTATTCTTAAGACAAGTATTTTTGTGTTTTAACCAATAATTAAAGTTTTTTTTATCGAAAAGAATATCATCCTCACAATATATAAATATATCAAAATTATTTTTTTGAGATTTCATCAAATTTCTACAATACCATGTAAGTTTAAATGAATGATCTTTTTTAAAATTGTAATAAAAATATTGAATCTTTTTATTTTTATTTTTAAATTTTTGATTTGAGTGAACAAAAATTTGAGATTTATTTGATAATTTGAGTAAACTTTTACAAACTTTTTTAAAATTTTTAATTTTTTTTTTGTCATAAGGATTTTTTAAATATAATGGAATATGAACAGATATCTTAAAATTTTTCATATGTTATTACTAAAAATCTAACCAATCTGAATATTTGTCTGAATTTTTTTGAATAAAAGTTGGCATATCTTTAATTGGTAAAATTTTCAATTTAAACTCATTAGAATATTTATAATCATTTGATTTCGCTTGATGATCAAAATTTATTACCTTCCTCCTTACCATGTCTTTAATGTCATTAAGTGTTTGCTTGCTATCTTTAAACTCTGCATGTTCCTCATGATTTGTTAATTTTGTATAAATGTCCTCGGGTGATTTGACTTGTGAAAAATGCCAACCTCCATCCGTTACGATTTTTATATTTGTATATTTTGTATCGGAAAATAGAGTATCAACTCTATAAATTGGGTAATTTTTAATCTTGAGATCTCTAAGCCAACTAAAAGATTTGAGATATTTTTTTTTACATCCTCTAGTTCCGTGCCATTCTATTCTGTCACAATACAAATTAAATTTGTAATAAAAAAGTTTTTGTTTGAAAGCTACAATTTTATTCTTATTTCTTTCTAAATTTATATTTTCAAATCTAGGAATTTCATCATTATCACTATAAAATATATAATCATCTTTATCCGCTTCTTCAATTCCTGAGGTCAGACTGTCTCTTTGGAATGCAATTCTTTTAATTGAATTTTCTCTAATTTGATTATTACCTGATTTATCTAAACTTAATTTGGTTTCATCAAATAAATTGTTGGGCTCATTTTCAACTACAATATAGTTAATTTTTTTTTTAAAATTTTTAAATTTATTGATATCAAAATTAAGTTTTTTTTTCTCGCCACTATGAGAATATTTGGACTCTGTAATAACAAATTTATCGACGTAAGGGTCGAGAATATTAAATCTTAATTCCAACATCATATTTTCGTTATAAAATGTTGTGCAATCAAAAACTTTCATAAGGTGATACAAATTAAAACATTTACTATTAACAATATTACGCTATAAATAACAGTCGAATATTCATAAATCTATGCGTGACTATATTAACTTAAATAATTTAGGCAAAAGTATGAGGACATTTTACAACAAAAGTCCTTTCCCATATGCCGTTATAGATAATTTTTTCAAACCTTCTATAGCAAATAAATTAGAAAAAGAATTTCCAAAATATAAAGATAAGAGATTACATGAATACAAAAATTATTGTGAAGTTAAAAAAACTTCAAATAATTGGAATTTTTTTCCACCCCTTACTTACAAAGTTTTTTCACTTTTAAACTCAAGTCAAACAACAAGGTTCTTATCAAAAAAACTTAAAATACCTAAAATGATACCAGATTACGGCCTTCATGGTGGTGGTTGGCATTTAATGCATCATAAAGGTAAATTAAATCCCCATTTGGATTATTTTATTCATCCTAAGGCGAATTTGCAGAGAAAATATAATCTGATTGTTTTTCTATCAAAAGGATGGAAGGAAAATTGGGGTGGTGAAATTTGTTTTTATAAAAAAAATAAAAAAAACGGTAAAATTCCTGGAGATTTATCAACAAAAATTTATCCAAAATTTAATAGGGCTGTCTTTTTTGATGTATCCAACCATAGTTGGCACGGTGTTCTTCAACCAAAGAAAAAAGTTATTAGAAATAGTATGGCAGTATATTATTTAATTAATCCATCCAAAAAAGATTTGTTAAATAGAAACAGGGCTCTTTATGCTCCAACTAATAAACAAAAAGGAAACAAAAAAATTTTAAAGTTTATTAAATTAAGATCTAGCTCAAAAAATTTCTCTAAAGTTTATAGAAAAAATAAATAACTCTTGGTGCCCTCGGACAGACTCGAACTGTCACTCCCATACGGGCAAGGATTTTAAGTCCTTTGTGTCTACCATTTCACC
>MDSV01098676.1_pt1 | contig 10983 bp, 10 predicted proteins | sample 810851 | NCBI WGS metagenome assembly MDSV01 (sample SAMN05326640, study PRJNA326480) | marine metagenome | isolation source: seawater | place: Atlantic Ocean: North East | collected 2012 | reverse complement strand
TTTGTTGTTGTTTTGGCCTTGTAGTTGGGGTTTGGCATACGCATATTCTTTTAATAAAAATATTGAAACCTTTTTATCTTACCTAATTTTATTTTTTTTAGGTGCAGTTCTTATGCGAAGTGCTGGATGTATTGTTAATGATATAGTTGATCGAAAATTGGATAAAAGAGTAAAGCGAACTAAAGATAGACCTTTAGCAGCTAATTTAATTTTTGTGAAGCAAGCTTTTTTATATGTTGTTGGACTTTGTGGTTTGGCGTTTTTAATTTTAATACAATTTAATTTTTTAACAATTGTCTTAGGATTGGCATCTATGACTCTTGCTTTTTCTTATCCTTTTATGAAAAGAATAACCTATTGGCCTCAACTTTTTTTAGGTTTGACATTTAATTGGGGAATAATAATGGCGTGGGCTTCTATTAGTAATTATTTAACACTTGATATATTTGTTGTTTATCTGGCGGCCATATTTTGGACATTGGGTTATGACACAATTTATGGTGTTCAGGACATTGTAGATGATGAAATAATAGGAGTAAAATCAACATCTATTAAATTTAAATCAATGTTGAAAAAATTTGTTCTTATATGCTATTCGTTAAGTCTATTAATACTTTTTATATTTTTTTTATATAATATGAAATCTCTTTATTTTTTACTGCCTTTATCTGCTTTTTTCATAACACTGCTTTACCAAATACTTATTTTTAATAAACAAAAACCAAAAACATGCTTACAAGCATTTAAAGTAAATAATTTTTCTGGATTTTATTTATTTTTAACTTTTTTAACTTTTTCTCTATAAAATGAAATTTGAAGAATTAAAAAAAATCTTAAAGAGGCTTTATAAAGATCATGTTAATAGATATTTAAATAGAATTTTTTTATCACTATTTTTATCTTTGATCGTTTCACTAAGTACCTCAGCGATTGCGTGGTTATTAGATCCAGCTGTTAAAAAAATATTCATTGAAAATAATCAGACTTATGCTTGGGTCATACCATTGGCAATAATAATAGCATTTTCATCCAAAGGTATTTGTTTATATATAGCAAGAATATTACTTATAAAAACAGGCCAAGAGATATCTGGGGAACTCCAAACGAAAATTGCCCGATATATTTTAAACACTGATATCTCCACAATTGAAAAAAAGCATTCTGGTAAATTTATTGCAAATATTAATTTTGATGCTGGGCAAGTAAATTCTTTATGCAGCACGGGTATACTTAATTCTATGAAAGACTCTATGACACTTATTGCTCTAATTGGAGTTATGGTTTATCAAAATTGGAAGTTAACTTTATTTGCTTTAATAATGATGCCTTTAGCAGCTGGACTAGCCAAGTCTCTTGGTAAAAGAATAGGAAAAGCAGTTTCAGAGGCTGGTGAAATTGCTGGAAGTCTAACAGCCCATTTATCAGAAATTTTAAAAGCATCAAAAATGATAAGAATTTACCAAAAAGAAGATTTCGAATTTCAAAAGTCAAAAGATATTATTTTTCAGATGGTAAATAAAGGAGCAAAAATATCTTCAATAATTGTTAGAGCCACACCTATAATGGAAATACTGACTGGCTTTATGATTGCTGGATTCATATACTTTTCAGGTGCTTTGATTTCTTCTGGAGAGCTACAGGTGAATCAATTTTTTTCATTTTTAGCAGCTATGATGCTTGCCTACCAACCTATAAGGTCTTTAGCTACAATCAATATGATTGTTTTTTCTGGAGCAGCTGGTGCCAAGAGAATTTACAAAGTAATAGATGAGCCAATTAAAATTAATAATGATCAAAATCTTCCGAACCTAAAATCTTCTGAAGGAAATATAAAATTTGTGAATGTAAGTTTCAAATATGACAATTCAAATGATAAAGCCATAAATAACATAAATTTAGATATTAAAGGTGGAAGTATGGCTGCATTTGTAGGGCATAGTGGTGCTGGAAAGAGTACAATTATAAATTTATTACCTAGATTTTATGATCCTCAAGATGGTGAAATTTATATCGATAAACAAAATACTAGATCCGTTAATTTAAACTCACTCAGAAAATCTATATCTTTAGTAAGTCAAGATGTAATACTCTTTGATAGTTCGGTTAAGGAAAATATTTTATATGCTAATAAAGATGCGTCGGAAGAAGAGTTTCTCGAATCATGCAAATTTGCGGCTGCAGATGAATTTATAAGGGACTTACCACAAAAACACGAAACATTAATAGGCGAAAATGGAGTAAGGCTCTCTGGAGGACAAAAGCAAAGGCTTTCGATAGCTAGAGCAATTCTTAAAAAATCTCCTATAATTCTTTTAGATGAGGCTACATCATCTTTAGACGCTGAGTCAGAGGAAGTTGTTCAAAGCGCTATAAGATATTTAACCAAAAATAAAACCACACTTGTAATTGCTCATAGATTATCAACTATACATAATGCTGATAAGATCTTTGTAATTAAAAAGGGAAAATTAATTGACTCAGGAAATCATGAAGAACTTATAAAAAATTGTGACTATTATAAGTTATTATATGAGAAACAACTAAAATAAAATCTATGATTTTTTTTTACAGAGTTTTAACTTTTTTATTGTTTCCTATTTTTATATTAATGACTTACCTAAGAAGGTTTTCAAATAAAGAAGATAAGATAAGATTTAAAGAAAAAATATCAGCTATAGAAAATTTTTTTCCACATAGTAAAAAAGTTTTTTGGATCCACGCCGCTAGCGTGGGTGAAACTAATAGTGTTTTGCCATTAATAGAAAAATTAATCAAAGATAATAAAGAAATATTTATTTTACTAACCTCTACCACCCTAAGTTCAAGCCAGCTCATAAAGGAAAAAAAATTAAATAATGATAATTTCCAACATCGCTTTTTCCCGTTAGATGTTCAATTTTTAGTAAAAAAATTTTTAAATCATTGGAAACCACAATTAATAATTTTCATAGACTCAGAGGTTTGGCCGAATTATTTGCTAGAAATATCTAAAAGAAAGATTCCTCTAGTTTTACTTAATGGGAGAATTACAACTAAAACTTTTAAACGTTGGAAAATATTTCCTAACTTATCTAAAAAATTATTCAATTCATATGATTTATGTTTACCCGCGAGTAGTGAGTCAGAAAAAAATTTAAAATCTTTAGGCGCAAAAAATGTAAAATTTATAGGTAATATAAAATTTTGTTCCAAGATAACTTATGAAGAAAACAACAATTATTTAAAAACTCTCTTTAGTAATTATTACGTTTGGTGTGCAGCTAGCACCCATCAAGGAGAAGAAGAAATAATTTTAAAAACTCATATTATGTTAAAAAAAAAAGATATAAATATATTAACGATTATAATTCCGCGTCATATTATTAGGTCAAATGAAATCTATAAAATTTGTAATAACTTAAAATTACATAGTCAGATTATTAATAAATATGAGGACATTTCCAAAAAGTCTGAAATTTTAATAATTAATTCAATAGGGGAAATGAGTAAATATTTTTATAATTGTAAAAGTATTTTTATGGGCAAATCATTTTTAAAAAAATTAATTAAAGTAGGAGGACAAAATCCTATAGAGCCAGCTAAAGTTGGTTGTAAAATATATCACGGTCCTTATGTTTCTAATTTTAAAGAAATTTATGGTTTTTTAAATAAAAAGCAGATTGCCTATGAGGTAAATAATGAATTTGAGTTATCAGATAATTTATTTAAAGATTTTAACAATATAAGCTACGAAAATAAGAAGAGCATTGAAGATCTTAATAATTATGGTGAGGAAATATTAGCTTCAACTACAAAGGAAATTTTAAAATTAAATGATAAAATTTAAAAAACCAAATTTTTGGAAAAAAATAAATTTATTTTCTCTTTGTTTACTTCCATTTTCCCTTATTACTTTATTATTTAATAAATTTAAGCCTCTTATAATTAATCAACATAAGTTTGAAATTCCAATAATTTGCATAGGAAATATTTATGTGGGGGGTACCGGTAAAACACCGTTAAGTATTTATATTTATAATTTGCTTAAAAAGAAAAAGTTTAAGCCTGCAATTGTAAGAAAATACTATTCATCTCATTTAGATGAAATTAATTTAACTAAAAATAAAGTAAAACAATTTTTTTCAAGCAGCCGTAGATCTACATCAATCTTAAAAGCAGAACAAAATAAAAATCGCGTTGTTATTCTAGATGATGGCTTGCAAGATGTATCTATTAAAAAAGATTTAAATATAGTTTGTTTTAATAGCGTGGACTTAATTGGTAATGGACTCTTATTACCTGCTGGACCATTAAGAAATAATTTAAACATGATAAAAGATTGCCAATTTATTATTATAAATGGAAAAAAAAATATTACATTTGAAAAAAAATTAAAATTAATATCAAATAATATCAAAATTTATCAATCAAAATACGAAATTAAAAATGTAAAAAAATATAAAGGAAAAAAAATACTTGCTTTTGCAGGAATTGGAAACCCAGAAAATTTTTTTAATTTGTTAAAAAAAAATGGTATGAGTATAAAATATAAGATGTCTTTTCCGGATCATTATCAATATACGAAGAAAGATATAGAAGATCTAATACTTAAAGCTAAAGAAAAAAAACTGAATTTAATTACTACAGAAAAAGATTATTTTAGAATAAAACAACTAAGCCAAAAAAAAATAAAATATATTTCTATTAATTTAAAGATTATTAAATATAAAAAATTCGAAAAAGAGTTGCTAAAAAGTTTATGAAAAAAAATATTTTTTATTTATTACAGTCAATAATAATATATATTTTCTTTGTGATTTCAAAAATTATCGGTTTAAAATTAAGTAGAAAATTATTTTCATACATTTTTGTTAAAATTGGTAAATTATTTAAATCTAAAAAAATTATAATTAAGAATTTAATTAAAATTAAGCCTGACGTAAATATTTTAGAAAGAGAGATAATAATAAATAAAATGTGGTCCAATTATGGAAAAACATTTATAGAGTATATTCATCTTAATTATTTTAAAAAAAATTCAAATCATTTAATAGTTAAAAATAAAAAAATTATTGATGAAATATTAAAAAAGAATAAACCTGTAATTTTTATATCTGGTCATTTTGCTAATTACGAGTTGATGTCTATGGAATTAACAAAGTCAAATATTAAGTTGGCAACTATTTATAGGCCTTTAAATAATATATTTTTAAATCCTTTTATGGAATATCTTCGAAAAACTTTTGTATGCAAAAACCAGATTAAAAAAGGATTAAATGGAGTTAAAGAAGCTTTAAATTTCATGAAAAAAGGTTACAGCGTAGCATTGATGGTAGATCAAAGGGTAGGTGAAGGTCCTAGAGTAAAATTTTTCGATGGTGAAGCTCATACAACAACATTGCCAGCACAGTTATCTTCTAGGTTTAATTGCGATATTGTACCTATTTATATTGCAAGAGATGAAAATGATATATTTGAATTGGAAATATTGGACCCTATTGAAATTTCAGAAAACATTAGAAGTAACAAAGAATTAGTGACAAGAAGAATTAATGAGATTATTGAAAAACTTATTTTGAGAGATCCCAGCCAATGGATTTTAACACATAATAGATGGAAATGAGTTCAATCAAAACTCACTGATTAAAATTCTCGTATCTTTGATTAGCTTCTTTATACGAAAAATATGCTTCTTGAAGCTCAACATTCCAATAGTTTAAATTTTCAAGCAATATTTTTTTTTTTGAAACAGCGCATTCAACGTAGTCACCTTTCTCGATTACTTCAAAGGTGTTAGCTAAATATTTTAACTTTGCTTTTATTTCGCTCATAATTTAATAATATATAACAAATCTTTTAATATGAATATTGCTATAATTGGTAGTGGAGGTCGCGAAGACGCATTATGTAGAAAGTTAAAGGATTCTAGAAAAAAAAATAATATCTTTTGTATTCCTGGCAATGCTGGAACTGCCGAAATAGCAACTAATTTAGACATCGATTTTCTCAACTTTAAGTTATTACTCAAAACTCTCAAATACTACAATATTCAACTAGTAATCGTGGGCCCTGAAGAGCCTTTGGTAAAAGGTATAGTTAACTTTCTTGAAAATAATCAAATTAGAGTTTTTGGCCCTAATAAATTTGCTTCTCAACTAGAGGGTTCGAAAGCATTTATGAAATTAATTTGCAAAAAATATGGAATTCCTACTGCAAATTTTAAAATTTGTAAAAATAAAAAAGATTTTAAAAATTCAATTAATAGATTTAATTTACCTATTGTTGTTAAGGCTGATGGCATAGCTGCAGGCAAAGGTGTGGTCATATGTAAAACGAAAAGAAATGCTTTTGAAATTTCAAAGCAAATATTTAAAGGTAAGTTTAAAAGTTCAAAAACAGTTGTACTTGAAGAATTTTTAGAAGGGGAAGAAGCTAGTTACTTTTTAATTGTAGACAAGAACGGTTTTATCCGTTTTGGAACAGCTCAAGATCATAAAAAAGTTTATGAAAAAGAAAAAGGACCTAATACAGGTGGTATGGGGGCTTATTCTCCTGCACCAATTATTGATAAAGATTTAGAAAAAAAAATTATAACAAAAATTGTGAAACCAACTTTAAAAGCTTTGAAAGATAAAAAACAATTTTATAGAGGTTTTCTTTATGTTGGTTTAATGATTAAAAATAAAGATCCATACTTAATTGAATATAATGTTAGAATGGGAGATCCAGAATGTCAGGTGATATTACCTAGACTTAAAACTGATTTACTTAAAATAATTAATTATTCTCTTAATAATCAATTAAAAAAATTAAAAGTAATCTGGGAAAAAAACAAATGTATGACAATTGTTTTATGTTCTAAAGGATATCCTGGAAATTATAAAAAAAACAAAGTTATAAAATTAAACAAATTTAAAGATAAAAAAAACCTATTTATTATGCATGCTGGTACAAAAAAGAAAAATGAAAATATTATTTCTAGTGGTGGAAGGGTTTTAAATATTGTTTGTAAAGGGCAAAATTTTAATTTAATTAGAAAGAAAATTATCAAATTGATAAAAAAGATTAATTGGAAAGGTGGTTTTTATAGGAGGGATATTGGTTGGAGAGTGATTAAAAAGCTATGAGAATAATCAGTGGAAAACTTAAAGGAAAAAAAATATCTTTCATTAACTCTTCAACTACTCGGCCACTTAGAGATTATGTAAAAGAGAATATATTCAACATTATTTCCCATGGAAAAAACACTCAATTTAATTTAAATAATTCAAATATTTTAGATTTGTATTCAGGAGTGGGTTCATTTGGGATTGAATGTTTATCAAGAAATGTAAAAAAAGTAGTTTTTGTTGAAAAAGACCCGATTGCATTTTCAATCTTAAAAAAAAATATATCGAACTTAAAATTAATTGATAAAGCTAAACTTATTTCTAAAGATATTAAAAGTTATATAAAAGAGTTAAATGTAAAAGAAAAATTTGACTTAATTTTTCTAGACCCACCCTACAAAGATACCTCATATACTGAGATTATCAGTCTTATTAGGGAGAAGAAAATTTTTAATAAATATCACAAAGTAATAATTCATAGAGAAAAAAAGAGTGAAGAAGAATTAGACAAAATTTTAAAAATAGATTTTTTACGGAATTATGGTAGATCAAAAATTATTTTTGGATCTTTTTAAATAAATTTTGTTTAGTTAGTATTTTTAATTGCTCTACAGCAGGTTGATTAAAAGGGTTAATTTTTAAATTTTCACTCATAAATACTGTCTCCAATATAAAATAAGAGAATAGCTCTCCAAGAGTTTCTTCGTTTCTTTTTTTTATCTCTACCGATAAAAAGGGTATTTTTTTAATTTTAAGTAATGAGATCATAGCCTTTTTTTGATTTTCTAGGACTTTTTGAATATTATTTCTATTTAATGCCTCGTTAAAAAGTCCTTTAATTCTTTTTATTTTTTTACTTTCTTTAAAAGAAAAAATATAAAAAAAATTATCTTTAGGACCATCTAAATAAAGTTGAAGAAGACTATGATGATCTCTTGGTCCAATAGATATAAGAGGTAATATTCCTTTTCCTTTCTTTCCAAGGCTTTCTGCAATTAGCTGCTGACACCATAACAAGAAATATTCTAAGCCCTCGCAATAGTTTAATAATATTAATGAGTTAACTTTTTTGGAATTATATATTTTTGATAAATTGATTAAATTTTTAACCAATTTAGATTTTTTTTTATACAAAAAATTTAAAATATTTTTTCTAAAATTAGAAATATTAATGCCCATAAGATAGCATGGAACTAATGCTGTTTCTGAGAAAACAGAGTACCTACCACTAATGTAATACCTGTGAAAAATAATTCTTATTTTGAATTTTTTTGCAAATGAACTTAAATGATTTTTTTTATTATCAGTAATGATTAAAGAATTTTTATTATTAAAGTTAGCTTTATTCTTTAGAGAATTAATTATTGATAAAACCTCAATTGTATTTCCGGATTTGGATATAATGATAAATAGAGAATTCTTTAAGTCCTTTAATTTGTTTAATTTATTAATTTTTTCTTGATTTAGATTATTAATAAATATCAATTCTTTTTTTGATTTTTTTTTTAAAAAATAATTTACTGCTTGTGTTCCTAATATTGATCCCCCTAAACCGATTGTAACTATTCTTTTAAATCTCTTATATTTTTGTAATTCTTTAATGTTAAAATTTAATTTAAAATTCTTTGAAAATGAATGAAATACATTTGTTTTTTCTTTAGTGCTTTTTTTGGTTTTTTGAATTAAAATATTAAGTGTTTTTCTACTCAAATTTTTTGAAAAACTAAATTTATCTGTTGGAATATAATTTTCAAAAATAATATTTTGTTGAAAAGACATTAGTTATTTTTAATCTCCTCTAGAAAAATCTTTTCAAGATTAGATTTTTCCTTTGATTTTTCATCATCTTTAGCAGTTTCTAAAATACCTTTTTTATTTTTTTTGTCTTCACTGCTAGTATTTGGTCTAGGTAATTCTCCAATTTCGGGTGGAACTGATAAAGGTCCTCTTTTTTCAATTAAAAATTCATCGGTAGTTCTAGTTTTTTCGTTTCTGAGAGCTTTTCCAGCTTCACTCATGGCACCACACGACGTTAATAAAAAGAGAAGAGATATTAATATAAATTTAATTCTCATTTTTTTGTTTTTTATGTACAAGTTCATTTAATAACACGAATATAATACCTAATGATATAAAAATATCAGCCAGATTAAAAGTGAACCAATGAAATTCGTTGATATGAAAATCTATAAAATCTGGCACAGCTTTAAAAAAAATCCTATCATATAAATTTCCTATTGCGCCACCAATTATTAGTGAAAAATAAATCTTTTCTTTAGCGCTTAATTTCATCATAATGAATAATAAAACTAATATTACTAAAAATATGATAACTGTAAGAATATTGTAATATACTCCAGCATTTAGACTAAGAATACCAAATCCGATACCCGTGTTAAAAACTAAGTTTAAATTTAAATAATCATTTATAAACAAATAATCTAAATCTTTTAATATATCTAAAATCTCGTTTTTTACTAACCTGTCAGTTATAAATAGAGATATTATTAGTATAAAAAAAAGATAATTTTCTTTGATTAATCTCATTTAGATTATTTTAATAACATTTATTATATAAACTCTGCACACCTTTTACATTCAAACTCAAGTATTTTCCAGCATCTTGGACATTTCTGACCATTTGTTTTTTTAACATTGATAATTGTTTCTTGTTTATTATCAGAATTTTTTAAAAGTTTTGCTTTAGAAGTAATAAAATATTCAGTTAGATCCAATTTTTCTAAAAGTTTATAATTTTCTTCATTAGTATTAATTTCGATTTCGGCTTCTAAACTAGAGCCTATCTCTTTAATTGATCTTTTTTGCTCTATAGCAACATTTGCTTCCTGCTTTATTTTATAAAGATTTTTCCATTTTTCTGCCAATGCTTCGTCTTGAAAATCAGATTTAAGTTTTGTAAATTGTGTTTCATGAATACTTTTTTCAGATTTTTCAATTAAATTATAAATTTCTTCAGTAGTAAAAACTAATATTGGTGCAAACCATTTCAATAAACAATCCAAAAGTATATTTAAAACTGTTATACAGTTCTCTCTTTTTTTTGATTTTATGCTATCGCAGTAAAGAACATCTTTCCTAATATCAAAGTAGAAAGATGATAAATCTAAAGTACAAAAATTCAAAAGTTCTTTATATAGTTTATGAAAATTGTAATTTTTTAAATTTTCTTTATAATTTAAATCTAAAACAAAAATTTTATGTAATATATATCGTTCAAGCTCTGGAAATTCTTTAATATTAAGACTTTCAAGATCTACTTTTTGAAAGTTGTCTTGGATATTTCCTAAAATAAACCTAAAGGTATTTCTAATTTTTCTGTAAGACTCAGCGTGTTGATTCAAAATAGTTTGATCAATTCTCAAATCTTCAGCATAATCTGATGCGGTTACCCAAACTCTCAAAATATCAGCTCCAAAGTTTTTTAATATTTCCTCTGGTGAAACTACATTGCCTGCTGATTTAGACATTTTCATACCTTTTCCATCTACAACAAATCCATGAGATAAAATACTTTTAAAAGGGGCTTTTCCCCTCGTTCCACAAGACTCTAGTAGTGAGGAATGAAACCATCCTCTGTGTTGATCTGAGCCTTCTAAATACATATCTGCAGGCCATTTGAGATCTTCACGAGACTCAAGTACAAAACTATGGGTTGATCCACTGTCAAACCAAACTTCAACAATATCTTTTAGTTGATCAAAGTCATTTGATTTGTAATCTTTTCCTAAAAATCTTTGGGGATCATCTGTAAACCAACAGTCTGAACCTTCTTTTTCATAAACCTCAGCGATTCTATCAATTACCTTTTTATCTCGAAGAGGCTCCTTAGTTTTTTTATTTATAAAAATTGGTAAAGGCACACCCCAAACTCTTT
>MDSV01180470.1_pt1 | contig 10984 bp, 6 predicted proteins | sample 810851 | NCBI WGS metagenome assembly MDSV01 (sample SAMN05326640, study PRJNA326480) | marine metagenome | isolation source: seawater | place: Atlantic Ocean: North East | collected 2012 | reverse complement strand
TACGTACCTCGCTGATGGCCTGCGCGACCACCTCGAACCCGCGCGCGCCGCGGGTCGAGCGCCCGCGCGCGGCGTTCATGGCGAGTCCTCGCCTCTGCGCCTCGCTCCCAAAACCCACCGACTTGGCCTGCGTGCGCACCGGCATCGCGGCCACCGCGCCTCTGGACGCCACGGGGGCGCGCGCCGACGCCACCACACCCACCGCGCCGAGCGCGTTGCAAGAAATCGCCGCCATGATGGTCGATGAACGCACACTCGGTATTAGCGAGCGACGCGCGACGAAGAATGGCGATGCGGCAAAAGCGTACCGTCGCGGAAAAAGCCCACGTCGCCTTATCGCAAACCGGCGAGTCCGCGCGAGAGGCAGATTGATCGGGGCATTTATTAACTCATCATCTGACGAGTTAATTTCTCGGACATGCCCGTGAATTCTTGAATGATTAGACCTTCAAATTCGACACGTGAAACCGACGCGCGCGTCGTTGTAACAGACGCGGCGCGCGTCGTCACCTCCTCGGGCTTCCGAGGCCGGTTCACTCTCGGCCGCGCGTGGAAGAGCCGTGTCCCGCGCGATGGGTGCGCGCGGAGACCGCCGCGGCGACGCGCGCGGGGGTTCGCGTCGCGACCGCCGCCGCGAGCGGCCCGTCGCGACGCGCGACCCGCACGAGTCCTCGGACGAGTGGACGGAGGAGGAGGGGGATGTTTCGCCCGATGTGGAGGCGGGCGGCGCGCTGGCGCGCGACGGCTCGCGCGACGCAAGCTCTTCCGGCGGTCCCTGGCGCGGCGACGCAACACGCGAGCGCGCTTCGAGGCACGCGTCGTGGAGCGTCCCGATTCGAGCCGCCTGCGACGGGGATCGAGGCGAGCTCGAGCCCATCTTGAAAAAAACGTCCCGCGACGGGAAGCGTCGACGATCGTCGCGCCGTCGCGGCGCGCTGCCGTCGTTCACGGAGACGGACGACGAGTACGAGGCTGAGCTTGACGGAACGTCGGAAGCTCGCGGTCGGCACAAAATGCGCGCGCGCGTGGTGCTCGGCGCGACGCTCGTGCTGGGCTTGGCGTGCGCGACGGGAATCACGGTGACCTCCGCCGCGGCGCATCGCGATCGCATCGCCGAACGCGTCGCGACGTTTCCCAAACGCTTCTCGTCGGAAGCCGCCGGGGGGCCCGCGCTGAGGTTCCCGAAACGAACGAAGGGCAGCGCGCAGGCGACTTCCTTTTCCGCACACGATGCAGTGTCACGTCTGAGCGGCGTCGGTGGGCTCAGGGGCGCGAAATCGTCCGCGGCGGCGGAGGAGGAAACTCCGCCGTCCCCCGCGGCGGCGGCGGCGGCGTTCGGGTCGGAGGCTTCGTTTTCGGATTTCCGGGGAACCGCCTCCGCGCCGACGGCGGGGCGCGCGGGCCTTTTCCTGTCTCCCGCGCGTTTCGAGACCGGCGCGCGCGGGGGCGAGACCTCGTCGACGTCGTCTCAGGGCGCGGTTGAGCCGAGCGCGATGGCGTCCGCGCTGAGCCGTCTGCGCGAGGTGCCTCTGCTCGGCCGGTTCCTCGCGGTCGAGGCGAACGCGGAACCGTCGCCGCGAGAAGACGCGGAGGACGTCGCGCGGACGTCGTCGCACACCTTCGGCGGTCTCTCGCCGAACGAACACGAGCTCCGCTCGACGTCGTCGTACGCGCGTGACGGGTTGGATGATCTGTTCTTCCCCGCGCTCGGGGACGGTACATTCGACGGTTCGAATTCGGCGTCGAACGAGCGCGAGAACGACGAGACGGGACGGAAGTACCTCATCGGTTTGACGACGTCCGCGGGGTTCGGGGACCAGTTCAAGCGCGTCAGCACGTACGCCGCGATGGCGCGCGAGCTGAACCGAACGCTCGTCGTGTGGCCCGTGTTCACGTCTCCGCATTACGATCTGGACGGTCCCGGGCCGAACGCGCGGGGGCCGTTATTTTTCGAGGAGTACGTCCGCATCGCCGGCGACGGCGCCACCGACGATCCGAACCGGCTCGTGTCGTATCGCGACCCGTCGTTACCGCGACGCGTGCGCGACTTTCCGCTTCACTCGCCGGAGGCGTGCGTCACCAGCAACGGCGAGGCGGTGGACGTGCAGTTCCCCGTGAGCGCGGACTTGTCGCGCGCAGTCATCGCCAAGGCGAAGAAGGCGTCTTCGTACGAGGAGCAGGTGCGGGCGTTGCGGCGTTTGGGGGACGGCGGCGACGGCGGCGCGGCGGCGGAGACGCTCTGCGTGGCGTCGACGTTCGGCGACGCCGACTACAACAAGGCGCGGCACGGCGAAACGGCGTTGGCGTGGAAGTCGCTGGATTTCCGGCCGGTCGGGCGGTTCCACCACTGGTGGGCGAACGCGGTGGACAACATGGTCCTCGTAGCGGCGGCGAGACGGTCGCGAGAGAACGCCGGGGCCGGGACGCGAAAAAAATTCGCCCCCGGTTCGAACCTCGGCGCGACCGAATCCGCGACGGACGACGACGACGACGCGAAGCGTTTGTCGTCGTCCGTCTCGTCGCGCACCGAGCCTTCTTTCCGCGTGACGAGCGCGTACACCGCGCTGCACTGGCGCCGCGGCGACAAGTGCGGGCGGAAGAGCAAACGCCAGGCGTCGCGCAACGCGGGCCCGGCGGGCCACGCGTTCGACGCGCGCGCGTCGGGCGCGTCTCAGGCGTTGCTGTGCGACGAGCAGTCGTATTTACGCGCGCCCGTGCTCGACCTGTGCGTGCCTTTGGCGCCCATGTACGTCGCGACGGACGACCAGGACGAGGCGTTTCTGGCGCACGTCAAGAGCAAGGGCTGTCTGCTGCGGTCGGACGTCGTGGTGTCGCCGCCGGAGACGCGCATCGTCGGCGGGCGGAGAACCGCGGACGCGCTGGAGGATGTCGACGCGCTCGTGCTGGACGTGATGCTGGTCGCGGGCGCCGAGATGAGCTTCACGTACGGGCACACCGCGCTGGCGCGGCTTTACGACCGCATGCGCATGTCGCGCGGCGCGCCGCGATCGATCAACGTCGCCGCCGACGCCGAGGCGTTCCGCCGCGCCTTCGTCGCCGCGCGCGCGGGATCGGGCGCCGCCGCCGCCGCCGCCGCCACCCTGGGCGAGCGCTCAGACGAACTCGTCGCGGGGTGAGGCTATGAGATAGGCGTTTTTCTGATGCGTACAAGAAAGATTAGTGGAACCGAAAAGACTCACGAAAAGGTTTCCCACGTCTCCGAGCCCTCCGAGGCGCTCAGCGCGACGTACCCCGCCCGGTACGGCTCGCCGCCGTCCGTCCGGAGACTCTCGCGAGGCCCGTGAAGGCGCGATCGCGATCCTTTGTCTGTCATCGGGCGCGCGTCGCCGCGAATCCCGATCGGATCCAATCGCGCCGCCGCCGTCGCCTCCGCGGCGTTCCGTTCGGCGCCGCTATCGTCGTCGCCGCCGTCGCCGCCGTCGCCGCCCCGCGCGTCGCGCGCCTCGCCGGAGACAGCGACGAACCTCGCGTACTGCCACAGGATCACCGCGTCCATCGCCAGGCAGAGCGCAGCGTCGCAGAGCCACGGGAGGTTCGGGCGCACGCGCGTCCACCGGGTGGACCGCGCTAGGATGCTCGAGCCGTAGGTGAGGTTCCCGAGCACCGCCAACGCGAACATCGACACGGAAAGGCCCTCCACCGAGCCCCTTTTGTGGTTCAGCAAAATCTGCGGCACGCGCCCGCCGAGGTAAATCGCCGTCATGCTCCACCCCAGCGCCTGCCCGACCCACGCCGGCGCCGGTACCAAAGGCGCGCGCGCGGACGCGTCGGACGGGTCGGGCGCGTCGCCGCCGCCGGAGTCGTCCCCGCGGGGACTCGCGCCGGAGTCCTCCGAGGCGACGGCGGAGGATGCGAGCCTCGAAAACGCGCCGAGGCGAGGAAGCTCGTCCCTCGAAAAATCGCCGACGTCCGATGCGAAGCGCGGCGACTCGGGCGCGGAAAGGTCGCGCCCTCCCCCGCCGCCGTCGCCACCACCGTCCATATCGCTCGCCGCGTTCCCGGGCCCGCGGACGGCGACGACGGCGACGCACGCCGCCACGCCGAGCGCGGCGGCGAGCGCGCCGACCGCCGCGGACCCCGAGCCGACGCTCCGCCGACGCGCCTGTTCCGACCGAGACCGCCCCCGCGCGTGTGCAGCTGCGTCGTTCGTATTAATACCCGTAGAGCCGGTCCAGCTGCCGCTCGAGAAAGCGAAGGTTCGCGCGGAGGAAAGGCTCCGCGCTCCGCCGCTCTCGCGCCGCGGCGCTAAATACTCCGTATGACTATTTCGTCGCCGCAGCGCGGGCCGACCCGCGGCGTCCGCGTCGTCCGCGTCGAGCCCGCCGCTCGCCTCGACGTCGGCGGGAACGCGAACGCCGCGCGTCGTCGTCGTCGCCGTCCTCGAAGACGCCCTCGTCGTCCGACCGGGGTCGGGATCCTCCAGGAGACGCGCTTCCAACGGCGCGTCGAGAGGGTCTGCCGCGGTCGAGGCGACGGCATCGGCCTTCGCCGTTTGCGCACCCCGCCGCTCGTACGCCACGTGCTGCGCGATGAGCACGACGGTGGTGCTCGTGTACACAATCGCGGTGTACAGCTGCGTGGGCAGCGTTGGGCTCACCGCGCACCCGACGAGGTTGAGCGCGTCCCCGGTGAGCCACGTGGCGATGAACGCGAACGAGACCCCCTCGGACGTGCCGTTTCGGAAGTTGGCGACGATCTGCGGGAGCTCCGCGACGCCCCACGCGAAGACGGACACCAAGCCGAGCGCGAACGACGCGGCGTCGCGTGAGGAGCACACACAGTCGCCGAACCATCGCTGCGTCCAGCGCCACGCTTCGAACCCGCAGTCCGCGGGGCAATCCGTCGGCAGAGGCATCGCGTTTAGTGCGTCGCGCGGAACGGGGGTGCGCCCTGTGGCGGTCTCGGAGCTTTATCCGATGAGAACGACAGCGAGGCGCCACCGCGGCCAGTCGTCACTCGTATCGCGCGCGTCCTCGTCGTCTTCAGGACTGCGACTGGAGGAGTCTCGCCGCCACGCCGCCGCTCCCTGTGAGAGATGCGGCGCCGGCGCGAGAGCGGCGGCAGGTCTCGGCGTGGGGAGGACTTCTCTCTTCGGATATCTCGAAAAGCGCGTCACGTTTCGCGCGAAAAAAAACCGCACAGATCCCACACGTGTCGCGTTTCGCGTCCCCAGTCTGCGGGGCGCGGCGGCGACGGCGGCGGCCTCGAGACACGTCCATCCGCGTGCTTTCACACTGTCACCATGTTCGCGGCGACGCGCGCCCGCGGCGTGTCGGCCGCCCCCTCGACGCGCCGGAGGTTCGCGGAGGCGGACCATCTCGCGTCCGCGTCTTCCGCGCCCATCTTGGACACGGACGAGCAGACGAAGGTGGTCCAGTCCCTCGAACGCCAAGCCTCGAACGCGGCGAAGACCTGGAGATTCGCGTTCGGGTTCGCGGCGTCGCTCGGCGCGCTGTTCTTCGTTCGGCTCGCGGCGCTCGCGACCGCGCACGACCACGCCGCGAAGCGCGACGTGGCGTGGAGCCAGCCCGCGCACATACACGCGTATCACGAAAACGCGTCGTTGTCCGCCGTGCGCGCGCTGGACGTCGCCACCGCCGTCGCGCTCGCCTCCGCCGCGGCGGCGACGGCGCTCCTGCCGCACGACACGGGGAAAGGAGGACACAAGGGGGATAAAAACAAGAACCGCATCTGCCACGCCTTCAGACGAAACGCGAAGACGTTCGTGTTTCTCTTCGCGTGCGTTCTCGGCGCGCTCGCCGCGCGCGGCTGGGCGCGCGCGTTCGCCGACGCCGCAGAGGCGACGGAGCGCGACGCGCGCGACGCGTATCTTCTCGCTTTTTTTTTTCCGCCGCGGCGCGAAGCGTGGGTTCCGGCGGTGGCGCTTTTCGGCGCGCCGACGTGTTTCGCGATCGACCGCTCGCTGGAACGCACGGTCCGCGAAGCCAGGGCGCTGCGGCGACTCGTGTACAGGCACAGGCGGGCGTGATGAGGGTCTTCCGCGAGCGCGGAGAACGCGGAGAGCGCTGCGAGCGAACGGCGCGAATGATGAGAGAAGAAAAAAGATTGATTTCCTTCGCGATCGCTCTCTTATCCACTCACGGGCCGGCCAGGAGCCGTTCGATCGCCGCGGAGACGTTCCCCATGCACTGCTGCAACACGCGGATGTTCTGCGCCTCGTCGAAAAAGCCCATGTCCTTCATCTGCGCCAGCTGAGAGGCGTACATCTCCTCGGGGGGCGCCGCGGAACCCGGCGCGGCGCCGAAGCCCCCCGCCGGCCCGCCGGCCATCCCCGGCGCTCCCATTCCCATCTGCTGCATCTGCTGCATCATGCGCAGGTTGTTCCGCAGCGTCTCCGGGTCGCTCATCCGCCGCAGCATCTCCGGGTTCTGCAGCATCTCGCGCATGCCGGGGTTGGCAGCGGTCATCGCGCGCAGCGCGGGGTCGGCGTCCAGCATCTGCCCGATCACCGCCGGGTCGGACATCATCGAGCGCATCATCGGGCCCATCGCGGGGTTGGCGAGCATCGCCTCCATCTGCGACAGCATCTGGTCAGGGGGCAGGCCGCTCGCGCCGCCGCCGAAAGGAGCGCCGCCGAAGCCGCCTCCGGCGCCGAACATCGAGGCGAACGGGTTGGCACCGCCGGCGCCCGCGGCGCCGCTCGCGGGCGCCCACGGGTCGGCGGGGGAGGGCGTTCCCCCGGGCGCGCTCGCGGTCCGCCCCTCCGCCGCGGCGCCGGCGCCCGCGGACGCCGCGGAGACGCCTCCATCCCCACCGCCGACCGGGTTCGCCGCGAACATCGCTGCGAACGGGTTATCCGCCGCGTTCGTGGACGGCCCGCGCCCCCCCGGCTCGCCTCGCCCCTCGGCGGCGCGCATCATGGGTTCCGAGACGTCCTGGTGCATCCTTGCCATGGCGTTGAATCCCTCCGGGTGCGACTCGATGTTGGCGAAAGCGCGGTCGGACAACCGCATCTGTTCGCGCATGAGCTCGGGGTTCCGCGCGACTTCCAGCGTTCGGCGGATCGTCTCCGGGTCGTTCAACGCGTGCCCGAGCTCGGGGTTGGCTTCCATGACCTCGCGCATGCGTGGGTCGCTCTGGATCATCTGCCGCACCATCTCCGGGTTGCGGCTCATCTCCTCCATGGCGTTCCGCATCAGCGGCGAGTTCATCATCTCACGCATCATCTCCGGGTTCTGCGCCATCTGCTGCTGCATCTGGGAAAAATCACCGCCCATGCCGCCCATGCCGCCCATCCCCCCGAAGCCGCTCATGCCTCCGAAGCCTCCGAAGCCTCCGAAGCCTCCCGTGGTCCCCGCGTTTCCGAAGCCCGTCGACGGCGGGACGGCGTTTCCGCCCGCGGGGGGAGCGGGTGCCGCCGCCGACGCCGCGGCCGCCGCGGGGGCAGCCTTGGCCGCTGCCCCACCACCGGGCGCGGGCCCCTTGACCAGGTGCACGGTGTGCTCGTCCGCGAGGCCGTAGCTCTCCAGCGCGCGCTCGTCCTTCATCACGTGGCCGCGGTAGATCAGCCTCTGTTGGTTCGCGGGGACGTTCGCCTTGTCCTCCGCCGCGAGCGTGGCCTTCAGCTCGGAGACGGTGAGGCTCATCTCGACGCTGACCGTGATCTTCGACCCGGACGTCGCCTTGACGTGGATGGTCGTCGGTGCCATCCTGAACGCTCACGACGCGTGCCGGTCGCCTCGCAGATCTGAGGCGAAGGACGAGATCCGAGTCTCTTTTCGCCGCGTCCTCGCTTTTTTCGCAACGTATAAAATAAAGACTGCGCGCGCATATGGCCGTTTCGATACGAAAAGTGCTCACTGAACTCCACACCACTGGTCAAATCAAAACAAAGGGGGTGACGTGGTCGGGAAAAAAGCGACCCGCTTTTTGTCTCGCACCTCGCCAATCGCGCGTCGGCGAGCGCCATTAGAGTCGCGCGGCGCACCCGTCGTTCGTTCTATCACGTAAAAGACACGATGGCGTCTTTCACCATGGCGTCCATGGGCGTTTCCACCACGGTACGTGCTGTTTCGCGCGACGCACGCGTCCCCGCGCGCGCGTTCCCGGCGCTTCCAGCGTCGAGCCGCACGCGTTGAGGGTTAGGGTCTTTGGTTCGCGCGGCGGTCCGCGTCGACGACGGGCCGGCGACGGGGACACGGCGTCGCCGCGGCAGAGCGCGGGGGGCGAGTACCGGCCCGTCCGGGTCTCGCGATGCGCTCGAAGGCACCCGTTCGGCCGGCGTCCCTGAGATGTCCTCGCGTCGCGCGCTCGCCGCGCGCGCGTCCCTCGCGTCCCACCGCGACATCTCGGCGCACGTTATCCTCAAGCGATGGCGGAGAGGCCTTTCCGCCATCGAGAGCGTTGCGTTTTCCGCGCGCGTCTCGGAGACAGACGCGCCTCGCGAACCCCTCGCTGACCTCCAGTGGCACTCTCCTCTTTTCTCGGTGTTTGCGCACGCAGAACCTCTCGGCGTCGCGCTCCGCGCTCGCCGGCTCGCGCGTGCGCGCGGTGGCGCCAGCGGCGGCGCGCGCCCCCGTGTCCCTCGTCGTCCGCGCGGATGACGAGCGCCTGCGTCTGCACAACCTGTCCCCTTTGAAGGGCGCGCGCCAGAAGAAGACGCGCAAGGGCCGCGGCTACGGCGCCGGCCAGGGCGGCACGTGCGGCTACGGCATGCGCGGCCAGAAGGCGCGCTCCGGCCGTGGCACGCGCCCCGGGTTCGAGGGTGGCCAGACCCCGATGTACCGCCGCTTCCCCAAGCTGAAGGGCATCGCGGGCGGCATGGGCGCGGGCAAGGATAAGTTCGTCGTCGTCAACGTCGACGACATCGCGGCGGCGCTCGCGTCTTCCAAGCTCGACGCCGGCTCGGACGTCACCATCGAGTCCCTGAAGTCCGCGGGCGTGATCAAAGCCACCGGCCACTACCGCAACCTCCCGCTCAAGGTGCTCGGCAACGGCGACCTGGGCGCGGGCGTGACGGTGCACGCCGCGGCGTACTCGGAATCCGCCAAGTCGAAGATCGAGGCGGCGGGCGGCAAGGCGGAGCTCGTGGCGAGGCGCCCGAAGTGGACGCGCGAGGCGGCCAAGGCGGCCGCGGAGGCTAAGGCGTGAGGAGAAGGACGCGTCGTCGTACGCGGGCGCGCGTAGGGCCCAGATACATACTATTCATTGCGCAATACGATCCGTTAGAGTCGCGTCGTTTCGTGCGGTACGGCGGATTCACCAGAACGCCCCCTCGCGCGTCCTCCGAAGCGAGCGCCGCTCCGGCGCAGGTTCGAACCCGCGACGGGAGTGCTCTTGGTCGAACTGACGTGCGCGGTGCGCACGAGGCGGCCTTCCGCGCCTACGCCCCGTCCCGCGCGTCGTCCCCCCCCTCCACGCTCGCCAACTTCGCCTCGAGCGTCGCGAGTTTCGTCTCGACGCCGCGTATCCGCGTCGACGCATCCGCGAGCTTGCGCTCGCAAGTCGCGGAAACCGCGTTGAGCATCTCCACCGTCTGCGCACAGAAGGTGTTCACCAGCACGACCGTCTGCTGGTCCGGCGACGGGGCTCCCGGCGGCGCCATCGCGAGTGGGGCCGGGGCGCGAACGAGCGCGGCGACGGAAACGAGCGTGACGATGAGGAAAGAGGAATCACACACTCTGACAGACGGATGATGAAAAATAGTTTCGCGACAGCGCGATACGATCGAACGCGTCATCAGTCGTCCGCCGGCTCGAGCTCGACCCTCTTTCCCGCGAACGCGGCGTGCGTCAGCGTCGCGAAGTACGCGTCCCGCCGACCGGACCGCCGAACGCTCGTTTTTCTTCCGTCTAACACGCGCTCGAAATCCAAAGCGTCCGCCGTCGCCGCGCGCAACGACGCTCCGAGCGCGTCGCACGTTTCCGTCTTCTCCCCCAGCACCTCGAGCAGCGTCTCGTGGTCCGCGAGCAACGCGTCGCGCGCTTCGATCGCCGCGCGCGCCTCTTCCCTGAGGCGCTCGAAAATCGCGGACGCGGCGGAGTCGGCGCTCGTCGCGCTCGAAGACGTCTCCGCCGCGGAGAACCGCGAGCCTTTCCCTCCGGCGGAGTCGTCGGCGAGCGCGACGAGCGCCGACTCCGCCGCGTCGGCCCGTTCGCGCGCGCGCGCGAGCTCGACGTCGAGCTTCGCTGCGCGTTCGGCGAGCTTCGTCTCGACGTCTCGAAGCTTCTGCGAAGGCGCACCGCGCTCCGACCTCGACCGTTCGACCAGCTCGGAGACGTCGAAGCCGCCGACGAGTTTGCCGAACGAAACTCCGCTCGAGAGCGTTCCGTCGGCCAGAGGCGGGTTCGTTTTCTTTCCTTCGCCGACGGAGGAATCGTCGCGGGACTCCGCTCGGTTTTCCGCCCCCTCCTCGCGCGCCTCCGTGCGCGCCTCCGCCGCCTCCGCCCTCGCCCGGTCCCGCTCGCAAACCGCCCGCTCGAGACGCGCGCGCGTCGCCTCGAGCTCAGAGAGAAGCGCGTCGCCGCGAGCCGCGAGCGCGTCGGCTCGATTCTCGCGCGCCACGAATTCCGCCCTCTCCGCGTCGAGCGCGCGCGAGAGCGCCGAGGACTGCTCCGTCAGCTCGACCAGCCGCGTTTCCGCGCGCGTCGCGTCGGTCTCCGCGGCGGACGCGCGCTCGCGCACGGCGCCCAGCGCGGCTCGCGTGTGCGCGGAAGCCTGTTCGACGCGCCGCGCGAGCTCGTCGATCTTCGCCGAGCTCTGTTTTCTCTCTTCGTCGAGCGCCTTCTCCAGCCGCGCGCGCTCGCGCGACGCGTCCGCCAGCTCAGCGCGCGCGCGCGCCGACTCGCGCCGGTCCCGCTCCGCCGCGCGCGCGGTCTCCGCGACGGCGCTCGCCAGCGCTTCGTCGAAAGAGGCGCCGCCCGACTCCGCGTCTCGAGCGCGAGACTCCGCGCCGCGGATCTCCGCCGCCGCCGCCTCCGCCGCCGCCGCCGCCGCCTCCTCC
>MDSV01096421.1_pt1 | contig 10984 bp, 10 predicted proteins | sample 810851 | NCBI WGS metagenome assembly MDSV01 (sample SAMN05326640, study PRJNA326480) | marine metagenome | isolation source: seawater | place: Atlantic Ocean: North East | collected 2012 | reverse complement strand
TAGAAGAGCAGATATTAAAAAAGAATAAAAATATTAAGGTAAAAAGTCAGAATATAAAAGAAAATTTAGTATTTTTTATAAATTCGACAATTATTAATCCATCATTTACATCTCAAACCAAAGAAGAATTAAAAACAAAATTTAATGACTTTGGTTCAAAATGTGAATTAAGTGATACTTTCATTAAAAAAATTTTAAAAACTGGAATTGCAGAACAAGTCTTGTTATATGCAAAGTTAAAAGAAGAGAGTATGATGAAAAAAAAAACAGATGGTAAAAAAACAGGTAATATTAAAGGTGTTCCTAAATTAGAAGATGCTAATTGGGCAGGATCAAAAAAATCTGATGAATGTAAATTAATTCTAACAGAAGGAGATTCAGCTAAAGCATTTGCAATGGCAGGAAGGGCTGTGGTTGGAAACGATAAATATGGTATATTTCCATTAAAGGGAAAGTTATTAAATGTGAGAGATGCTTCACCAAAACAATTAATGGATAATGAAGAAATAAAAAATATTAAATTAATATTAGGATTACAACAAGGGAAAATATATGATTCATTAAATCAACTTCGTTATGGAGGTATCATTTTACTAACTGATCAAGATGTAGATGGATATCATATTAAAGGTTTATTAATAAATTTTTTACATTATATGTGGCCATCTTTAGTAAAATTAAACTTATTTATTTACTCTTTAGCAACTCCGATTGTAAAAGTGTCAAAAGGTAAAAGTATAAGAACATTTTATAATATTACAGATTATGAAAATTGGAAGGAAGAAAATAGTAATAAAGGTTGGAATATCAAATATTATAAAGGGTTAGGAACTAGTGATTCAAAAGAAGCAAAAGAATATTTTACTGATATTGAAGAAAAATTAATTAAATATACTTGGGAAAGCACAAATGATTCTAATTTAGATGAAATAAATAATAATTCTTCTGAAAGTTCTGATTCGTCAAAAAAAAATAAAAAAAGAAAAAGAAAGAACAATTTTGAGGCAACAATTGAAGTTGATTCTGATGATGAAACATCTGAATCAATAAGGTTAGCATTTGAAAAAAAACGTGCAGATGATAGAAAAAGTTGGTTACTTAATTATGATAGAAGCGAGGTGTTAAATAATGATCAAAAAATAGTTCCAATACCACAATTTATTCATAAAGAGTTAAAACATTTTTCAAATGATGATTTAAATAGATCAATTCCTTCAATTTGTGATGGTTTAAAAATATCAACAAGAAAAATATTATATTCTGCATTTTTAAGAAAGCTATATACTAAAAGCACTGAATTGAGAGTAGCACAATTAGCAGGTTTTGTATCTGATAAAACATGTTATCATCATGGCGAGGCAAGTTTATGTGATGCAATCGTTGGTATGGCACAGGATTATGTTGGGTCAAATAATATAAATATTTTATATCCATCTGGACAATTTGGAACAAGATTATTAGGTGGTAAAGATAAAGCTAGTGCTCGTTATATTCATACTTATTTAGAAAAGTTAACAAAATATATATTTAGAGCCGAAGATGAGCCAATTTTAAATTATTTAAATGATGACGGAGTGATGATTGAACCAGATCAATATTATCCAATCATTCCAATGGTATTGGTAAATGGTGCTGAAGGAATCGGAACAGGATTTAGTACATCAATACCATGTTATAATCCTAAGGAAATAATTCATAATATTTTTAATATTATGGACAATAAAAAAGTAAAATTGATGAGTCCTTGGTATAAAAATTATAAAGGTAAAATTATAAAAGTGGATGATAATACTTATGATGCATATGGAAATTATGATATTTTAGATTCAAATAGAATAATAATAAATGAGTTACCATTAGGTTCGTGGACAACACCTTATAAAGAATTATTAGAGACGATTCAATATGATTCAGATTCAAAAAAGAATGTAATAGTAGGATTTACTGATAATAATACAGATGAGAGAGTTCATTTTGTAATTACATTTCCAGATAAGAAATTAGCGTTATATCAAAATAATGATACAATAGAAGCTAAATTAAAATTAATAAAAAAAATTAAAACATCAAATATGAATTTATTTAATGAGAATGGAACAATACAAACATTTGAAAATGTAGAAGATATATTAAAATATTGGTATGAAATCAGATTGAAAAAATATGTAGATAGAAGAGAATATTTAATAGGTAAGATCAATAATGAACTAGATCTTTTGAAATACAAAGCTCTATTTATTAAATATGTATTAGAAGAAAAAATAATTGTTTTCAAACAAAAAAGACAATCGATTATAGATAAACTTATTGAATTGAAATTCCCTGAATTATCAACATCTAATGAAAATAAATCATTTGATTATATTACTAATATTCCATTATTTAATCTTACACTAGAAAAAATAGAGGAATTAAATAATAAATTAAAAGAAAAAGAACAAGAATTAAACTATGTTAAAATAACACCTCCAGTAGATGTATGGAGATTAGAACTAAAAGAATTACTAAAAGAATATGAAGCATGGTATACAAATAAAGTAAAAGAGTTTAATGATAATGTAGATGGAAATATAAAAATTACAAATTTAAAAAAGAAGACATCAATTAAAAGAAAAAAAACAAAATCAAAAGCAAAAAACTTATCAACTAATATTTAATTCCATTTATTATAATCTTGGTCATCATTTGGTTGGTTATAATTAATATAACTTTTATTATTTTGATAAATAAATAAACAAACAAAAACAAGTAGAAAGTTTATAATTAATAAAATTAATGTATTATAGCTATAAGATGAATATTTATTATTAATATTACTAACAGGTATTGTAGGATTTGCAAGTTTTTCCCAATTTAAAGGTGAATCACTATTCATTATATATATATTTAAATATTTAAAATTTTAAATATTAATATGTTTATAAATATAGAAATAGATGAATTATTATTTCCAAAATTATTAGAGATAGAAAATGAAAAATTAGATTCTACAATTAAATTTTTATTAAATATTGGTTATCAAAATGTGTATTCTTCTGTGAATGAAAGAAATTTAATAAATAATATGAATAATATATGTAGAAAGTTTAAAGATGATATTATTTCTGGTGTTGATTCTAAAAATATAAATTTACAAAATAAAATAGAATTATTACAAAATAATGTATCTAATTTAGATTTTGATAATAAATTAAACGAGTTTTCAATAATATTAGAGAAATTATTTGGTATATCTTCATCATCATCTAAAAAAGGTGAAATATCAGAAAAATTAATTTATAAAATAATAGAAGATAAGTATCCTAATTTTAGTTATGAAATTAAAAGACATATTCCTCATAATGCTGATGGTGAACTATCATTTCCATCTGGTTTAATTTCATTAATTGAAATTAAAAATTATTCAAATACAGTAAATAATGATGAAATAGATAAATTTAAGTTTGATCTAAAACATACTAATAATAAATTTGGTATTTTTATATCATTACAATCAGGAATTCAAGGAAAAAAAGTTATTGATTATGAAACATTTCAGGATTTAAATAATAATACTTACCATATTATATATATATCAAAATTAATGGATCAATCAACAAAATTAGATTGCGGAATACTTTTATTAGAAAATTTATATAAAATTAATAAAAAAGATAATATTGATTTAAAAATAGATCAAATAAAGAATATAATTTATCAAAACTTTAATGAATTAGAGACGGTTTTAAATAAAACATCAAATTTAAGGACAGAATATGATAAGTTGGAAAAAGTTATAAAAGTAAATTTTGATTTATTTTATAATCATTTAAGAAATTACGAAATAGAAACAAAACAAAAAATGCAAAAAATTTGGTTAAATTTGTTTAATGATTTACAGGATATTGATAAGAATTATATTGATATGAAAAGTCAAATTTTAATTGATTTAGGTGAGAAGGATAAATGTTATATTATTTTATCAAAGTTATTTGATTTCTTTACAAATAAAAATATTAATGTTACAAATGAAAATTCAAATTATTATTTAAATAAGTCAGATAAAAATATTGGAGTTATAAAAAAAATGAAAGATAAATTACAGTTATGTATTGATAAATTTTCTATATTTATAATATTTAAATATAATGATGATAATTTTGATAGTAATTTAGTTTTCTTGAGTCATTTATTAGATAAATTATAATTTTAAAAAATATATAATTATAATATATGAAATATTTATTTATATTAATAATTATTTTTATGATATTAAATAAAAAAATAGAAAGTTTTAATAATTTTTCAAATAATATCTTTATTAAATGTTGTAGATATTTTGGATGTAGTCATGAGATTTGTTATAATTATTTAATTAATAGTTCTAGAAATCCATTAAATAGAAATGTTGTAAGAGATAATTCATTAGGTAGTTATCCAAATAAAATTTATGATAATAAATATAATTATATAAGTCCCCATATATTAAATTCACCAAAATATTTAATTTTGCATAAAAGATTTAAAGGTAAAAATAAATGGTCTTATTACGCTAATAATAATAATAAATTAGTAAAGTTAAAAGATTATGATAATATAAAATCTGAAAATATTAAATATATATTATTTAATAATAAAAAATATTATTTTAGTTAAATATCCATGTATCAAAATAAATATTTTCTTGCCAATTAATAAAATCTTTATAAAAATTATTTATTTTATTTTGATTTAAAATAGTAAAATCGTTTTTAGATAAAATATTACTGAAGGAATTATAATCAAATAAAAGCTCTTCATGTGTATCTTTTCTCCATGGTAAATTTAAAATTACTTTATTTTCATTAATTTTAATATCAAATGATTTTATATTTTTATAATCAATCCAAATAAATTTTAATTTTGTTCCTTTTTTAATAAATTTTTTTAAATTATTAATTAATTTATTGTAATCACTACAATATTGTATACTAAAATTGAAAACAATATAATCAAATTTATTGATTAGATTACAGAATTTAAAAATTTGACTTTGTTCCCATAATTTTCCAAAATATTTTATTTGATTAATTATATTCCAGTCAGCATTGAAATTAAACCAAATATAATTATTTGTATTAGAAATTACACTTGATTTAAATATGCATATTGGATCAATATCCAAACCTATTAACTTTTTTGGCATTATATTATTCCATATATTACAATTATTACCACATCCTACATCTAATACAAGACTATCTTTACATTCATTCAAATACTTTATTTTATGAAAATTTATATAATCAAAAAAATCAAAAAAATTTGAGTCATAATTTATATTTTTATAATACGGAATGTAAAGATTTTCATTTAATAAATCTAAATTTAATTTGAAATTAATCTGATTTTGAATTATATCAATTACATACTTTGAATTTGGATATCTTTTATCGTATCTTTCTTCTCTTGCAAACCATTTATTATATTTAAAATAACACCTGTATATAACATTATTTTTTAAATTTCTTCCTTCTACAATATAAATATTGTTATTTGAATCATAAAAATTTCTATCTTTATATTTAAGATCTATAGTCATTTTTTCTAATGGTTTAATTTTTGCCGTAAACATTTTATTATTTGGAACAATTACCCATCCATCTGTAGGAAAATTAATATGTGGAAAGTAATTATTTATTTTACAAATAATATTTAATTTATCTTCATTTTTAATTTTAAAATAAAGTTTAGGAATTCTAAAATCTTCTATTTTTGAATAAAAATCTATATATTTACTAATTTCATTATCAAAATTTTCTATAGTTAATTCATTTAAAATTGGAATATCAAAATTTGCTAAATTACAATATTCATTTATTCTTGAAGATATATTTAAATTTTTATTTTCTTCTGTTTGATAATCAAAAATTATTTCCCTATTATCACTTAATTTTTCTATCTCACATATTCCATTAAATTCATTATTAGTATTAAATATTCCATCTGCTTTAAATGATAAGTAACAATCATTTTGTAATAAATAATATAAATGTTCTATAGTTAAATGAAATATTTTTTTAGGCATATTATTTTAATATAAATTTATTTTTAAATATAATTAATTTTTTAGTTCTAGAACTATTGGAGCATGATCACTTCCTAATTGATCTTTTAAAATATATGACTTTTTTAATTTACTTTCTAAATTTTGACTAATCAAAAAATAATCAATTCTCCATCCTTTATTATTTTCTCTTGATTTCCTCATATAAGACCAATATGTATAATGATCTTTTTCATCTGGATGAAGTTTTCTAAATGTGTCTATTAATTTTAATTTCTCTATATAACTATTGAAACTATTTCTTTCTTCAATAGTATATCCAGCAGATCTTAAATTAGTAGATGGTGAATGTAAATCGATTTCATATCTTGCTACATTTAGATCACCACAAACAATAACAGATTTTGTTTTTTGTAATTTTTTTACGTAATTCCAAAATGCAACATCCCATTCTTTAACTCTATAATTTAATCTTTGCAATACTTGACCACTATTTGGAGTATAAACATGAATTAATATATAATCATTGAATTCTAGAGAAATTACTCTACCTTCTTTATTAAATGAATTATCATCAATACCATAAACAATTGATTTAGGTTTTTTTTTACTCCATATTGCAGTTCCACTATATCCTTTTCTTTCAGTACAAGTGCTATAATATCTATATTTGTATCCTTTAAATTTTTTAACAAAATTTTGTCTATCAATTAAATCAGGACAAGAAAGTTTAGTTTCTGACATACAAAAAATATGAGGATTTTCATTTTTCAAAAAATTATTCAAGTCAACTTTTGTAATCATAGACCTAATAGAATTAACATTCCAAGCAATTATTTTAATTGGTGCCATTTATATAAATTAAGATATATTTCTTTATTTATATTTAAATTTTAAAATGAAAATACTTTATTAAAATTTAAATCAATATATTTATATAATTCAATAAAGTCATCTAAATTATTTTGAATATTTAAATTTTTAATTATTTGGAATATATTATTATAATTAAAATTTTTTGTTTTTTGAATAATAACTTTATTTTTTGATATTCTAAAATATGTTAAACAACTTAATAAAAAATAAATAAAGTCATTCTTTATCTTTTTATTTTTTAAAATTTTCCTTCCGATAATACCATGTTGATTTATTTTATCACTTAAAGTATTAAAATCTATAATTTTTAATAATTTATTTTTAATTGTTAGTTTTAAATATCTAAATTTAATAGAAATTGAATGATTTATTTTCTTGAATAAACAATTCTTTAAATGTAAATCATTATGATATAAATTAAGATCAAAATTTAAAAATAGTGTAAATATTAAAGCTTGTTGAATTAAATTTTTAAATTCTGAAATATTATCATATTCAATAAATCTAATTGAATTATCATATCTTTTCATAAAAATATAATATTCGTTTTCATAAATATAAGCTTTATAATAAGATGTAATAAATATTCTATATTGATAATTTTTAAATAAGTTAATAATTTTTATAATATTATTAATTTCATTTATTTTATTAATTTTTTTAATTAGTAATTTTTCGTTATGTATTAATATAAAACCTCCAGTACCTTGATTTTCAAATAATTTAAATTTTTTTTTTAAAAATGAACAATCTATATCTTTACAATCAATAACATTCATATATTAATAATCATATTTTTAAAATTTTACTTTTTAAATTATAACATTTAAACAATAAATAATAATAAAATCTAATGTTTCTTACTGATAAATATGATGTTATAAACCCTTGGGATGTAATGTATAATCATATAGTTTATAAAAGATTATTAAAATTAGATTCTTTATATTCATGGTATAATGATGATTCAATAGAAAATGATAAAAATTTTGATAATTTACCAAATTTACTAATTCATGGAAAAGAAGGAAGTGGGAAAAAATGTCTTGTTAAAATGTTTTTAAGAAGAATATATGGAAATAATTTAAAAACTTTAGATGTAAAATATGTAATTAGTGGTTATGGAAGTAATAGTTTAGATGTATATATAAAACAAAGTTTATATCACATTGAAATTTACCCTAATGGATCGGGATTAGATAAATATTTAGTACAAGAAGTTATAAAAGAATATGCAGCTAAAAATATATTACTTTTTGACAGAGAAAGATCATTTAAGATAATATGGATACATAACATAGATGAATTATCTTATTATGCTCAGACTGCATTAAGATGTACAATGGAAAAGTTTTGTAAAACTTGTAAATTTATATTAACGAGTAAACAATTATCAAAAATTATAGAGCCATTACGTAGTAGATGTTTATCAATAAGAGTTCCTTTACCAAATAATGATGATTTAATGAGAGTTTTATTAAATATTTCAATAAAGGAAGATAAATTATTATCGTTACAGGATTATAATGATATAATAATGAAGTCACATAATAATATTAAGTTAGCAATACAATATTTAGAAATGAAATTTTATGATATGCCGATAGAGACATCATGGAAGATTTATTTAGGAGGCATAATAAAAATATTAAATAAGTCTATTAGTTCACAGGTTACTCAGACACATATATCGACGATAAGACAGATATTATATAAAATATTTATAACAAATATAAATGGGACAGAAATTATAAAGGAGTTATTAAATCAAATGTTATTGAATTTAAAGGATCAAAGTTTAACCTATGAGATTATAGATATATGCACAAATTATGAAAATTCTTTATCTAAGGGTAAAAGAACAATAATTCATTTGGAGGCTTTTATTTTTAATATACTTCATTTATTAAATAAAAAATATAATAAGTAATATATATGAAAAAATATATTTTATGTATTTTAATATTAATTATTATTTATACATTTAGAACTAGAGAAATTTATGATAATACAGATCATTTGAAAGATATAATTGTGAAAATATATTCTCAAAATATAGAATTTAATTGGTTAGAGCCATATAAAAATGATTCAGCATACGAATCAATAGGAACAGGTTTTTTTATAACAGGAAATTTAATCTTAACAGCAAGTCATGTAATTGAAAAAAGTATTAGAGTAGATATAACAGTACCTTCAATAGGTAAGAAGAAATTTAAAGCAGATGTTTTAAGTTTACAACCTTATTTTGATTTTGCTTTATTAAAAGTATCAGGTATTAGTAGTAAAAATTTTTTAAAATTTGGAGATTCCAATAAAATTAAATCTGGAGATAAAGTAATTGCAGCAGGATATCCATTAGGACAAGATAAAATTAAATTAACATCTGGTATTATTAGTGGAATTCATGAAGGTGAGATTCAAACCGATGCTCCTATTAATCCAGGTAATTCAGGAGGACCTTTATTAGATAGTAATAATAATGTAATAGGTATAAATGTAAGTGGATATTCAAATGCAGATAATATAGGATATGCGGTACCAATTAATAGATTTAAATTGTATGAGAGTGAAATGATTAATCCAAAAAATAAATTAATATCAAAGCCAATTATGGGAGGTTCATATACTAAAACAAATCAGGAAATATTGTCGTTATATAATATAAAAGATGAAGGAGTTTTAATAACAAAAGTTTATAAAAATGGACCGTTATGTAAAGCAGGAATAAAATCTGGAGATATTATTTCAAAATTTGATAATAAATCGATAGATAAATATGGTGAAATAAAGGTAGATTGGTTTAATGAAAAGTTAAATTTAGATGAGATTTTTAATGATTATAAAATAGGTGATAAAATAAAATTAGAATATTATAGAAAGAATTTTAAGAAAAAAACTACAGAATTAATATTAGAATCTAATTTGTATTATAAAGTAAGATCAATTTATCCTCAATTTGAAAAAATTAATTATATAATAATTGGTGGATTAATATTTATGAATTTGAAGATAAGGCATTTAGATTATTTTAGTCATAATGATTTGAATAAATATTATGAGCCGGAAAATCAAATTTATGATAAGATAGTATTATGTAATATATTAAAAGGATCATATGTGAATAATTTGGAATTATTAGAAGAGGGGATGACTTTAGATAAAATAAATGAATTAGAAGTAGAAAATGTAGAAGATTTATTAAATATATTTAAAAAATTAAAAAAAGATAAAGAAAAATTTATTATTTTTGATTTTTCAGATGGGACAAAATTAGTAATTGAATTAAATAAAATAATAAATGAGGACAAATTTTTACTAAAAAAATATAAATACGAAGTTTTTTATTAAAAAAAATATTAATATAGGTATGATATATAAGTTAAAAAAAAATTTAAGTCATTTGAATAATCCAATAGAAACAATTTATAATTTTAAGGTTCAAAATTTAGATGGTAATTTAGTAGATCTAAATAATAAAAAAAATAAAGTTATTTTAATAGTGAATTCTGCCTCCAAATGAGGGTTAGCTCAAACAAATCTAGATAATTTAGATTTGTTAAAAAAGAAATATGATAAAAATTTAAGTATATGGATGTTTCCTTCAAACCAATTTAATCAAGAAAATAAAAGTAATGATGAATTAAAAGTATATGTTTCAGAAAAAAAAATAAAATATGATTTTTTTGGAAAGATAATGTTAAATGGTAAAGATGAAGAGCCTTTATACAATTTTTTAAAAAAAAAAAACTCCAGGTTTCAAATTAAGAGAAGATATAAATTGGAATTTTACTAAATTTTTATGTATTAATGGAAATCCAGTAAAAAGATTTGAGCCTGTAAGTTCATTTTCAAGTATAGAAAATGAAATTAAAAAATATTTGTAATTTAAAAAATAAATTATTGTAATGACGATAATAATAATTATTCGAAATAATAATTAATTTTTTTATTCAAAATTGAATTGTAAATTATTTTCAACTAATACTTGATTAACAACTTCTTTAAAATGACCTACAATTATTATCTCAAAATCTTTTAGATAATTATTTTTTTCTTTTTCATTTAAATTATTTAATCTTC
>MDSV01019756.1_pt1 | contig 10984 bp, 10 predicted proteins | sample 810851 | NCBI WGS metagenome assembly MDSV01 (sample SAMN05326640, study PRJNA326480) | marine metagenome | isolation source: seawater | place: Atlantic Ocean: North East | collected 2012 | reverse complement strand
ATTTTAAATTAAGTTAGAAAAAGTTGTTAATTGAATTAACTTCTATTAAAAATTGAAATATATAATTTTTAATTATACTTTCTAAATTTTGTCATTAATTACTCACTATCTAAAAAATTATTAATTTAAATTTTATATAATTTTTAATAATTTTTTATAAATTTTTAGTGGATTCATAATTTCTTTTAATGTAATTTCTAATTTTCTATTCTGATAATAATTTGATATAAAAATTGCGACCTCAATAATATTATTTCTGATCATTTATTATACGAAAAGTCTTCAGAAATTTGAATAAATTTCCGTTTTGGTTTAATCACTTACAAAGATTCATAAGGAATCCATTTTTCAATAATCATAAACTTAACTTCGATATATTATTTATTTGAATTATCATCTCAATTTTAAAATTCGAAGAAGTAAAAACTATTGACAATTAATTAAATGTCTGGGCTTAGGTAATATTTTCTAAAAATATAAAATTGTTAATTTTTCACTTATTTCTTTAAATTCAATTTTTACATTTTCTATTACTTTAAAATTCAGGATAATAATAAAAGTTGAGAAAGACTTCTTACTAAACCTTTCAAATATCTAGATCCAAGATTTCATGCGCAATTTAAAGCTAAAATGAAGAGAATAAATATTCTATTAATAACAAACAACATCATCAATTAAAAACGAATGTCTATTTTTATTATTGCCGAGGCTGGAGTGAATCATAATGGCTGCTTTGAAGAAGCAATAAAACTTGTTGAGGAAGCAAAAAAATCTGGATGTGATGCTATTAAATTTCAAACTTTTAATTACGAGCGCGTTGCAGGTTTGACAGCTCAATTATCCGAATATCAATCTAAAAATACTTCTTTATTTAATAACCAAAGAGACATGCTCAAATCTCTACAACTTTCAAAAAATGAATTTAAAGATTTAAAAAGATTTTGTGACGAACTAAAAATTGAATTCATGTCTACTCCATCTGATACTGAAGATTTAGAATTTTTAATCTCATTAGATATTAAAAGAATTAAAATTGGATCATCTGATATTGATAATAAAGCTCTGCTCTTTAAAGCTGCTAAAACTGGTCTTCAAATAATTATTTCAACAGGAATGTCTACATATAGTGAGGTTGAAAGAGCTGTGAATTATCTAAAATCATTTAATAATATTGGAGAAATAATTATTATGCAATGCACATCGCAATACCCATGTCCTGACGAAGAAATTAATTTAAATGTTTTAGATACCTATAAAAATAATTTTAAAAATATAGTTGGATTTTCTGACCACAGTCTTGGTAATATGGCTGCTATTTGCTCTATTGCAAAGGGGGCTAAATATATTGAGAAACATTTTACTTTATCCAAAGATTTAGATGGACCTGATCATAAGGCGAGCTTAGATCCACAGGAGCTTAAAGAGTTTGTTTCAAGTATTCGTAATGCAGAAAAATATTTAGGCAATAATAATAAATTAATTTCAAATTGCGAAAAAGAAAATAGAAAAAAAATGAGAAAATCACTTATAGAGAATAAAGATGGAAGTTTTTTAATTCAAAGACCACCAAATCGAGGTTTAGATCCATGGATGTGGAATCCAAAGGACTATATTTAAAACAGTTTTTTACAAAATATTTTTTAATAATCAGGTTATATTAATAAAAATAAAAAATTAAGTAAATGAATAAAAAAAATATAAAAACAATTATGTCTTCCTTGAATGAATGTAGTTTGGCATTAGATAATGTAATTAATAGTCCCGAAATTGTAAGTTCTATTTCTTTAGCTTCAGAAAGTATAATTTCATCATTATCTTCAGGTTCAAAATTATATGCTTGCGGTAATGGAGGATCGATGGCAGATGCTATGCATTTGTGCGAAGAACTTTCTGGAAGATTCAGGAAAGATCGAAGAGGTCTCCCTGCAATAGCAATTTCTGACCCGTGTTACTTGACATGTGTTGCAAATGATTTTGGTTATGATCAAGTTTTTTCAAGATTTTTAGAATCAAATGCAAAGAAAGATGATTTACTTTTTGCGATAAGTACAAGCGGATCAAGCACTAATATTTTGAATGCTGCAAAATTTGCAAAAATAAATAATCTTAAAGTAATTTCATTAACCGGTAAGCTTAATTCAAAATTATCCTATGAATCAAATATTGATATCTGTACTCCATATGGTGAATTTTCGGATAGAGTTCAAGAACTTCACATTAAAATTATTCATATTATTGTTGAACTTATTGAAAAATCAATGTTTCCTGAAAATTACAACTGATCATTTGATATATTTAAAAAAAACAACACAATGCTTAAGAATTCTGATCGTATATTAATTACTGGCGGAACAGGTTTAATAGGAGCCAATTTAGTTTCTAGGTTAGAAGTGAAAGGTTTTGAGATAAAATCGCTCAGTAGTAAAGACGACTTAAGAAGCCGATCAATAACTCGCAATATATTTAACGATTTCAAACCTAATATTGTTTATCATCTAGCAGCTAAAGTAGGTGGTATTTTAGCTAATTCTTCTTTTAAATCAGACTTTTACTCGGATAATGTTTTGATAAATACCAATGTTATAAATTCTTGTATCGAAAATAATGTTGAGTATATTTTTGCAATGGGTACTGGGTGTGCGTATCCCAAAAGATTAGAAAAAAATATTTTAAAAGAGGAGGACTTCCTGGATGGCATTCCAGAGTTCACTAATGATGCATATGCATATGCAAAAAGAGGATTACTTGTGCATTTAAAAGCTCTTAGCGATGAAAATAAAATTAAGTATCTTTATTGCCTACCAGCAAATATTTATGGGCCCAATGATAATTTTCACCCCAAAAATTCTCATGTTGTACCTGGATTGATTCGAAGATTTTGTGATGCTGTCAAAAATAAGCAAAAAGAAGTAGTAATTTGGGGAGATGGCACAGCAAAAAGGGATTTTATGTACATAGATGATTGTATTGATGCAATGATTCTATTAACAGAAAAGCAAGCGCAAGGAACTTTTAATGTTTCTAGTCAAGTTTTAACCAGTATAAAAGATTTAGCTTTTGATATTAAAAATGCCACTGGATACGAGGGTATTATTAAATTTGATTCAAACAAACCCGCTGGTCAAATGCAACGTAAATTTGATAATTCAAGAATTAATTCTTTAGGGTGGCATCACAAAATTGATTTAAATTCTGGAATAAAAAAAACAGTTACATGGTTCCTGAATAATCCATCTTTAATAAGAGAAAGATAGGATGATCATCTCACAGGCTGTAATTTTAGCAGGAGGATTTGGGAAAAGACTTGGAGTTAAATCATTAAATACTCCAAAACCATTACAAAAAATAAATGGGAAGCCATTCCTTGATTACATAATATGGAATCTCAAAAGGTATGGCATAAAAAAAATATTAATAACCACAGGTTATTTATCAAATCAAATTTTTGAACGTTATAAAAATGGTTTAGATTTTGGTGTAAAAATTGAATACATTAATGAAAATGAACCTGCAGGCACTGCAGGTTCATTACTTCTCTGTAAGGATTATCTAGAGGATTTTTTCTTCTTACTTAATGGCGATACTATTTTTGATATTAATTTTGACGAACTTTCTTTATTTTTAAAAAAAACAGGTACTACTTGTGCAATTGGATTACAAAAAGTAAGTAACTGCTCTAATTTTGGCTCTATAGCTTTAGATGATAATACAGTGATTTCATTCAATGAAAAATCAAATAATGGAAAGGGTTTAATAAATGGAGGAGTTACTGCATTTAATAAAAATATTCTTAACTTTATCAAAAAAATACCTTCATCTTTGGAAGATGATATCTATCCAAGACTAGTTAAAGAAAAAGAAATCTCCGCAATGGAATTCAACTCTTTTTTTATTGATATCGGACTACCCGATACGCTGGAGGCAGCTCAAGTATTAATTCCTAAATGGAGAAAAAAAAAAGTAGTTTTTCTTGATCGGGATGGAGTCATTAATATTGATTATGGCTATGTAGCGACAAAAGAACGATTTACATTTATTAAAGGATCTATAAACGCAATAAAGAAACTTAATGATATGGGAATACTTGTAATAGTAATAACTAATCAATCTGGGATCGCTAGAGGTTTATTTTCAGAAAAGCAATTTTTAGATTTTATGCAATGGGTAAATAATCAATTAAGAAAAAAAGCTGCGCATATCGATGCTTTTTATTATTGCCCACATCATCCTAATGAAGGTAATTCAAAATATACTTTTGATTGTGATTGTCGAAAACCTAAATCAGGACTTATTAAAAAAGCATTAGCCGAGTGGCAATTAGATCCGAGTTATTGCTGCATGTATGGCGATAAAGAATCAGATCTTCAAGCTGCAAAAAATTTAGGCATTAGCAATTTTTTATTCAATCATTTAGAAGATGATCTTCTTTCATTAATATCAAGAACTTTTCTAAATTCATAATTAATTAATTGTCCTAATGATATTATAATTTCATAAAAATATAAAAAATGAGTAAAAGAGCTTTAATAACTGGAATAACTGGAATGGTAGGTTCGCATTTAGCTGATTATTTATTAGAACAAACAGATTGGGAAATTTATGGAATGTGTCGATGGAGAAGTCCTTTTGACAACATAAGTCATTTAATAACTAGGATTGAAAAAAAAGATAGATTAGAATTAGTTTATGGTGATTTGAATGATTATGTATCATTACAACATGTAATTGAGAATAGTAAGCCTGATTTTGTATTTCATTTAGCTGCCCAGAGTTATCCTCGCACGAGTTTTGAATCACCTCTTGATACCCTAAATACAAACATACTTGGTACAAATCGGTTATTAGAAGCATTGCGAAAAAGTTCTTACAAAGATTCTGTTATTCATATTTGTGCATCTTCCGAAGTTTTTGGAAGAGTCTCAAAGGATAAACTACCCATACATGAGGATATAACATTTCATCCAGCATCTCCTTATGCAATTTCTAAAGTAGGTACTGATCTTATTGGGAGATTTTATGGTGAAGCTTATGGGATGAAATGTATAACCACAAGAATGTTTACTCATACAGGGCCTAGACGCGGAGACGTTTTTGCAGAGTCTAGTTTTGCCAAACAAATCGCAATGATTGAAAAATCATTGATTGATCCAGTAATTAAAACTGGTAATCTTGATTCTTTAAGGACCTTTGCTGATGTAAGAGATGCAGTTGAGGCATATTATAAATTAGTAACCATAAATCCAATTGCTGGAGAGTATTACAATATAGGTGGTACATTCACATGTACCATTGGAGAAATGCTTGACCAACTTTTAACTTTTACATCTATAAAAAACATAAAAATAATCAAGGATAAAGAGAGAATTAGACCTATTGATGCTGATTTACAAGTTCCCGATACTTCAAAATTTACAAAACATACTGGATGGGAGCCCAAAATAAAATTTAAAAAAACAATGAAGGATTTATTAAATTATTGGAGAGAAAGGATAAATTCGGGAGAAGTTTTCTTAACCCGTTAAAATGCTCATTAGTAGAACCCCATTTAGGATTTCATTATTTGGAGGAGGATCAGACATCCCAGACTATTTTCTTAAAGAAGGTGGGAAGATTTTATCTTTTACTATCAATAAATATTGTTATGTCACAGCAAGAATCCCAGACAATTGTATTGAACATAATATTAGAGTTGCTTACTCCAAAATCGAAACTTGTCAAAATGCAGATCAAATAAAACACCCTCTTATAAGAACAGCTATTAAAGACTTTGGCTTTAAATCTTTGGAGCTACATTATGACTCTGATCTCCCTGCTAATAGCGGCTTAGGTACGAGCTCATCTTTTGCAGTTGGTATGGCAAATTGTTTTTATTCAATGAAAAATAAAATTCCATCAAAAAATGAATTAGCTGATAAAGCTATCTTTTGGGAAAGAGATTTATTAAAAGAAAATGGTGGTTACCAAGATCAAATCGCCTCATCATATGGAGGATTAAACTATATTAAGTTTTATAAGGATAATCAATATGAAGTAGTACCTCTAAATTTAAGAATAAATCAAATTAAAAATATGCAGGAGAGGATGCTCATTTGCTATGTACCAATTAAAAGGTTTAGTCAACAACATTCAGTTCAAAAATATTTGAATGAAGTTGAAACGTTCAAAAAAATTTCCCAAATTAAAGAATTTGTAGATATATCAATCAAAGCATTAAAAAAAAATGACTTAGATGAAATTGGCTATCTTTTAAATGAATCTTGGAAATATAAAAAATCTCTCAAAGATGTCTCCAATCAAATGATTGAAGATATATACCAAATTGCTATTAAGGAAGGTGCTCTTGGAGGGAAGTTACTAGGGGCAGGTGGTGGTGGATTTATGCTTATTTGGTGCAAAAGTGGCGAGAAAGATCAAATCATAAAAAGCCTAAATAAATTCAAAAGCGTAAATTTTTGCATTGAGAATAAAGGTTCTCAATTAATTTTTAACGACTTATAAACCTCCTAAACAATATCTAATTGATTCAAAATTACTTTATTTATACCTTTAGTTCTTTTGAAATATTCTTTGGATATTTTAATATTTTCATAAGGTAGACCGTATTCATTATGCAAACAAAAATTCAGAATTAGTATTAATCTATTTTTCTTGATCGGTACATTACCTCTATGAAAGGAAGTTGCATCAGCAAAAATAATATCTCCTGCATTTGCAGTTAATTTCTTAAATAGTTTAGATTCATATTTTTTTTCAAGATCTTCATGCTTATGCCTTGTTATTTTGTCCCATCCGTCAAATTTATTAATATGAGAACCACTTATTATTTCAAAAGGGCCTCCATATTCATCAACATCATTTAAATAAATTAAAGCTTTTAAAACCCTATATGATCCTGGATCGCAATGCCAAAACTGGGTATCTCTTGGACCCATAGTATTGTTAAAAGAAATTCTTACTTTCGCAAATGTTAATTGGGGAATACTTTCATAATATCCAGTAACTACACCCTGAATAATCTTATTCTCAATTATTTTCAGGACTAAGGGTAAGGAAATCAAAGGATCCTGAATTGAAAGCCCATTTGTAATTTGTTTAACAGTGTCTAAATTATCATTTGAGGTCAAAGTTTTATGAAAGATCTGCATCTTTTCTGAGTGAATTTCTCTTGAGTGATCCCTAACCTTCATTCCATTTAAATTAGAGTTGATATTTTCAATTGCTAAATTTCTAAGATTATTTATTAAATTAGCTTCTAATACATTTTCAAGCACGTCATAAGAATTTTTTTTTATATTACAAATAGTATCTGCATATTTACAAGCATTCTCATGCACTTCTTTTGCAAAAATTGAATTTCTTTTTAATCTTAACCATTTATCCTTGGATAATTTTAGTGCATCAATATTATTTGTAGTATTTTGAAATTGATACTCCATTTTAAAAATATTTGCTTTTCTAATATACATCACAATCAAATATAGTTGTTTATTAAATTTCACCAATAAAAATATTTAGTCAATATAGTTTTAAATATTTATAAATTTATTTTCCCTTAAAAATTGAATGCTCCTCTCAATGAGGGTCTTTCTATTGAGATGTAAAATATTTTTTAAGCTTTTCGATCCTCCTCTTGCAGAGATAATTGCAATTATATTTCTCATCAATTTTTAATTCAACCTTTTAAATGAGGATTTACAATAATTACCTTTACATAAGGTTGAAGGACTACTTTTAGAATCAAAAATAGTGGAAAGTTTCTTAAAAGTTTTATCGCAAGCCTTATCATATTTTCTAATATGCACATCTTTATGTTTGGTTGTGGGGTAGAAAAGATTTGTAGCTAAAAATCCTTCTTCAAGCATAAATTGTGTAAATACTGTTTTAAAACCATTAGATTCATAACAATTAAAGATGAAAGTGGGTAAGGCATCTATACCATTTATAGTTATTGGTAAATTATATTTCTTTGAATATTTAGACCAAATATTTTTTATTTGCAAACCTATTTTTGGTAAGATTTCCCAACTTTTGACATTACTCATTTCTTTTAGTGTGGCTAGTGCAGCTGTTGGTCCAACTGCTTCAGTCCAAAAAGTACTACTTATGAATGTATCGCAAGCAGATAGCATAATATCTTTTTTACCCAATACAGCACTTATTGCATAGCCATTTCCTAAAGCTTTACCCAACATACACATATCAGGCTCTATATTATATTTTAAATGTATTCCTCCAAAATATTCTCTAAAACCAGAAGTACATTCATCAAATATTAATAAAATACCTTTTTCATTACAAATATCTTTAATTAACTCTAAGTAACCATTAGTGGGAATTTTGGATCTTACAACTTCCATTTTTACCGCAGCTAAGTCATCAGAATTCTTTAAAAATTCTAAATCATCAAAATTGTTATATCTTAATGGAACAATAGAATCAGCTAGAGTTTTAGGAACACCTTTTGAACCAAGTCCCTCAAGTAAATGATCCTTTAGATTATCTTTCGAAGATAAATTAGCAGCCAAATACCAATCGTGCCAACCATGATAACCACAAATAGCAATCTTTTCTCGTCCTGTAAAACATCTTGCAATTCTTATTGCTACTGCATTTGCTTCTCCACCCGATCTTGCGAATTTAGCCATGCTTGCCCAGGGATGAATTGAGACTAAATATTCAGCCAAATGAACTTCATTTGGTGAATTTAACGTGCTCATTACTCCATTATTTATAGCTTGCAAAACTTCTTTATCTATTTTTTTATTTGCGTGACCTAAGGAACAAGCGCCAACTCCATTACTACTAAAGTCCAAAAATTTATTCCCATCGAGATCCCAGACATAAGCATCTTTTGCTCTGGAATAGTAATTAGGCCAAAAGTCAGGAGAAAATAAATTCTTATTTTTAGATAAAAGCATATTACCACCAGGGATAATACTATTTGCTTTATTCCATAAAATCTCCCCTTTGTTGAAATTAATCATCTTGGATATTGAAATCTCATTTTATTTTGTACATATTTTAACTTATATTATTTTTAAAATTAGATAAAAAATTTTTTAATAGTTTTCTCAAACAAATACACTCCAAATTAAAAAAAAATAATTTTTTATATTTCAAATTCCAACATATTTAAAACTACTATGAGTTAAAATATCAAAAAAAATTTCAATGCCTAAAGATATAAGAATTATTTTAATTGGAGCTGGCAATATTGGCTCAAGATATTTGCAAGGTTTAGCTAAGTTAAATTTTAAGGCAGAAATTTCTGTTTTTGACATTTCTAATGATTCTTTAGAAATAGCTAAAGAAAGAATAAAAAATTTTAAAAACGCCAACAAAATAAAATTTAACTTTACAAATTCATTTACAGAAATATCCGGTGAATTTGAGCTCGCAATAATCTCAACAACATCTAAAGATAGAGTCACAATAATAAAAAAACTTTTTGAAAAAAGCAAAGTAAAATATTGGATTTTAGAAAAAGTTTTAGTTCAATCTCTTCATGACTTAGAAATTATTAACAATATTTTTCCTTACAAACAAAACGTATGGGTTAATCACCCCAGGAGACTTATGAATTGGCATAAAGATATTAGAAATAAACTATTGAAAGACTATGAAAATAGACTTGATATTGAAATCAAGGGGACTGAATGGGGATTGGCATGTAATGCATTGCATTTTATAGATCTCGTTTCATGGTGGACAAATGTTTCTATAAAAAACGTCAATAATTCTGGATTAAAAAAATGGACTTTAAGTAAAAGAGACGGTTATGAAGAAGTTTATGGTAACTTGAAAATAAACTTTGATAAAGAGAATAAACTAACCTTGATTTGTGATCAGGGTTTGGAATCACACCCCATAATAAAAATTGAAACTAATAAAGGTTGCATTAAAATTGATGAGAATATAGGGTCAGCCCTATTTACAGATGGTCATTTTATAAAGGGCAGCTTAGAATATATTTCGAATCTTGTACCTGAATTGATTTATAAAATTGTTAAGGAGGGAAATTGTAATTTACCTAACTTAGAGCATTCAATACACATTCATGAAAAATTTATAGATAGTCTCGCAAAGCATAGATCAATTAATTTAAATTTAACTTCTCAAATTGTCCCAATCACATAAAATAATTTTATTAAAGAATTTAGAAAATAATAATATTGTGCCAAGCTGACTAGAACCGCTACCCCTGAATGCAATGCAGATCACTAATTCAGTTATAACTAGGTTATGCAACTTTTTTGCTTAATTTGCTTGCACAGTTGGTCGCAAGGAACCATTTTTTACAATGCCTGACAAAATACTAACTTTTTATCTATTTAAAACAATAGATGTATATGATAAATCATTGTGCACAGGATTTCTATTATTTATATGAAAGTAAAAGAACTTATTGAGTTAATAAATGAGATAGTAGATGAAGATTTTGATCTTAAAGAAAATACCCCACTTATAGGTGGTAGTTCTTCTATCGATTCAATGAATTTAGTGCAAATCTGTATAGCATTAGAAGACAAGTCAGAAGAAGATGGATTTATATTTGACTGGCAATCTGAAAAAGCAATGTCAATCATGAATAGTATTTTCAAAGATCCTGAATCTTTAGTCAATGAATATAACAGGCAAATGAGCTTGTAGAGAAAGTTATGATTATCGTTACAGGAGGATCGAGAGGGATAGGTAAATCAATAACAGAGTATCTTGTCGAGAAAGGAGAAAAAGTAATTACATTATCACGTTCAAAAGATGTAAATAATCCTAATCATTTTTCATGCGATATTACAGATCACGAATCATTGAAAAAGATTTATAAAAAACTAAGTTCTGATAAGGAAACGATAAAAGCTTTAATTAATTGTGCGGGTATTGCCTCCATGAATTTAGCTTTGACAACTCCTCCCGATATCATTGAAAAAGTAATAAAAACAAACTTACTTGGTACGATATTTTGTAGTCAAATATTTGCTCCACT
>MDSV01008759.1_pt1 | contig 10984 bp, 6 predicted proteins | sample 810851 | NCBI WGS metagenome assembly MDSV01 (sample SAMN05326640, study PRJNA326480) | marine metagenome | isolation source: seawater | place: Atlantic Ocean: North East | collected 2012 | reverse complement strand
TTGAGCTAATACATTCCATATATTTATTGTTTTATTTGAATACCAATTTCTTACTACATCACCTTTTTTACTAATAAAATAATAAAATAATGCTATAGGTATTTCAAATAAAGTAAACGCAGTAATCCAATTTAATAATGTATTATTATTTAAATCCCACATATATTATTTATTTTGATTTTAATATATTCTTTATTTTGAATTTAATATATTATTTATTTTAATTTTATATATTATTTATTTTAATTTTATATATTATTTATTTTAATTTTAATTTAATATTATTCTTTTTTTTTGTTGAAAGTTTATTTTTTGTAATTTCTTTTCCCCCAACTGAACCTTCTATATCCTCTAACTCTGCTTTTGATGTCTTATAATTATTAATATCTACTAATTCTGCTATTACTGAAATAAATTTATTATTTAATTCATATCTTTGCCCTAATACTTTTACAGTAATTATATCATTTTCATTAATTTTAGAAAATAATTCATTATCAAAATGATGATCTCTTGCAATAAATATTACAAATGGACTAATAACATCATCTATTTCTGCTCTTAGTCCTACTTTAGTTATTGATTTAACAATACAATCAAATGTCATTGATTCTACTGTATTTGCAACAAAACATTCATATACAACATCAAATGATACCATATTTGAAAATAATTCTCCTGATGAATATGATATCAGTTTTGCTGAATTGGGTTTAACAAAACCTTCATTAATACAGATACCTTCTACTTTATTTTTTATATTTTTTTCCAAAGTATTATAAATATTTGAATTTATGTTTTTAAAATTTATATGAATTTTTTCAGATAATAATACTTTTGTATATATTTTATTAGCCGACATTTCTAATATAGATATATAAATATATCTTTAATTTATTCAATTTTAAATTATAAATTATAAATTATAAATTATAAATTATAAATTATAATAATTAATTAATATTTTTAATATTTTTAATCAGATGTATTTTTTACTGTTTTTATTTTATTATTAATTAATGCATGATTCATAGAAAAAAACCATTTTTTACCATCTTTTAAAGTAATATCATAATACCTAAAATATAATTCGGCAACAATACATAAATATGTTCCTAATTTAAATTTTTTTGTTAAATCATAATAACTTTCTCGTTCCATAAAGTTATACATAAATGCAGTATATTTATCATCTATTCTATGAAAATTATTACATAATCTTCCATTCGAATATAATTTCTTATCATCCATAAAATATATTATTTTTAAATCATAAAAATCATCTAATCTTTTACCATTATCAATATATGCAAATGCAGATGAATATAATGATTTATCTACTGTATATTTTTGTAATATAGCATCTGAAAATCTATTATAATCTAATTGTTCTGCTTTTTTTAAATATAAACCTTTCTCATTATAATTTAATAATAATAATGTATATTTATCAAACTCACTAGATAAAGGATAAATTATTCCATTTATTATATTACCATTATTTTCTATACTAATTACTGAGTCATCTAAATATTTTTTAATTAAAATAATTATGTTTAAATATTCTGAATTATTATCTTCATAATCTTTAAATGTATTGAAAATATAGGTAAAAAAATTAATATATAAATCAAATGATAAATTATCTATTAAAATATTTAAAATAATATTTTCTAATAAATCTAAATCATAATTAAATATATTTGAATTATTTGTATTTAAATTTATTATATACGCTAATAAGTTGTATTTACTTTTTTCTTTTTTTTTTATAAAATTTAAATTACCATCTAATATATTTTTTAAATTTTTAATTATTTCATCTAGTATTTTTTCTCCATTTTTAAAACTTTCACTTATATTTTTTTGTTTATTTTTTTCTTCATTTACTTTATCAATTTTACTTGGTATTTGATATACAATTGAATCTAATACATTATTTGCATTTGTACTTCTATTATAAATTGATGTATTTTTATAATCTAAATCAATAGGTTGATATATATATAAGTTATCTATATTTATTAATCGGCCTTCTCTGTTATATTTATCTGTAATCGTTTGAATATCATTATTTACTAATTCATCTAATGCATTATTTATTGCTAATAATGAAAATGATTCTTTTACATTAATTAATGAAACCAATTCTTCTTTATAATAAAAATAATTTTCTTTATATAAATTTTTTATCAAATTTATAATAACATTACTAGTTGTATCTAAGTATATATCATTCATAGTATACATATTATCTTTTTCATTTTCTTGTAAATTATAATCTTTTTTATTTGGAAAGCATTTATAATCGCATGAAGCCATATAATCACACAATGAAGTATATGGTTTATCACCTATTTTATAATTGATAATTTTATTATTTGATAATATTAATTCAATATTATTATTTATTATTTTTGAAAATTTATCTTCATTTAATATATTTAAATCATAATTTAAATGACAATCTATACTTATTTCTTTCATCAATCTAGTTATATTACCTATTAATTTTGCTTTTTCTTCTGCTTTTCTATAAATTAATAAATCTATTGTTTCAATTGTATAATTAGTCAATAATGATGCATACATAAATACTTGAACATTTCTTTCGATTAATGGTAAATTTTTATGACTACATGTTCTTATTGCTCTACCTATGATTTGTTCTACTCTATTTATGTTATACCACGGTTCTAATATATGAACTTGTCTAATATATTTAAAATCTAATCCTTCACTTCCTGCACTTGATATTAATATAACTTTAATATTTTCACCATGTACATTATTTATATCATTACATGCTTTTAATTCTTCTTCTTTATTAGGTGATAAAATCTTATCACCAGTTATCATTATATATTTTGCACACTTAAATTTACCAGTTTCTTTTAATGCTTGACTTTTTGATTTATAACTGCGTATATCTAGTTCTTCAACTGGTGCTTTTTTAAATAATGATTTTGAATTTCCATATCTTTTAAAACCATATGCTTCTAATGCTAATGCAATCGGTATTAACCCCCCATCTATAAATTGTGAATATATTAATATTGGACCTGTAGAATTTTCTATTGAATCTATTATATTTGATATTTTTGAACTATATTTTATTAAATTCTTTCTTAAAAAAATATTTGGCATTGAATCATCATTAAATCTATAATTATATCTATAACCTAATCTTTTATCTTCATCATAAGACATTAAATTTGTTAATCCTGTTTTTCCTACCAAATTTTTTATATCTATTTTTAATGAATTTACTTCTTCATATGATGCACTTTCTAATTCTTTATTTGGGTATACAATATTCAATGCTTCTAGTGGTTTTAATAATAAAGTATATTTATAAGAATCTTTTTCATCTTTAAAATCTGTCTTACTTATTATATAATTATATACTTTGTCTTGATAATCATCTAATTTTAATAAATATAAATCGAATAATGTGATTTTTTCATCTTCATTTAATCTTTTACCTGCTAAATTATTTATAGGATAAGTAAATTCTTTATTTTTTAAACTTTTATTGTTATCAAATAACTCCGGTAAAATTCTATATGGAAAAATAAAAGGATTATCACCTTTCACATAACTTACATAACCATTTAATTTTCTTATTAATAATTCTTTTCCTACCTCATATTCATTTATATCTTTTACAAAACTACCATCATTATTAAAAATATCTTTTATATCTATTAAACTACGTTTATCATTTGCATTTAATAAATTTAATAAAAATATTATTTCTTTATAATCATTAAACATAGGTGTCGCTGACAATAATACTAATTTCATATTATTCACATTTTTTACTAAATTTTCTAATTGTTTTGCTACTAATTTATTTGAATTATCTTTTGTATCTCTTATATTATGTATTTCATCTATAATAATTAATCTATTTCCAAAAAATTTATCCAATTTATTTTTAATTAAAATATTTTGTTTTTTTTTCGAAATTTTTGGATTTTCTTTTAAAATACTATTTATGTTTGAATGTTTACTTATTAAATTCGCTAATTCTATATATCCGATAAATGTATAATAATTATTGATTATATTATTTACTAATTTTATTACTTTATCACGTGGTATTTTTGATTGTAATGAATTTATTTCATCTAAAATATTTTGACCAGCACAATTATTAATAATCCATCTACCATTTTCATATTCTAATTTTGTTTCATCAAATAATTGAACTCTAAAATTTAATTGAACATTTGGAGATGCAACTATTAATATTTGTTTATTTTGTCCATTATATTTCATATATAAACGTGTTTCTTCAGCTATACCTATAGCAGAACATGTTTTACCTGTACCTAAACCATGATATAATAATACTCCATTATATGGTGTAAATTCTGATAAAAAATTTCTTAAAAATTTTTGATGTGATGCTAACTCAAAATTTTTATTACATAATTTATCTGCTTCTTCTTCTATATTTTGATTTATATTTATAGTAGACTTATATTCATTAAATTCTTTTTTATTACTAATTTTATAATTTAAATATATATCATCTAATTGTGGATATAAATAGTCCATCATATATATTTTGCCATCTTCTTCTATTCTTGAATTATCATTTTCATTTGATAATTTACTATTTAATAATTCAATTGCATTTAAAAAATATTGAGCATCTTTTTTACTATATAATTTATTCTCATTTCTTTCTAATATTTCTTTATCAAAATCTAAATTATTAATATTATTTTTAAATAAATTATGTAATTCTATATTTTTATTTCCGATAACTTCGTCATCAATTGATTTATCTTCACTTCTTAATTCTAATGATTTTTGAGAATTGTCTTCTTTCTCTTCCTCTTCTTCCTCTTCCTCTTCTTCTTCCTCTTCTTCTTCCTCTTCCTCTTCTTCTTCCTCTTCTTCTTCCACTTCCTCTTCTTCTTCTTCCTCTTCCTCTTCTTCTTCCTCTTCTTCCTCTTCCTCTTCTTCCTCATCTTCCTCAACCTCTTTCTCTTCTTCTTTATTTTCTAGTTCATCATTTGAATCTATATTTTCATCTTTAATTTGATATTCGATATCTTCTTTTTTTTTAATAGTGTCCATTATATATTAAATATATAGTTTATAAGTTTTTAATAATTTATTTAATTCAAATAATATTTTTTTTTTTTCTATATTATAATTTCTTATATATTTATCTGCTTTATCTATATTAACCCATTCAATTTTACTAATTTCAAATAATTGAAATTCTTTTTTAGGTGGATCAGTATTATTTATATATCCTAAAAAATATTTGTGTTTGTATGATTTATAATTTGAACCTGTAAAAATTTCCTCCAGTGGTAAAATATTAGTAATATTTATTAATTCATTTTTATCATATCCTGTTTCTTCTTCAAATTCTCTTAAACCACAAACCATATCTCTCTCTTGATAATTTCTTCTTCCTTTTGGAAATCCCCATTCTGGTTCTAAATACTTTTCTTTACATGAATTAATTATATCTTCTAAAGTATAATAATCATTGTTAATATTTATTCCATTTATTAATTGTGTCATCTTATATTTAGATGTTTTTTCTTCATTTTTATATTGATTTGTGATATTTGTTCCCCATAAATAATTCCAAAGTAATTCAAAATTATTATTTAATATAAATTTCCTCTCATTTATTGTCATTTTATCAAATAAATTTATTAAATATTGTTTATCTTCTAAATTATATTTTCCTCTCATAAAATCCACAAATGCCAAACTATCTTTTCTTCTTATTAATAATATTTCTGTATTTTCATTATTTTTTCTTATTGCTATTACACCAATTGACGTAATAGGAATTTTACATTGATGAAATAGATGACCTATCTTACCACAATTATTACAAAATGTATTTTTCTTTGAATTCATTTTTCGTTTTAACTATATATTTTGTTGTTATGTTTTTATATGCTTTTGTATAAATCTCTCTTATAATAATATATATAATCTTAAAAATAAAATTGATATTATTTATTAAATAATATCAATATGTAAACATGAAATATAGATATAGAAAAAAAAATGTATCACATCAAGAATATTTCATACAAGAATGGTGTTATTTTCTACTAAAAGATTTAAATAAAAAAAAAGAAACATCAATAAATATAAAAATTCCCAGAATATTTAATTATAATCAAGAAAAAAAAGAATTAACTATGCAAAAAATTATAGGAGATAATTTAGCAAATATATACGGAGAAGAAATAGAAAATATGCCTATTAAAATAATAGATACTATAAGAAAATTTATTAACATTCTAAATAGTTATTTTGTTGAATATATAGATATTACAGGTTATAATTTTATGTTAGATAAAAATGAAAATTTATGGATAATTGATTTTGAACATTCTTATTATAGAAAAGTAAATAGAGAAATAAATGAATATTTAAACAAATTTATAAATGGAGAAAATAAATGGAATCCATATTTTGAATAAATTATCTTCTTTTGGTAATTTTATTTATTTTACGAGTTTTTTTTCTTCTTTTTTTTGTATTATATTTTTTTAAACTAATAATTTTTTCTAACGGAGTTTCAAAAGATTCGATATAATTTTTAATAAAGGATATAATTTTTTTAGCAACTTTATTTTTACCAGAAGCAGTTATACTATGTTTAGATAAAGTAGATTTATGAGGTTTTAATAAATATGCTACTCTCACTAAAGACATAAACTGATATGAACCTATATTTAAATATATAGAAAAATCATCTAATGATAATTGCATAGATAAATAATCTACTAATTTTTTATCATATCTAAACAACATGGGCTGATGTAAATTTATTTCAGGTTTTAAATAATCACTTTGGTTTAAACTAATTTTATGTATAGGATTAAATACAAAATTACTATTTTTATAAATATCAGTAATATTATTCATTAATTTATTATATAGACTTACATCATAACCTGGTAGATTTTTAGGATTATATACTAATGGTGTATCTTTATAATTATTTAAATAATAAATTATAACTTGTAATAATTCTTGATTTTTTACTTCATCTGGATATTGTGGTATAATTTCAATATAATTATCATTTTTATTTACTATAGGAATTAATTCTTTTGGTATATTATTCAATGAAATATTATTATGCTTAACTATATCATTTAATGTGTATTTTGAATCCCTGGGATGTTTAAAATTGCCATATTTATCATCATATGAAACTATAGTTAATGGATATTCATTATCATCTGGATTATTAGGATAAACAATTTTCTGTTCAATTAAATCTGGGTTACCATCATTAATATATTGTAAATCACCCATGTACATATAATACCAAAAAAAATAAGGTTTATATGGATCTTTATTTGATGTTGGTAATATTTTTTCATTAAAGTGAGCATATTTTTCTAATTCTTGAAACATTATATATTCATGTGTTAATTCAACCGATGGATATAAATCTTCTAAAAAACCAGAAAATTTAGGCACTCTACTTGATGCTGCACCTGAACCAGTTGCTGTATCTTCACTTGTTAAACATTCCGGATGATCTATAATTATTGTATTATCCATTGTATTTTTGTCATAATCATATATCGCATCCATCATTCGATCATCATAATCTAATGTTAACCATAAATATTCTATTGGTAATTGAATTATATTACACCATGTCATTACACCTCTAGTATTAAAAATTAATGATAATACTCTATCATCTGCTTTTCCATCATTGATAGGTTTTTCTGCGGCCATAATCCACAAATTCAATAATCTATTTGCTTCTTCGGATGATGAAAAAAACATTGTTCCACCAGAAGTTTCAAAATCATATGGATCATACATAATACTTTCCTCCATTTTCCAACTTGAACGAGGGTCTATATACCATCCACGAGCCATATAATCAACTGATTTCATATCAAATATACCAGGATATTTTCTTATATTCATATCGCCATCTATATATAAAACAGAACGAGGTGAACATAATTCTAGAGCCTTTTTTATAAATTTGGGTTTTGCATTAATTGCTAATTGATATCCGCCTTCTTTTGTAAATTCTGAATATTCTACTGATAAATAATTACATCCATGGTTAACACAAGATTTTTCCCAATTGATTATCATATCTTCAAATTTTATTGGTGGAACATATTCCAATATATCAATTAATAAATCAAATATATTTTTTTCTGTATCATCTGGTTGTTTATATTTTTTTTTTAAAACTGCTATAATTTCATTATTTATTTTCTCTTTTTCACTATTTAAATCATATGCAGTTTTTAACATGTCTAACAGTTCTTTATTTTTAACATTTTTTTCCATTTTATTAATATCTTCATTTGTAACTTCTTCTTTATTGGCAGTTATATCAAACATTGCCAATTGCATATTTATTAAATTATCAACTTTATATTCTATTACATCTTTTGTTATTTCTTTTGTAGATTCATTTTGTTTATATGCCAAATATTTATTTTGTAATTTTTGAAATTTATTATTTAGTTTTTGTAAATTTATTAAATTATTCCTATTTTTTATTACACCAGTAATTATTATTTTTTTTATTTTCGCTAATAATTGATTATATTCTAATATTTTTGGAAATTTATCTTTTATTAATCTATACTTTGCCTTTATATTTTTTATGGTTGGACTAATTTTTAAATAATCTGCTAATTCATTTAAATATTTAACAAATATTTCATTATAAATAAGATTATTTATCTTATCAAACAATACTGGAGTTTTTTCTAAATTATTAAAAATCGTTTCATATGTTGAATTATGTTTAAAATTATTATTAGATTCTGCTGATGTTAATATATTTAATATTATTTTATTAATTTTTTTTAAATTATCTTCATAAAATGAAGTGCATGGTCTTGCCGTATTACGATTTGGCTTACCCGAACCCCACCAATATGTTATAACAACAAAATTGCTATCATTATTTATTATTATTGGTTCTTTTGTTGTTTTTTCTATTATATTTGATACTTCTTTATGAATAGACATATAAATTATATCTATATTATATTTATTTTATATTTAGTTTATATTTAGTTTATATTTATTTTATATTTAGTTTATTACAACCTATAATAATATATTTATAAATAAATTATGATTACATATTTAGATAAAAATATTTGGGGTCCTATTTACTGGAAATTTCTCTATACAATAGCATTAACTTTTCCAAATAATCCAAATGAAGTTATAAAACGAAAATATTATGATTTAATTATGAATTTTCCTATTTTTTTACCAAATGAAAATATGGGAAATACATTTTCTAAATTTTTAGATAATTATCCTCCTCAATCATATTTATCAAATAAAGAAAGTTTTTTAAAGTGGGTTTGGTTTATTCATAATAAAATAAATATTTATTTAGGTAAACCCGAAATGGGATATTATGAAGCAATGGATTTATTTTATGAAGATTATAAACCAAAAGAAACAAAAAAAAAAGAAGAGCAAAAAAATAAACATAAATATATTTTTATAAGTGTAGTATTATTTTTAATTATAATAATTATTTTTTTACAATATAAAAATTAGTAAAATATATTTTATATTTTATATTTTATATTATAATATTATATTATAAGTAAATTATGAGACATAATAATATAAAAAAAACGAAAAAAAAACAACATTTAAGATATAAGAAAATTATGAGAAAAAACAGTATTAAAAAAATGAAAAAAGGTATAAGAAAAAAACAAAATTTAACATATAAGAAAATTATCAAAAAAAATAATATAAAAAAAACAAAAAAAATAGGCGGGGCCAGAGAAAAAAGTCTAACTCGTATAAGTTTGAGAAAAAGGCTAATGTCACCGAAAAGCACTACACGCTCATCCCTACGTAGTAACGTAAAATCTGAAAAACGTAATGAGAAACGTAATGTAAGAGATTTAGTTACTCATTTAAAACAGAAACTCCCTGATATAGTGAAGGAATCAATGATAGAAGCAACAAATAAACATTTGGAGGAAGACCTAAAAAGTATATGGAAAAATAGGGATGGTAAAGAACTAATAAATAAAATAATTAAATATAAGACAAGAATAGCAATATCTATAGCAAAAAAACTTTATGAAGAAGTAAAGGACTGGTGTAAAAATAATCAAGATACTGTGACTAGTTGTCCAAGACCGGATACAAAAATAAATAGTGATATTAATAAAACGGTGAAGGATAATGTAACAAATGTACTACAAGAGGAACTAAGTAATACCATGTCGGATAGAAAAACGGCGGCCGCGCACATAGATGAGAAAATCAATGGCTTACTTACTCAGGAGATGGGCCAGAACATGACCCCACAGGAGTCAGTTAGTATTAATGATGTTAATACGCAGGAAGAACGGATAAATGAGATTATGCGTGAACATGCAGATCCACAATCCACACCGAATGATAATAGCGCATTTAATGGTATTCAATTAGTTTCCATCATAATTGTGGCTGCAGAAGCAACATTTACTATGGTGGGTGCACCAGTCGATCCAGTCGTTGCAGGAATATTTGCTAGTGTTTTAGTACTTCAAATTGTAAGAGGAATAATAATTCATTGTAAAACAAATGATTGTAAAACATGGGTTTTAAAAATGTTTTCTAATTTTATAAAGACTTCCAAAACTCTGAAAGACCATTCAGTTTCTACGGTAAAAAATATAGGATCTAGAATAAAAACTCTAAAATATGATTTTAGAAGAGCAGTGAAAAATAGAACTAGAAGAAGGAGCAGTAATCAATCAACCACGACATCAGATAACCCAAGATCATTATGGTATAAGAAAAGGTCAATTTTTCCGATAATCAAGGAAGAGGTCAATACGAGGGAAGACGATGAAGAGGCGGAGGCGCGGCTGGCTGCAGAGGCGGAGGCGCGGGTGGCTGCAGAGGCGGAGGCGCGGCTGGCTGCAGAGGCGGAGGCGCGGGTGGCTGCAGAGGCGGAGGCGCG
>MDSV01222083.1_pt1 | contig 10985 bp, 12 predicted proteins | sample 810851 | NCBI WGS metagenome assembly MDSV01 (sample SAMN05326640, study PRJNA326480) | marine metagenome | isolation source: seawater | place: Atlantic Ocean: North East | collected 2012 | reverse complement strand
CAAAATGACATTGTGTCTAATTGGACTGAAAGAAACGAAGTTATGTTTTATTCAGGTCTACAGATAGTATCTAAAAATATTTTTGAAACAAAAACAAAAACATTTCCTATGAATGAAGTATGGAACAACCTAATTATTAATAAACATTTAAAAGGTAGTTTAATGCTCTCAAATATCATACACGTTGGGGATAAAAATTCATTTGTAGAGTTTTAATTCTCTTTTTATCTTGAATAACGTATTATAGTTCTTAAATATCATTTATGTCTACATATGAAACTAATGATCAAAACTTTGAACAAGACATTTCTTCTCAGAAAGTTCCTGTAATTGTTGATTTTGGAGCAGAATGGTGTGGACCTTGCAAGCAACTTGATCCAATATTAGAAGAAATAGCGTCCGAAAATATTGATAATTTGAAAATATTCAAAATCAATATAGATGAAAACCCGATTACTCCTCAAAAATTTGGGGTAAGAGGAATTCCGACAATTATGCTTTTTAATGATGGCAAATTAATTGATACTAAAGTAGGCAGCCTTCCTAAATCAGCCTTAGAGAATTGGATTAAATCTAGCTTATAAGAATTTATTTCTAATTTTTCCAACTAAATATAAAGATCCTGTTATTAAAAAAATTTTTTTATTTGATTTTTTTATATAATTTAGAGCCTCATTTATATTTTTAATTCTTAGGCAATCAATTGATAGTAATTTACATATTTTGTCTATATCACTTGTTGTAAATGCATTATTCTCATCCGGGATTTTAACTGCTAATAAATTACAAATTTGATTTTTAATTGAATTTAGAAAAATATCTATTTTTTTATTATTTAGCATTCCAAATAGAACAACAGGTTTGATTTTATTTCTTTGTAAAAATTCTTTTAATTTTATTGCACCATCAATATTATGTGATCCATCTAAAATAATTTTTTTACTACTAAAATGTAATATTTCCAACCTACCCGGCCAAGATGTTTGTTTTATTGCATTATTGATTTTTTTAAAATCAATTTTTAATTTCATTTGATAAATAATTTCTGCAAAAGCTAATGCAACTGATGAATTTTCTATTTGATGCAAGCCATTTAATTTTGGGTTATTTACAATTCTTCTCTTTTTAATGAACTGAAATTCAAATTTATTATTAATTATATTATTAACTTTAAAATCTTTTCCATAGAAATAAACATTTTTAGTTTTTAATAGTTTTTTTTTAATAAATGTTTTTACTTCTTTTTTTTGTTTACTAATTATAACAAAATCACTTTTATTTACTATACCTAACTTTTCTCTCGTAATTTTCTGAATAGTATTTCCAAGATATTCTTCATGATCATAGCTAATAGGTGTTATAATACTACAAAACTTTTTAGGAATTATGTTTGTTGCGTCTAACCTTCCACCTAAACCTGTTTCAAGTATTAAAAAATCAGAATTTGTTTTTTGAAATAATACTAAAGCTGCCGCAGTTGTTATCTCAAAAAAAGTTATAGGATTATTATTATTAATTTTTTTAACAAATTTAAGAGTTTCATATAACTTCTTATTACCAATGTTTTTATTATTTAATATTATTCTTTCGTTAAACTTTGTTAAATGGGGTGATATATATGCATCGCAGGTATATCCATTTGACACTAGTATATTTCTTATAAAACTTTGAGTGGATCCTTTTCCATTTGTGCCTGCAATATGTATAGTTTTAGGAAGATCTAAGTGTGGATCCCCTAATTTTTTCAGAAGCTTCTCCAGTCTTTCTAAAGATAAATCAATATATTTTGGGTGAAGTTTTATTAACTCATCTAACAACTGCTCAGTTTTAGATTTCACTTATTTGCTAATATGTTTTAATACTTTATATAAAGTTTCTTTAAGATCTTTTCTATGTGAAACAATATCAACCATTCCATGTTCTTTTAAATATTCAGCTTTTTGAAAATCAATTGGCAACTCTTCTCTAATTGTATCTTGTATTACTCTCTTGCCAGCAAATCCTATTGTAGCCCCTTTCTCTGCGATTGTAATATCTCCTAACATTGCAAAAGATGCTGTAACTCCTCCAGTAGTAGGTTCCGTTAAAACAACTATATAAGGAATATTATTTTGATTTAACAATTCAATAGCAGCAATCGTTCTAGGCATTTGCATTAAACTAATAATACCCTCTTGCATTCTTGCACCTCCAGAAGAAGTAACAATAACATAGGGTATATTCTTCTCTATTGATATTTTTGCCCCTTTAACAATAGCCCCACCAACAGCACGTCCCATAGAACCACCCATAAATTCAAAATTCATTAATCCCATTATTATTTCTATTTCTTTAAGTTTGCCCCTCGTAAGTATAAAAGCATCCTGTCTGTTGGTTTTGTTCCTGTATTCTCTTAGTCTATCAACATATTTTTTTTTATCTCTAAAATTAAGTGGATCATCACTAATTTTATCTAATTCAATTTCTTTATAATCCTCTTTTTCAAAAAAAATTTTTAATCTATCTTCAGCAGACATTCTAAAGTGATAATCACAATTTATACAAACTCTTAAATTTTCGTTTAAATCCTTATGATGAATCATGTTTCCACATGATATACAATTATTCCATAATTTTTCTGGAACATTTTTTCTTTTAACTAAAGATGATAATTTAGGTTTAACGAAGTTTGTTAACCAATTCATATGTGTGTTCCTACTTTCAATTCTTTTAAGAATTTATCAATTTTTTTTAACATTAGATTTTTATCATTTAAATTTTCTTCAATAATTTTAATAATACTAGATCCTACTACTGCACCGTCAGCAATTTTACATATATTTTTTACATCATTTGAATTTTTTATTCCAAATCCAGGAATTATTGGTAGATTTGTATGTTTTCTTATAAAATTAATTGAATTTTCTATTTCGTTTACATTTGCTGATTTTTGACCTGTAGTCCCCATTACACTTACATAATATAAAAAACCATCAGCATTTTTTAAAATTAATTTAAGTCTATTCTCATCAGTTGTAGGAGTTATTAATCTAATTAATTTAATATTATTTTTTTTTAATTCATTTATTAGTTCATCATCTTCTTCTGGCTGCAGATCTACAATAATTAAACCATCAATATTATTTTTAACACATTTTTTTACGAACTCTTTTATTCCAAAATGCAAAACTACATTATAATAACCCATTAATATAACAGGTATATTTTTGTCTATACTTTTAGCATTTGAGGCTAATTGAAAAACATTATTTAAATCAATTCCATTCTTTAACGCTCTATTGCTTGATAGTTGAATAGTGGGCCCATCTGCCATAGGATCAGAAAAAGGCATCCCAATTTCAATTATATCAACTTTATTTTCTAAAATAATTTTAATTATTTCATTACTTATATCAAAATTAGGATCACCACCTGTAACAAATGTTACTAGTTTTTTATTTTTATTCTTAAATATTTGACTAATTAAATCAGTCATCAAATCTTAATATTTAATTCATCAGCTATTGTAAAAATATCTTTATCACCTCGTCCACACATATTCATAACAACTATATTATCTTTATTATAATCTTTAGCAATTTTTCTTAAAACAGCTAATGCATGTGCAGGTTCTAAAGCAGGAATTATTCCCTCTAGCTTACAACAATATTTAAATGCCTCTAAAGCCTCTTTATCATTAGCTGACATATATTTGACTCTTTTTTCTTCAAATAAAAATGAATGTTCCGGACCAATTCCAGGATAATCTAAACCAGCTGATATTGAATGAGCTTCTTGAATTTGCCCACTATTGGATTGTAATAAATATGTTTTATTTCCATGAAGAACACCAGGCTTACCACCACTTAAACTTGCCGCATGTTTATTTGTATCCAATCCATGACCCGCTGCTTCAACTGCAATCATTTCAACATCTCTATCATCAATAAATTCATGAAATAAACCAAGCGCATTTGAACCTCCACCAATGCATGCAATTAATAAATTGGGTGATTTGCCTTCTAATTTTCTTAGCTGTTCCCTTACCTCTTTACCAATTATAGATTGAAAATCTCTAACCATAACTGGATATGGATGAGGACCAGCTGCAGTTCCTATTATATAGAATGTATCTTGAACATTTGTAACCCAATCTCTTAACGCTTCATTCATTGCATCTTTCAATGATTTTGAGCCTGTGGAAACACTTTTAATTTCTGCTCCAAGTAATTTCATTCTAAATACATTTGGTGATTGTCTTTCGATATCTTTTTCTCCCATGTAAATAACACAAGGCAAACCAAATAAAGCACATACTGTTGCAGTAGCAACTCCATGTTGTCCAGCACCTGTTTCAGCAATTATTCTAGTCTTACCCATTCTTTTTGCTAAAAGTATTTGTCCCATACAATTATTAATTTTGTGAGCACCCGTGTGATTAAGTTCATCTCTTTTAAAGTATATTTTCGGACCACCCAATTCTTCAGTAATTCTTTTAGCAAAAAATAATGAACTTGGTCTTCCAACATAAGTTTCTAAATAGTAATTAAACTCATCTTCAAATTTTTTATCATTTTTTATTTTTTTATACTCTTCTTCTACTTCAAGTATTAAAGGCATTAATGTTTCAGATACATATCTGCCTCCAAATTTACCGAAATATCCTTTTTCGTTTGGATAATCCTTATAAGATTTTTTAGTCATTATTTACGTTTTCCATAAAATTATTTATAATCTGATTATCTTTAATGCCAAGTTTTTTTTCAACTCCAGAAGATAAATCAATTCCAAAAGGTTTTATTTTTGTTCTAATTAAATGAATATTTTTAATTTCGACCCCACCAGACAAAAACCATGGTTTACTAATTTTTAAATTTTTAATTATATTCCAATCAAAACTTTTGGCATTTCCACCAGGTAATTCATTATCTTTTGGTTTATAATCAAATAAAAAATAATCAGCTTCTGTATATTTTTTATAATTTATCAAATCTTCTCTTGTTTTAATTGATATTTGCTTGATTATCTTAATATTCATTTTTTTTAATTTACTAATGTATTTATTGTTTTCTTCACCATGTAATTGAACAAACTTCAAATTTAAATCTTTTATTAATTTAATTATTTCATTTAATTCCTTATTTACAAAAACCCCTACACCTTTTATTTTAAGTTTTTTTGCAATATCTTGAAGCTCTTTAGCTTTTTTAAAAGATATATTTCTTGGGCTCTTATTATAAAAAATCATTCCAAAAAAATTTACTTTGTTTTTTTCACAACACAAAAGGGTTTTTTTATTTTTAATACCACAAATTTTAACAATCATTTAAGCTAAGGATTTATTAATTTTTTTTAAAGATTCTAAAGGATTATTTGATTTTGTTATAGGCCTTCCAATTACAATAAGATTAGCGCCTAATTTTATTGCCTCAATTGGGCTAAGAACTCTTTTTTGATCATCTTTTTTTTGTTCTGATTTATTTATCCTTATACCAGGGGTAACTATTAGAAAGTTTTTACCTGTCTCCTGTCTAACATACTTAATTTCTTTAGGACTACAAACAATACCATCGAGACCAAGTTTTCTTGCTTGTTTAACAAATTTTTTAACTAAATTTTTTATATTTTTTTCATTATAATATTTTTTTGTTTGGTGACTGTCTAAACTGGTTAAAACTGAAACACCAAGTATTTTGGTTTTCTTTCTCTCAATAATACTTGCTCTCATCATCTCATCTCCACCAGAAATATGTATAGTTGTAAGCAAGGGTTTTAATTTTTCAATTGCCTTTATACCTTTACTAACCGTATTAGGTATGTCATGTAACTTTAAATCTAAAAAAATTTTTGGGCTTATTTTTTTAATTTCTTTATAACCCTTAATTCCATAATTAAGAAAAAACTCATAACCAATTTTAAAAGCATAAACCTCTGATTTTAATTTAGTAACAATTTTTTTTATTTTTGAAAGATCGTTGCTATCTAAAGCTACGATAACTTTTTTAGGATACATTATTACTTTTTACATTAATTTGATTATGTAAACTTTTTCCTATTTTAAAATGGAGTTTAAAAGATTTTTCTTTAAATATTTTTTGATTTGTTTTTGGGTTCCTAACAAATTTTTCTTTATTAATTTTTTTACTAATTGTGCCAAATCCTCTAATCTCAATATTATTACCTTCATTAAGAGAGTTAGTTATTTTTTTTATAAAAATATCAAATAGGTTTTCGATGTCATCAATGTTAAAATTTTTATATTTAATTTGTAATTTCTGCAATATATCGGATTTAAGCATTAGTTCTATTTTTTTAGAACTGATCCTAATATATCACCCAATGAAGCTCCAGAATCACTTGATCCATACTTAGATAAAGCTTCTTTTTCATCTTGAATTTCAAGTTCTTTAATTGAAAGATTTAAACTTCTTGATTTGTTATCTAGAGAAATTATTACTGAGTCAACATTTTCTCCTATTGCGAATCTTTCTGTTTTTTGTTCGTTTTTATCTTTAGATAAGTTTATCTTTTTTATAAAGCCAAAAATTTTATTAACTTCATCAAGCTCTACTTTTAAGGTTTTTTCTTCTACCTCTATAATTTTACCAGTAACTTTTGATTTAATCGGAAATTTGTTTAAGAATCCTTGAACAGGATCATCATTTAGATGTTTAATACCTAGACTAATTCTTTCTTTATCTACATTAATATCAAGTATTTTTACCTTAACTTTGTCTCCTTTTTTATAACCTTTGAGAATTGTCTCGCATTCTTTTTCATCCCAACTTAAATCAGAAACATGAACCATTCCATCAATCTCATCTTGAACCTTAACAAATATTCCAAAATCTACAATATTAACAATCTCAGTATCAAAAGAGTCATTAATATTGTAATTGTCTTTTAGTTTAGTCCAAGGATTTTCTCTCATTTGTTTTAAACTGCAAATTACTCTTTTCTTCTCTTCATCAATTTCTAAAATCTTTATTTCAACTTCTTCATTTAAATTTACTATTTTAGAAGGATGCGCAGGTTTTTTAAGCCATGTAAGTTCACCTAGGGAGATTAAGCCATCATAAACTTCATTAATTATAATATTTACATAACTATCACTTATATTTACAACTTTAGCTGATATTTTATCATCAACCTTAACTTTATCATTAACTGTATCCCAAGGATTTTCTTCAAGTTGTTTAATTCCTAAGCTTAAACGTGATAATTCTTCATCAAATTTTAAAACTTTTACTTTTATGCTTTGATTAAGTTCTAAGACGTCAGACGGGTTATTAATTTTAGTCCATGATATATCCGTAACATGAACTAAACCATCAATACCACCTAAGTCTATAAATGCTCCATAATCTGTTAGGTTTTTAACTTTCCCCTCAATTATAGATCCCTCTTCAATTGAATTTAGCAATTCTTTTCTTTGTTCTTTAAGTTCACTTTCAGTAATTGCTTTTCTAGAGACAACAATATTACCTCTATATTTGTCCATTTTTAAAATTAGAAGTTCTATTGGTTTATTAAGTAATTCTTTTGTATCTTTAATAATTTGTCTAGTATCAATTTGACTGCCAGGTAAAAAAGCAGTTACCCCATCGAGATCTACACTCATACCACCTTTAACTCTGTTAAAAGGCACACCTGTGACAATCTTATTATTAGAGAAGTTTTCTTGTAAGTCGTGCCAGGCTTTTTGTTTAACAGCCTTTTCTCTCGAAAGCATTGTTTCTCCATTTTGATTATCAACATTTTCAACATATACCTCGGTTTCATCTCCAATATTAATCTCAGTTTTTTGACCTGGTCGAGAAAATTCATTTAAAGGAACACGACCTTCACTTTTCAATCCAACGTCAATTGTAACTATGTCATTTTCAATTGATATAATTTTACCAGAAATTATTGTTTTTTCCTTGATATTTGTATCTTTAAAAGAACTTGATATTAAAGCATCATATTCTTTATTTGATAGTTTTATGCTTGTTTCTTTAACCATTATTATAATTTTTGGATTAGTTTGTTTATTTGTTTAATTGTATTTTCAAAAGAATTATTATTATTAATAATGTAAGCACCATCAGCTTGTACCAATGGAGAGTGTTTTCTAGATTTATCTTTTTTATCTCGCAATTTAATTTCCTTCAAAATTTTGTGGTATATAGACTTTTCACCGTTATCAATCAACTGTTTATATCTCCTTTTTGCTCTATTTCTCTCATTTACGTCTATATATAGTTTCAAATCTGCTTTTTTGAAAACAACAGATCCAATATCTCTTCCATCAATTACAAAACCATTATTTTTTAAATTCTCTTTAACAAATTCTCTTTGAAATTTATTTACATGGTTTCTCACAAATTTAAATATAGCAATTTTTGAAGCTATTTTGCCAATTTCTTCAGTTCTTAGTTTTTTATATTTTGTAAATGAAAGTTTCTTATTAAGAAAAATAAATTTTTTAACATCTTTAATATTATTAATATTTATTTTTTTTTTGATTATATTAAAGGCAATATTTCTATAAAGTATTCCTGAGTCTAGGTGTTTTAAATTCCATTTTTTACTAATATATTCTGCAATACTTCCTTTTCCAGAAGCTGCAGGACCATCAATAGTTACAATAATTTTTTTCAACTAATATTTCCACCAACTTTATTAAACTCTTCAACAAAATTTGGAAAACTAGTTTTAATAGAATTAGATTCATTAATTTTAATCGGTCCAATTTTTGTACCCATAACAGCAAATGCCATTGCAATTCTATGGTCATAATTGGTTTGAATTTCAAAATTCTTTATCGAATATTCTTTTGAAGGATTAATAAATAAATCATCACCTTCTATTTTACAATCGACGCCACATCTTAATAAATTTTTTTTAATTAACTCTAGTCTATCACTTTCTTTTACCCTTAATTCAGAAAGTCCTCTAAAAATACTAGTAGAATTTGCAAAGCATGCAGCTATAGAAATAATTGGAAATTCATCAATCATTAACTTAGCAATATTTTCATCTAGCTCACATCCATTTAAGTTAGAGCTAGAAACTTCTAAATCACATACCTGCTCATTATTAGTCATTCTTTTATTTTTATATGAAATATTTGCACCCATTTTTTCTAACGCAATCAAAATTCCATTTCTTGTAGGGTTAATATTAATATTTTTTAATAATATCTCAGAGCCTTTGTTTATTAAAGCAGCAACTATGAAAAAAGCACTACTTGATAAATCGCTAGGTATATCAATATTATTTGGTTGTAGTTCTTTTTTTCCTTTTATAGAAATTATTTTTTTATTTTGATCATTTTCTATATTTATATCTGCATTAAAAGATTTTAACATTATTTCAGTATGATCTCTTGTTATATTATATTCAGTGATGTTTGTAACTCCATCTGTATTTAAAGATGCTAATAAAATTCCAGATTTTATTTGAGCCGAAGGTATTTTGATTTCAATATTTGTATTTGTTAATTCTTTACCTTTTATTTCCAGTGGTAAAGATCCATTCGAAGTTAAAATATTCGCATTCATTTGAGTCAAAGGATCTGCAATTCTTTTCATTGGTCGAGAAGATAATGATTTGTCTCCACTTAATTTTGTATCAAATTTTTGCGATGCTAATAACCCTGCCAATAATCTGGCGCTTGTGCCTGAATTTCCTAAGTATAATTCTTTTAATGGTTTTTTTAATGAATTTAAACCTAATCCATGAATTATTATTTTATCTTGAAACTCATTTATTTTTACACCCATTGCTTTGAATGCATTCATTGTATGCATTACATCATCAGATTTTAAAAGATTATTTATTTCACAAATTCCTTTAGAAATTGAAGGTATTATAATTGATCTATGTGATATGGATTTGTCACCTGGAATATTTGTTTTTCCTCTAAGGCCATCATTAATCTTATCACTTATCATATTTTATAATTTGAATTCTTTTCCTAGATAAAACTTTTTAATCTTCTCATCCTCCACAGCATTTTTTGGATTACCTTCAAAAAAAATTGCCCCTTCGTTTACAATATAAACTTTGTCAACAATTTTTAATGTCTCTCTTACATTATGATCTGTTATCAATACGCCAATATTTTTTTCCTTAAGTTTTTTTATAATTATTTTGATTTCCTCAATAGAAACAGGATCTATCCCAGTTAAAGGCTCATCTAATAATAAATATTTTGGATTAGATGCTAATGTTCTTGCAATTTCTAATCTACGTCTTTCTCCTCCAGATAAAACTATAGACTTTGATTTACGCACATGATTAATATCAAATTCATTTAGAAGATTTTGTAATATTATTTCATGCTTTCCCCTGTCTTTTTCTGTAATTTCTATAATTGATAAAAGATTGTCTTCAACATTCATTCCCCTAAATATAGATGCCTCTTGAGGTAGATAGCTAATACCCATTTTACCTCGAGAATAAACTGGTGAATTTGAGATATCAATTTTGTCTAAAAAAATCGAACCTCTGTCAGGTTTAATTAGACCTACGATAACATAAAAGCTTGTTGTTTTTCCTGCTCCATTAGGACCAAGCAAGCCAACTATCTCACCTCTTTTAATAGAAACACTTAGATCTCTAACAACTTCTTTATTCCCATACGTTTTAGAAATTTTATCTATTATTAAACCATCATCTAGTATTTTAAATTTACTCATCTGTATCAGAAATTATTACTTTAACTTTTTTTGTATTATTTGATTTGACTTTATAAGAATTAGTTTTTGTATCAAGTGTTCCATAATCTCCAGTAATAGTCTCTCCGTCTCTAATTATTTTAACATTGTCTATTAATTCTATTAAAGATATTTCTCTATTATATTTTACATTATTTGCATACATTTCTGTATCTTCTGTTTTAACGTATGCAGTCAATTTATCTTCTACATTTAGAATATTTATATCTCTATTACCGTCTATTGTAGAGAATATTCCATCAATATATTCTCCTTCTATTAAAATATCCTCTGATATTAATT
>MDSV01209798.1_pt1 | contig 10985 bp, 13 predicted proteins | sample 810851 | NCBI WGS metagenome assembly MDSV01 (sample SAMN05326640, study PRJNA326480) | marine metagenome | isolation source: seawater | place: Atlantic Ocean: North East | collected 2012 | reverse complement strand
GGTTAATGAGCTCTCAATATGAGTCTTTAATTAGAAAGACAAAATTTGGAAAATAATTAGTTTTATGAATCTAATTATATTTGGTCCACCAGGCGCAGGTAAAGGTACACAAGCAGATTTTATAGTAAGTAAGTACAGCTTATATCAACTTTCTACTGGGGAAGTTCTTAGACAAGAAATTAAAAATCAAACAGACTTAGGTAAAGAAATTGCAACTATTATTAACTCAGGTTCATTAGTCTCTGACGATATAGTTAAAAAGTTAGTGGAAATATTTATTTCTGACAAAAAATATAAAAATAGATTAGTTTTTGATGGCTATCCAAGAAATCTAAATCAGGCTACAACTTTAAAAGAATTACTTAATAAACATGAACAAAAAATTGATTTAGTAATAAAACTATCTGTATCATTAGAAACAATAAAAAAAAGAATTTCAGCAAGACGTAATTTAGAAAATAGGGAAGATGATAGCGAAGAAATAGCAATAAAAAGATATAATACTTATGAAAAATCTACAGAACCAGTGATTGAATATTACAAAAAATTGAATTTATTAAAGGTAGTCGACGGAGAAAGGACAATAGATCAAATAAATAAAGAAATATGCGATTTAATTGACCTTATATAGAGTTGACTTTAAGTAATTAGGCAATATAAATACGGCTTTGGAACTTTAACTCATTATAATATGGCCCGAATAGCAGGAATAAATATTCCACAAAATAAAGTTGTGAGCATAGCGCTTACTTACATACATGGTATAGGGTTATTTTCATCACAAAAAATATGTAAAAAACTAAATATTGCTTCATCTAAAAGAGTTAATGACCTTACAGAAGAGGAAGTTTTGAAAATTAGAGAATTTATAGATGCAAACCATAAAGTAGAAGGTGATCTAAGAAGAGATGTTTCGGTAAATATTAAAAGACTAGTTGATTTAGCTTGCTATAGGGGAACCAGACATAAAAAAAAACTACCAGTTCGTGGTCAAAGAACTCAATGTAATGCAAGAACCCGTAAAGGAAAAGCAATAGCTATAGCTGGTAAAAAATTAACACCTCTAAAGAAATAATTAAACAATGAACAAAAAAAATGAAAAAATAGATAAGAAGGGTGAACCTGAAAAAAATATAGTTCAAAAGAAAGAAAGTTCTTTTAAAAAGAAAAAAAAAATTAAAAAAAATATTACTTCAGGTATCGCATATGTTTATTCAACATTTAACAACACTATTATCTCAATTGCAGATGAAGGAGGGAATGTTATCTCCTGGTCATCGGCAGGGGCAAAAGGATTTAAAGGATCAAGAAAATCAACCCCTTACGCAGCGCAAATAGCAGCTGATGACGCTGGTTCAAAGGCGTATGAACAAGGCTTAAGAACATTAACCGTGCAAGTTAAAGGACCTGGTTCAGGGAGAGAAACCGCTTTAAGATCACTTCAATCAAGAGGTTTTAAAATTACATCAATAAAAGACACAACACCAATGCCTCACAATGGGGCACGACCGCCAAAAAGAAGGAGAGTATAAATGGAGACTACGTCAAATATAATAGACAAAAATTGGAAAGCTTTAATTAAACCAAATAAATTAGACATTACAAGCAACGAAGATAAAACTATAGCAAAAGTAGTTGCTGAACCTCTAGAAAAAGGTTTTGGACAAACTATCGGAAATTCTTTAAGAAGAATATTATTATCATCTATTCAAGGTGCAGCAGTTACTGCTATTCAAATTGATGGAGTATTACATGAATTCTCATCGATTAAAGGTGTAAGAGAAGATGTTACAGATATTGTTTTAAATGTAAAAAATTTAGCAATTAAGTCTTCTTCTACTAATCCTAAAAAATTAATTTTAGATATTAAAGGACCAAAAGAAGTTAAGGCTAAAGATATTTCTCTAGTATCAGAAATTGAAATTTTAAACCCAGAGCAAACTATTTGCAATTTAGATGAGAAAACAAATTTTCACATGGAGTTAATGATTAGCACTGGCAAAGGTTACATTGCAGCACCAAAAAATAGATCGGAAGAAAGCCCATTAGGTCTCATTTCAATAGATTCTCTATTCAGCCCTGTTAAAAAAGTTTCTTTTGCAGTGGAAAATACTAGAGCTGGTAGTGCGCTAGATTATGATAAACTTGTAATGACCGTGGAAACTAACGGCACAATTGCAGCAGAAGATGCAATAGCTTATTCAGCAAGAATATTTCAAGATCAACTTTCAATGTTTGTTAATTTTGACGACCCTCAAGAAGTTGTAAAAGAGGTTAAAACTGTTGAGCCAGAGTTTAATAGAAATTTATTAAAAAGAGTTGAAGAACTTGAATTATCTGTCAGATCTATGAATTGTCTTAAAAACGATAATATTATTTATATTGGTGATTTAGTTCAAAAAACCGAACCTGAAATGTTAAGGACTCCTAATTTTGGTAGAAAATCACTCAATGAAATAAAAGAAGTTTTAAACACAATGTCTTTATACTTAGGAATGGAAATACCAAATTGGCCACCTGATAATATTGCAGAGTTATCGAAAAAACTTGAGGAAAATAATTACTAATAATGAGACACGGTACTGGTTATAGAAAACTTAATAGAACAAGTGAGCACAGAAAAGCTTTGTTTAAAAACATGCTCAATTCTTTAATAAAATATGAGCAAATAATAACTACTTTACCAAAAGCAAAAGAACTAAAACCTCAAATAGACAAAGTAATAACTATCGGCAAAAAAAACATATTAAGCAATAAGAAAAGATTATTTTCAAAATTACAAGATAAAAAGTCTGTAACAAAGGTGTTTGGAGAATTATCTAAAAGATACAATTCAAGGAAAGGCGGTTATTCAAGAGTTTTAAGAGCTGGATTTAGGTATGGTGATGACGCTCCTTTAGCTGTTATAGAGCTTGTAGACAAAAATCCAGAAGCCAAAAAAATTGATAAACCAAAAAAAATTGAAAAAAAAGACAAAGAAAACGACCCAAAAAAAATAAGTAAATAAGTTTAGCTTCTAATGCCACAAACTTATACCGTAGAAAAAGACTTTCATAATTTTCGTTTTGATAAATGGTTCAAGCTTAACGTTATGGATTTACCTCAGTCTTTAGTAGAAAAAATAATTAGATTAAATAAGATAAAGATAAATAAAAAAAAAATTAAATCATCATATAGATTACAATTTGGCGATAGCGTTGCTATTTACGATATTTCAAAATTTAAAATTATTAATAAGTCAAAGAAGATTAAATACAAACCTTCAAAAAAAGAAACGGATATTTATAATGAGTACATTTTAGAAAATAATGAAAATTTTGTAGTAATAAATAAACCGCAAGGTATAGCAGTTCAATCTGGGACCAAATCGTTCAGGAACATAATAGATATTCTTAAAGACACAGAATATTTTAAAGATAAAAAACCATATATTGTTCATAGAATAGATAAAGAAACCTCTGGTATTCTAATTGTAGCAAAAACCAGAGAATACGCACAATTATTCACTTCACTTTTCAGAATAAGAAAGATTCATAAAACTTATATAGCTATAACTTACGGAAAAGTTACAACTCAAAAAAAAATATTAGAAGACAATTTAATCTATTTTGAAAAAAATAAAAAAATAACTCAAAAGGCTATATCACATTTAAAAGTTATTAAATCAGCTGAAGATTTTTCTTATGTAGAATTAAATCCTATTACAGGAAGAAAACATCAACTGCGAATACAAATGAAAAATATCGGTAATCCAATAGTTGGTGATATAAAATATTGTTTAAATAGAAATGATTTCAAAAAATCGAAAAAAATTAAAAGCTTAATGTTACATGCCTATAAAATTAAATTTATGATAAACAATATTCAATATAATTTTAAGGCGAAATATCCAGCTGACTTTGAAAATTTCTTAAAAAGTAAATTTAAATCTTACTAATATTTTTTATAAAAATTTTCTTTATATTATTATTTATATTCTTTACTTTTTTTTGATATTCAAAAAATATTGAAGTTACATTTTTATTATTTAATCCACATGGTCTAATTTTTAAATACTGATCTAAATTATTATTTACGTTTATTGAGCACCCGTGGTAGGCAACCCACCGAGAAACTCTCAAGCCTATGGCAGCAATTTTTTTACCTCCGACCCAAATACCTATATTATCTTTATCTTTTTTACCTTTTATCTCATAAACACTTAATAATTGAATGATAGCATTTTCTAAAATACCGATTAATCTTCTAATATCTTTTTTCCTTTTATTTAAATTAATAACAAAATAAATAATTTTTTGACCAGGATTGTGTAAAGTAATTTTTCCACCCCTGTTAGTTTTAATTATTTTTATATTTTTATCTAATATCTCATTTTTCAATGATCTAATACCTGCAGTGTATGTAGTAGGGTGTTCGAGTATCCATATAAGTTCTTTAGCTTTATTTGATTTAACATTCGCTACGCGCTTATCGAGAAATTTCATCGCATATTTGTAGGTAATTCGTCTTTTACTAATTTTTATTTCTATGCTCATTTAGTTTGATATTTAGCTTATTATAGACTATTAGTCTCAAAAAAAATGATCAAAGTATTTTATGACTTTAGTAAAATCAACAGGTAATAAAAAGGTAAATCTAGACTTTAATAAAGAATTTATAAATACATTTTCTAAGAAAATAAATTCTTCAGATATAAAGTTTATTAATCAAACATTAAAAGATTTACACGAGTCGGACGTTGCTAATTTAATTGAAAATTTGACCAATGAAACAAGAGTTAAATTAATTGAAATTGAAGGATTTAGTATAGATCCTGATATTTTTATAGAATTAAACGAGTCTATACAAAGTGAAGTACTTCAACTTTTATCAACTGAATCAATAATCAACATAATTAAAAGGCTTGAATCCGACGACTCAATAAAAATTTTAGAGAACCTAGATAAAGATAAAAAAAACTCAATTCTAGATAAACTTCCACCTAAAGATAAATTCTTACTAGAGGAAGGATTAAGTTATCCAGAAGACTCAGCTGCAAGAATTATGCAAAGAGAGTTTACAGCTGTTCCAAGCAATTGGAGTGTAGGTCAAACTATTGACTATTTAAGAGAAAATAAAGATCTGCCAAAAGAATTCTTAGAAATTTTTATCGTAGATAATGAATTTAAACCAATTGGTACTGTTCCTTCTTCTAGAGTATTAAGGACAGCAAGAGAATCAAAAATGAATTCGATAATGGCAGAAATGCCTGTTTTACTTTCAGTAAATATGGATAAAGAAGAAGTAGGACACACATTTGAAAACTATAATTTAGTATCAGCAGGTGTAGTTAATAAAGATAATAAACTAGTTGGCATGATAACAGCCGACGATGTTGTTACTGTTGTTCAAGAAGAGGCAGAGGAAGATGCTTTAAGGCTTGCGGGTGTAGGAGATGAAGAAATTACAGATAGCGTAATGATAAAAACCAAAAGAAGATTTAATTGGTTGCTTTTAAATTTATTAACAGCCCTACTTGCTACTTGGGTTATAAGTAATTTTGGAGCTTCCATAGAACAAATGGTTGCGCTAGCATTTTTAATGCCAATAGTTGCTTCCATGGGAGGCAACGCTGGTATGCAAACTTTAGCGGTTACTATCAGAGCACTTGCAAAAAAAGAAATTTCTACAAGCAATTTTAATACAGTCGTAGGGAAGGAATTTATAATTGGGATATTAAATGGAATAATTTTTGCTATTATAACAGCTGTTATCGTACAATTTTGGTTCAAGGAGCAAAGTTTATCTTTACTGATTGGAGTTTCAATGATTTTAAATATGATTGTAGCCGGTCTTTTTGGAATTTTGGTACCTGTTTCTTTAAAGAAATTAAATATAGACCCAGCGTTAGCATCAAGCGTTTTCGTAACAACTATTACTGATGTGATTGGTTTTTTATCTTTCTTAGGTCTAGGTTCGTACTATTTTTTAAATTAAATATTGTCAATTAATCGAACTTTGTTGAGGTGATAAGCGATAAATATTTTTGAATTTTTGCTTAATTTAAAACTTTTTTTTAGGGTACGCACGTTTAGAACTTCGATATAATCTATTTTTTCAACTCCAAAATTTAAGAAGTTTTTTTTGACTTGATTTATCTTTATTGAGGACTTTTTTTTAACTCTTTTTAAGTATTTATAAACTTTTGATGCAATTTCTAAATGTTTTTGTTTAAGGAGCTGGTTTCTACTGGAGCAGGCTATACCTCCACTTTCTCTTATAGTTTTGAAAGAAATTACTTTAGTAGGAATCTTCCTTCTTAAAATATGTTTACTAATTAAATACAACTGTTGATAGTCTTTTTTACCTAAAATGATATGTTTAGGTTTAATAATTTCTAAAAATCTATTCACAACATTTAAAACACCTTCAAAATGTCCTTTTCTAAAACCACCACATAGTTTTCTAGAGAATTTATCTAAAAAAACCTTATTTTTTGTTTTAAAAGAAAAGATATCCTTTTGGCTAGGTATGTAAACATAGTCAACTTTAATTTTTTTTAGCAAAGATAGATCTTTTTTCAAGTTTCTTGGATAATTAACAAAATCACTTTTTTTATTAAATTGTTTAGGATTTACGAAAATAGATACTAGAACTTTTCCTTTTAAAGCTCTAGACTTTTTAATTAAAGATATATGACCTAAATGAAAACCTCCCATGGTAGGCACAAAAGATATATTTTTTTCACTTAAAATTGCTTGTTTTAATTTTTGTTTGTTTTTAAATATTTTCATTTCTATTTTGTAATGATATCAACTATTATAAGAATCATATGATAAAACAAGCAATTATTCCTCTAGCAGGTCTTGGAACTCGAATGCTTCCTTTGACAAGTGTTATACCTAAAGAATTATTACCAATTAATGGAAAGCCTAATCTTGAATATATATTAGAGGAATGTTTGCAAGCTGGAATTAATGAATTCATATTTATAATCTCTAAAAAAAAAAATAGCATAAAAAAATATTTTTTTAACGATATTTTTTACAAAAAAATTATTAAAAAAAAAGGAGATAAAAGAATAATTGAAGAATTTAAAAAGATAAAGAAATATCAAAAAATGATAAAGTTTGTTTATCAAAATCATCCTAGAGGCACAGGTGATGCGGTTTTAAAATGTAAAAAATATATTAAAGGCAACTATTTTTTAATGTTGCTGCCTGATGACCTAATAATTAAAAAAAATTGTTCAAAAGAAATGATTAAATTACATAAAAAGTTAAAAGGGTCAATTATAGCTACAAAAAAAGTAGATAAAAAAACTGTATCTAGATGGGGTATTTTGTCTGTTAAAAATAAAAAAAAGTATCATTTCCAAATAAATGATGTTGTTGAAAAACCAAGCATCAAAAAAGCGCCATCAAATTTCGCAATTATTGGTAGATATATTTTACCTACAAAAATATTCAGAGAAATTAAAAAAATTAAACCAGGTCGAAATAGTGAGATACACATAACAGATGCAATTAAAAAAATGATATATAACGGGACAAAATTTTATGGAAATATTTTTAAAGGCAAATATTTAGACTGCGGAACTTTAGATGGTTACATAAGTTCTGGTAAAAATATAACAAAAGGATCTAAATGAAATTATGCATGGTGGGAACAGGATACGTAGGTCTTGTTAGCGGAACATGTTTTGCTGATATTGGCAATCAAGTGATTTGTGTAGATAAAGACAATAATAAAATAAAAAAATTAAATTCTGGTATTTCAACTATATATGAACCCGGTTTAAACGAATTGTTGAAAAAAAATTATTTAGCTAAAAGATTAACATTTACAACAGATTTAAAAAAAGCTGTTCATAGCTCTGACATAATTTTTATCTGCGTAGGAACCCCGAGCAAAGTGAAATCTTTAGAGGTAGATCTGTCATATGTTTTTAAATGCACTAAAGAAATTTTCAAATATACCAATAAAAAAAAAATACTAATTACTAAATCAACTGTACCAGTAGGAACTGGAGATAAGATTGAACAGCTAATTAAAAAAAAGAAAAAACTACTTACGGTAATTTCAAATCCAGAATTTTTGAGAGAAGGTGAAGCTTTGCGAGACTTTAGATTTCCAGATAGAATAATAATAGGTTCTAACGACAAAAAAGTATTTAATATAATGAGAAAGTTATACTATCCATTAATAAATAAAGGAGCAAAATTTCTTACTACAACAAGAAGAGGAGCAGAGTTGATCAAATATGCTTCAAACGCATTTTTAGCAACTAAAATCACTTTTATAAATGAATTAGCTAACCTTTGTGAAAAGTCTAATATTAATATTGAAGATATTTCGCTAGGAATGGGATCTGACTCAAGAATAGGAAGTAGATTTTTACGAGCTGGACCTGCGTATGGTGGTTCCTGTTTTCCTAAGGATACAAAAGGGTTGGTGTCCGTCGCGGAAAAAAATAAAATAAATTTATCTCTAGTTAAATCTGTAATAAAATCTAATCATGATAGAATTAACCTATTAATATCAAGAATACACAAGATTCTAGGTAAAAATTTAAAAAATAAAAAAATATCTTTTTTAGGCGTAACATTTAAACCAAACACTGATGACATGAGAGATTCGACAAGTTTAAAAATGATACCTTATCTATGCAAAAAAGGTGCTTTTGTTAATTATTATGATCCTTCAGGAGAAAAAAAAGAGTTTGCAAAGATTAAAAACTGTTTTTTTCAGAGCAAGATAGAGAAGAATTGTAAAAATACTGATTTAATAATTCTTCTCACTGAGTGGGATGAATTTAAAACCATAGACTTTAAAAGAATTGTTAAAAATAATAAATTTAAAATTTACGATTTAAGAAATCTTTACAATCCGAAAGATATGAAGTTAAATAATATAGAATATTTCTCAATAGGCAGACAAAACTCTAATTAATTTCAAATATTGCATCTACTTCTACAGGCACACCTAGTGGCAACGAATTGACACTTACAGCAGCTCTTGCGTGCACACCTTTCTGATCGAAGATTTGCACAATTAACTCTGAAACCGGATTAATTATCTTTGGTTGTTCCGTGAAATTATCAACTGAATTAATGTACCCCGTAATCTTAATGCAATTTTTAACAAGCAATAAATTGCTGTTGCAAGCTGAATTTAGTTGTTTGATGATGTTAATACCGCAAAGATATGAAGCTTTTAATGAGTCTTTTATACTTAGATCATCTCCTACTTTTCCCTTAATTATATTTCCATTATGATCGATAGGTAGTTGACCTGAAATATATACTTTTTTACCGACTAATTTGTAGGCAGCATATGACCCTACAGCTTTAGGAGGGTTAGATAAATCTATATTTAAAGATTTTAATTTTTCCTCAACTGACATTAAAAGTTTTTTATTTTTTTTCGGAGTATTTTCCTGTTTTAAATAACTTCGAGTCGGTATTAACTTTTAATTTTTTCATTAAACTACCAGTTTTTTCTTTTAATCCAAGTGATTTACCAGACGATTTAGAAGATGTAGATTGTTCAGTTTTTTTTTCTTGTGCTTGACAATACGCCTTATAAATAGCTTTCTGCATAGGTGAAAGTAAATGACATTCAACTTTTTCTGCATAAGATAAATTCGTAAATAAAAATGTTAAAGACACGATTAAATATATTTTTTTCATTTTTTTCCTTTTTTTCTTTTTAGTTTATCATATTCTCTTCTCTTTTCTATTAAAATTAACGCATCTTCCATTGTTAACTCATTCGGATCTTTTTCTTCGGGAATAGTAGCATTTAAAGATTTATATTTTATATAAGGGCCAAATTGCCCTTTCATAACTCTCACAGGTTTTTTATCATCAGGATGTTCACCAAGATCTTTAATCATTGATGATGAAATACGACCAGGTTTAGCTTCAGCAATCATTGTAATTGCTCTATTTATGCCAATAGTAAAAATTTCTTCAACATTTTCTAACCTTGCTGATTTATTCTCACATTTTAAATACGGGCCAAATCTTCCTGAATTAAGAGTTATATCTTTTCCAGTATCTGGGTTTTGACCTAAAACTTTTGGAAGAGAACAAAGGAATTTTGCTTGTTCTAAATTAACGTCATCAACTTCAATTCCCTTAGGAATAGATACATTTCGAAGATGTTCGTTATCTTTTATTTTTTTCTTTCTTCCTTTTTTTGGTGTTGTTTTAATATTTTCTAATTCCTTTTCATATTGTAGATAAGGCCCAAATCTTCCATTTTTTAAAAAAATATCTTTACCATAATCATTTTGTCCTAATAATTTTGGTTCAGCTAAATTATATTGTGCTGCTGCTTTTGCTTTTGACAAAGGTCTTGTAAATTTGCACTCAGGATAATTAGAGCAACCAATAAATGCCCCTCCTTTAAAACTATTTTTTAGACTTAATTCACCGCTAGAACATAACTTGCATTTTCTATCGATAGAGTCATTAGAGTCCCTGTCAAATATAAGAGCTCCTAAACTTTCATTTAATAAATCTAATACTTCACGAGTTCTTTTTTCTTTTACTTTTCCAACATTTTCATAAAAGTCTTTCCAAAAGTTATTCAGAACCTCCACCCATTCAATTTTACCACTAGTGATTTCATCTAGCTGATTTTCTAAGTCTGCAGTGAAATTATAATCCACATATTTAGAGAATAATTTCTCTAAGAAAGCTGAAATTAATTTTCCTCTATCTGTCGGATGAAATCGCTTATTTAGTTGTTCTACATAATTTCTCGTTGATAATACTGAGATAATACTAGCATAAGTGGAGGGTCTCCCTATACCTAATTCCTCCATCTTTTTAACTAAACTAGCTTCAGAGTATCGTGGTGGCGGATCTGTAAAATGCTGTTCATCATTTAGCTTAAGTATACTTATTTCTTCTCCAACTTTGACTTCAGGTAAAATATTTTTTGCATCTTCGTCAGTTTCTTGAACTTGATAAACTTTAAGAAATCCATCAAATTTT
>MDSV01199476.1_pt1 | contig 10985 bp, 10 predicted proteins | sample 810851 | NCBI WGS metagenome assembly MDSV01 (sample SAMN05326640, study PRJNA326480) | marine metagenome | isolation source: seawater | place: Atlantic Ocean: North East | collected 2012 | reverse complement strand
TCAAGATACTAATTTTATACAAAGCAAATGGTTAAATTTTTTAGCAAGAAAACATAATAATATTTGCTGTGTAGGTGATGATGATCAATCAATATATAGCTGGAGAGGAGCAGAAATAAAAAACTTCCTAGAATTTGATAAAGTTTATAAAAAAACTAAAATTGTAAGATTAGAAAAAAACTATAGATCTTCACAAAATATTTTAAAAGTAGCATCAAAACTTATTTCTAATAATCAAAAAAGAGTCGGAAAAAACTTAGAAACAACTAAAGAAGAAGGTGATTTAGTCAAATTAAATTGTTTTAATAATGCGAAAGATGAAGCAACAGGAGTTTCTGATGATATAGAAAAAATAAAAACAGAAAAAAATTCTCTTAACCAAATTGCAATTCTTGTTAGAGCTATTTTCCAAACTAGAGAATTTGAAGAACGTTTTTTAAAAATTGGAATACCTTACCGAATTATTGGTGGAACAAAATTTTACGAAAGAGCAGAAATAAAAGACTGCATTGCATATTTACGTTTAATTAATCAAAATAAAGATGATTTATCTTTTGAAAGAGTGGTAAATACGCCAAAAAGATCAATAGGGGAAACAACAATAAAACAAATAAATGAATTTGCAAAAAAAAAATTCTTGCTCGTTAGAAAGCGGTGCAAAAAAATTAATTGAACTAAATTTAATAAAACCAAAAACTAAGATTGGTCTAAACTTATTTTTAAATTTAATATCAAAATGGAGAAATGATCTAATAAACAAAAAATTTAATCACGTAAAATTGATGCAAATAATTTTAGATGAGTCTGGTTATTCTGCCATGTTAAAAAATAAAAAAGACTTAGAAAATGAAAATAGATTAGAAAATATAAAAGAACTTTTGGTAGCAATGAAAGAATTTGATAATTTAGATAGTTTTTTAGAACACGTTGCTTTAGCAACATCTATTGATAAAAAATGGGACGGACAAAAAGTAAATCTGATGACTATGCATGCATCGAAAGGTTTAGAGTTTGATTTTGTTTTTTTACCTGGCTGGGAAGAAGGTTTATTTCCTCATCAAAAATCTATAGAAGAAAATGGCGAAAAAGGATTAGAAGAAGAAAGAAGATTGGCATATGTTGGAATAACAAGAGCAAAAAAAAATGCTATAATATCTTTTGCAATGAATAGGTTTTATCAAGGTGACTGGATCGACAGTATAGCTTCAAGATTTATTAGTGAACTTCCAGAAAAAAATATTGAAAAAAACAACTTTTTTGAAAATAAAAATGATGAAGATTTTGAATTTAACCAAGATTTTGAAATAGATGAAGGTATAAAAAGCCCAGGTTGGATACGGTATCTAAAAAAAATAAAATGAATAAAAAAAGAATTAACAAATTAATAAATAAGTTCAAAAAATATAACATTGATGGTTATATAATTCCAAAAAATGATGAATTTTTTTCAGAATATGCAAATACAGATAGACTAAAAATTATTTCTAATTTTACGGGCTCTGCTGGAATAGCTGTAGTTTTAAAAAAAAAAAAATTATCTATTTGTAGATGGAAGGTATACCATTCAAGCTAAAATTGAGTCAGGTAAGTTATTTAAAATAATTGAGATACATAAATTTTTGCCTTATAAAATTTTAAAAAATTTAACACTTGGTTTTGATCCAAGTCTTCATACTACTAGGCAATTAATTGGATATTTTGGAAAATCTTTAATTCTCAAACAAATAAATAACAATTTAATTGATGAAATTTATAAAAAAAAAACAAAAAAAACAGAAAAGTTTTTTTCATTACAAACAAAAATAGTTGGTGAGAATTTTAAATCTAAAATAGATAAAATCAGAAATATATTAAAATTGAATAAAGCTGATTATCTTTTTATAAGTGCACCTGAAAATGTCGCTTGGATATTAAACATTAGAGGGTCAGATAATCCTAACAGTCCAATACCAAATTGTCGTTTATTAATTGGAAAAAAAAAAGAAGTTTTTTTAATAACTCAAAAAGAAAAAGCGACTAAAATAATTAAAGATGGAAAATTATCTAGTAGACAAATAATTAATCCAAATAATTTTTCGAACTTAATTAAAATATTAAAAGGTAAAAAATTTATAATAGATCCTCTATCTTGCTCTATTTTAAATGAAAAAATAATTAGATCAAAATTTAAAATTATTAATAAATACGATCCTTGTTATAAATTAAAAGCAATAAAAAATTCATCTGAAATTAAACATATGATTAATGCTCATATTCATGATGGGGTTGCGTTAACTAAATTTATTTACTGGATAAAAAATATTAATAAAAAAAAAATAACTGAAATCGACTCAGAAAAAAAATTAGAAAAGTTTAGAAAACTAAACAAGAACTATTTATATCCAAGTTTTAATACTATAGCTGGCGCTGGATCTAATGGTGCCATAGTTCATTATCGAGCTAATAAAAAATCAAATAAAATTATTAAAAAAAATGATATTTTTTTGTGTGACTCAGGTGGCCAATATAAATATGGAACTACAGATGTAACAAGAACAATTTCTTTCAATAATCAAAAAAATTCTATTAAAAATAAATTTACAAAAGTTTTAAAGGGACATATTGCTGTAGCAACGACTAATTTAAAAAAATTTAATACAGGCAAAAAAATAGATGCACAAGCTAGACAATTTTTAAAGAAAGATGGCCTTGATTATGCGCATGGAACAGGACATGGAGTAGGTTTTTTTTTAAATGTGCATGAAGGTCCACAATCAATAACTAAAATTAATAATATTAAGCTTGAAGAAGGTATGGTCGTAAGTAATGAACCAGGATATTACAAAAAAGGAAGTTACGGTATAAGAATAGAAAATCTAATTTTTATTAAAAAAAATAAAAATAACTTATTTTTTAAAAATTTAACATTAGCACCAATTGAAAAGGATCTAATTAATTTTAATTTGTTAAGTAAGAATGAAAAAAATTACTTATTTGATTATCATTTAGATGTGTATTTAAAAATATCTAAATACTTAAATAAAAATGAAAGAAATTGGTTAGCGAGCCTTATTTAACATCATTGTCCACTCTTCCTCGGAAAGCAACTTTATATTCAATTCTTTTGCCTTTTTAACTTTATTATTTGTAGGTTTTTCACCTACTACTAAATAATTGAGTTTATTATTAACATTACTTATTATTTTTCCAGAGTTCTTTTCAACCAAAGATTTAGCTTCGGCTCTGCTTGTTTCTCTTAGTTTACCTGTAAACATAAACGTTTTATTTTTTAAAATTCCATCTTTTTGTGAAAATGTTGCTTTGGAAATCTCCATATTTTTTTTTAAATTTGATAAAATAGAAATATTTGTTTTATTTGAAAAAAAGGTTCTAATTGAGTTAATTTGAGTCTCCCCAATTCCATCAATGTTAAGTAGAGTTTCAATATTTTTAGTTTTTGACAATTGATATAAATTTTCAATATTTTTTAAATGCTGAGCTAGGAGCTTGGCATTTTCTTGTCCAATATGTCTTATTCCAAGTGCATAAATAAATCTCTCTAAATTAATTTTTTTGGATTTCTCAATAGAAAATTTTAAATTTGAAACAGATAAATTCCCCCATCCTTCGAGTTTTTCTATTTTTTGAAAATCTAATTTAAATATATCCTGAGGAAATTTAATTAAATTAAGTTTCCAAAAATTTTCTACTATTTTTTTTCCAAATCCATCTATATTTAGTGCTTCTTTTGACACAAAATGTTTTAATGATTCTATTGCAATTTTTTCACATTTAAAATCCTCATTGGCACATCTTCTTACAGCATCATATTTTTTTGTTGTTTCGTTGAAATCTTTTACTGTTTTAGAGCCACATGATGGACATTTCTGAGGAAAAACGTACTTTTTTGAATTTAATTTTCTTTTAGTTTTATCTACAGATACAACATGCGGAATAACGTCTCCTGCCCTTTCAACTTTAACTGTGTCTAAAACCCTAATATCTTTTCTAACTATTTCATCTTCATTGTGTAAAGTAGCATTTGAAACTATAACGCCACCAATATTTACTGGTTCTATTTTTGCGACTGGCGTTAAAGCTCCTGTTCTTCCAATTTGAATATCAATATTTAAAATCTTTGATATTGAACTGTTTGCAGAAAATTTATGAGCTATTGCCCACCTAGGAGCATTAGCTACAAATCCTAATCTTTGTTGTAAATCAATTTTATCTACTTTGTAAACTATTCCGTCAATGTCGTAATCTAAACTATATCTTTTTTCTTCAAATTTTTTGTGATTAGAAACTAAATTTTTTATACCCTGAATTGTTTTATTATGCTCACTGACTTTAAAGCCCCAATTTTTTAAATTTGCTAGAAATTCTGATTGAGTTTTTATATTATTATTAACTACATGGCCAAAAGTATAAGCTATAAATTTGAGTGGTATTTTTCTTGTTTCTTGAGGATTTTTTTGTCTTAAAGATCCAGAGGCTGCATTTCTCGGATTTGCAAATTTTTCACTCATTTCTTTAAAATCACTTTTTGAAATAAATACTTCTCCTCTAATGTCTATTTCATCTGGAAAATCTTTAGATAATATTTTTTTTGGAATATCTTTTATAGTCTTTAAGTTTTCAGTAATATCTTCACCTTCAATCCCATCACCTCTAGAAAGACCTGTTATCAAAATTCCTTTTTTATATTTTAAAGAAGCTGAAATTCCGTCAATTTTAGGTTCTACACAATATTCAATTTTTGAATTTTCATTAAGACTTAAAAAATTAAGTATTTTTTTTTCAAAATTTTTTAAGTCTCTTTCATCAAATGCATTTGATAAGGAAAGCATTGGAACTTTGTGCTTTATTTTTTTAAAATTTTTAGAAGGCTTAAAACCAACTTTTAATGAGGGAGAATCTTTGCTTGCTATGCTTGGATATTTTTTTTCAATATTAGCTAGATCTCTCTTTATTTGATCATATTCATCATCAGTTATAATTGGACTACTTTTGTCATAATAGTATTTATTATATTTTTTAATTAATTTTAATTTACTTAAATAATCTTTTTTTATTGAGGTATTGCTCATTACATTTCAAAAAGTGATTTAAATTTTCTGATAATAAAATTTCCCTTTTTTTTGTTAATTTTATTTACTGGATTCTTATATTCTTTATTGAGAATAGCATAACTTACTTCATACCATTCGCTAGATTGATAATTGTATCCCAGTAAACTTGCATATTTTTTTGCTTCATCTACTAGTCCCAATCTGTAATGGACTTCCACGAGTCTATGCAATGCTTCCTCTATATAGATAGTTGTATCATAATTATCGACAACATATTTAAATCTATTGATTGCTGCTATCCATTTTTCTTTTTTTAAATAATATCTTCCTAAAAACATTTCCTTAGAAGCCAAAACATCATTTGTGAGATCTAATTTAAACTTTGCATCTAATGCAAAATCTGATTCTGGATAATTTTTGATAATAAATTTAAATTCTTTTTGAGCATTCAATAAAGGTTCTATATCTTTTTTCTCATCAACTATTTGTTCATAATAGCAAATAGCTAATAAAAAGTGGGCATAGTTTATTCTTTCATGATTTGGAAATTTTTTTATGAATCTTTGTAGTTCTGAAATCGCATCATAATAATAATCATGATAGTAATAAGAGTATGCCGCCATTAAAACGGATCTTGGTGCCCATTCAGATTGTGGATATAATATTTCTGCTTCATTAAATTTTTTTGCAGCAAAGAGCATATCACCTTCGTCAAAGGCTTTAACGCCTTCTTTATAAGCATCTATCATTTGAAGATTTAATTCTTTTTCTTTAATTATAGAAATCTTTTCTTCTTTTTTTGAACAAGCATTTGCAAAAACAAGTAAAAATATAAATAATAACCTTAACAACATATTAGAAAATATTTCTAACAGAAATTTTTAAAAACTCTAAACTTTTTATGCTATTGATCTTAAGTATCTACGATTTATTAAAGAATGTGGTATATTTTTTTCTTTTATTTCAACAATCGAGAAATTATCTTCATTCTTAAAGACTTCTCTTAATAATTGATTTGTTAAGTTGTGCCCACCTTGAGAGCAGATAACTTTTCCAATAATTTTGTACCCTGATAAATAAAGGTCACCTATACAATCTAAAATTTTATGATTAACAAATTCTTTCTCATTTCTAAGTCCACCATTATTTAAAACTTTGTTATCTTTAACTACCACCGCATTTTGTAAATTACCACCTTTAGCTAAATTCATTTTTTTAAGCTTTTCTATATCTTCATATAAGCAAAAGGTTCTTGAATTATATACTTCGGACAAATCAGATTCATAAACATTTATTAAATTTTTTTGATTTCCGATTAATTCATTATTATATTTAATTTCAAAATCAATATCTAAACTAATTTTATTTGGCTCAATAGACATTGTTTTATCTCCATCTTTTATAAAAATTTTTTTTTCTATTTTTATAATTTTTATTGGAATATCGCTGGATTTAATTCCTGCTAAATTTATTTCTCTAACAAATTCTTTTGCTGAACCGTCTAAAATCGGCACTTCTTGAGAATCAATCTCTATCAAAGCATTATCAATTCCTGTTCCAAATAGTGCTCCCATTAAATGTTCGATTGTCGAAACTTTTACATCAAATTCATTAGATACTGTTGTACAAAAACTTGTGTTCGAAACATTAAATATGCCTGGAACAATAAAATTATTTTTTTTTATATCAGTCCTTTTAAAAACAATACCTGCATTTGGTTCGGCAGGTTTGATTGTCATGCTAACCTTTTTACCTGTGTGAAGGCCTATTCCTTTAATTGAAATTGGTTTTTTAATTGTTTTTTGACTAAGTGCAGACATGAATGATTTTATAATGTTCTTTTTTAAATCTTTAAAAACAAGAAATGTTACGAGAAAATACAGTTTTAATTAAAAAAGTGGAATAATTTAGCAAAAAAACCTTTTTTTTTTGGCTCTTTTGGAATTGATACAACTTCCTGTTTGTTTATTCCATTTGCTATTTTATTTCCATATTCACAAATATTTCTATATTTAACATTGAAATTAAATGTCTTCACATAATTCGAACAAATAAATTTATTTATAGATATTTGTTGTTTTAAAAAGAGTTTTTCGAAATTATTCAATAATTCTTTGGGAAAACAAATAAAATTAAGATCAACAGAAATTTTATTACATTTTTTATCATCTGGTAAAAATTCATATTCAATTTTATCTAGTACATACTTTTCAACAATAATATGAACAATTCCAAGATCTTGATTTGATTTTAATATTTGTTGTTTAGCGTCCTGAACAAGATACATAGCATCATCCTTGGTCAATTTATCTCCTTCATTATTCTTTGAAATTGACAACTTTATCGAATTTGACTGAGGTGTTTCAATTATTAGATTAATATCTCTTATAAATTTTTTTGTTAATTTTTCTATTTCAAAAATATTTTCTTCAACTAGTTTATCTAACTTTTCAAAATTTAATTCATTTGTATTAAAATATGATTTATAACTTTTTTCTTTATAATATTTCAATTCATCATTAGTTCTATCGAAAACTGCAGTGTTTAAATTTGAGTAATTAAATTCTAAATAAATATTATAATTTTTTTCACTCATTTGATAAAATAATATTACTAGGAATTCTTAAGTCTATAATTTTTTTATCTTCGAATTTTTTATTGCTTTTAATTAATCTGGCCGTTTTTAGTGATTCTATTAATTTTTCTTTTGGTAATTTAATTAAAAAACCATCTTTAGTTTTAATATCCCATCTGCCACTAGGAAAATAATAAAAAGATTCGATTTCATCAAAATTAAACTTTGACTTATCTATAATTTTTTTGAGATTTATAAAATCAATATAATTTTTATTAGAATAGACAAATGGCAATTCATTAGTAAAATTTTTTATCTCATTAACTGCTATCAATTTTCCGTTTAATCCGATAAAAAATTTTTCATTATTTCGATTAGTTATTGCTAATAATTCTGTTTGCTTAATTTGAATCTTTATTTTATTTGGGTAAATTTTTTTTATACTGAAAGATTGAACTAAATTATTTTCTTGAAATATATTTTTAAAATCACTTTTGTTAATTAAAAAAATATTTTTATTTATTAAAAAATTTAGACTTTTATGAACTTTAGAATTATTTTCATCTGAAAGACCAATAACTTCAAAAAAATTTGAATTACTAATAAAATTATCTTTATTTTTTTGTTTAATTGAAATCTGAGTACTTAAAAAAATAAATAAAAATATATAAAAAATTATTTTTTTTTTACCTATTGATTGAAGCATCTTTAATAATCCATTCAATTAATTTAATAAAACTCATACCAGCGTAAGCTGCAATTTCTGGTACCAATGATAGGTTTGTCATTCCTGGTTGGGTGTTGGTTTCTAATAAATAAAATTTACCTTTATCAAATTTAAAATCTGATCTTGTTACACCTCTACATCCAATTAAATTATGAGCTTTAAATGCAATATCCATTACTTTTTTTAAGTCTTTTTTATTTAAATCAACTGGGATTATATGTTTAGTTTTTGCTTTTGAATTATATTTAGCCTCATAATCATAAAATTTCCTTTTGGGCACCAACTCAATTGCACCTAGCTTTTTTTTTCCTAATATAGCTACTTGTATTTCTCTTCCTCCTATAAATTCTTCAATTAATATTTCTTTATATATTGATAATTTTTTTAAATTTTTTAAAAAATTTTTTTCATTACAAACATAAACGTCAACGCTAGAGCCTTCATTTATAGGCTTGATAACTATTGGAAATTTTAATTTTTTTCTTATTTTTGAAATTATTTTTTTATTAATAAAATTTTTACTGTTAAATTTATATTTAATATATTTTGGGGTAACTATTTTATTTTTTATATAAATTTTCTTTGAAAATTCTTTATCCATCGCTATTTTTGAAGCTAAAACTCCTGAATGTGTATATTTTATTTTTAAAGTTTCTAATATTGCTTGGATATAACCATCTTCTCCAAATCTACCATGTAGTGCATTAAAAATAACACTTGGCCTAAAACTTTTAACTTTTTCAATTAATTTACCATCTGGTTCACAAATAGCTGCCTTATATTCATTTTTTTTGAGAGCCTTCAATACACTTTTTGCCGTAACTAAACTTACTTCTCTTTCTTTTGAAAAACCTCCTCCTAATATTAAAATTTTTTTCATTTTATTCTACAATCTCTATTTCTAAATCTAATATTACTCCTGTTTTTTCTTTAACATTATTTTTTACAAAATCTATGAGTTGTTTCATGTCTTTATAAGTAGCGTTACTTCTATTAACAAAAAAATTTGCATGTTTTTCAGAAATCGCTGCATCACCAAAAGAATAGTTTTCAGGTATTGAAGATTTGATGAGTTTCCAAACCTTTTCATTTGTTTGATTTATGGGATTTTTAAATGTGCTTCCGCTAGTTTTTACCCTAGTTGGTTGTGTTTCTTCTTTTCTTTTAATAAAAACTTCCATATCTTTTTTTGCTAAATCTCTTTTTTTAAAATTTCCTTTAAAAGATGCGCTTAAAAAAATTAATTCCTTCGGTAATTTAGTTTTTCTATACTCAAACTCAATTTTACTGGAAGGAATCGTAAAAACTTTCCCTTCTCTATCTACCGCTTGCACAGATGCTAAAACGTCTTTAAATTCAGAACCAAAACAACCTGAGTTCATTTTTATCCCCCCTCCTACACTACCTGGAATACAGGATAAAAACTCAAGGCCGCCCACCTCATTTTGAACAGCAAATTCTGCAACTTTTTTATCAATAGTAGCACTGCCAGCAATAATATTTTTATTTGGTAATATCGATAATTTTGAAAAGTTCTTTCCTAGTTTAATAACAACTCCATCAAATCCGTTATCTTTTATAAGGATATTTGAGCCTGCTCCTAATATAAAAATTTTTTCTTTATTTCCAAAAATTTTTAAAAAATCAACTAAATTTCTCAAATTATCTGGTTTAAAAAATGCTTTTGCTCTACCCCCAATATTAAACCAGTTGGTTTTTTTTAAATCATAATCAAAAATCATTCTTCCTTCAGACTCTTCAGAAAATTTTTTAAGATTATCAATTAACATTATAGTAAATTTGGTAGATTCCTTATCCAGCTTGATACAGAACCAGCACCCATTCCAATTACAATTTTTTCTCCATATATTTTTTGTTTAACATATTTGGCTAGCTGTTTTTCATTTTTTATTAAAAAAACATTCACACCAGAATTTTTTGCTATCATTCTTGCAAAATTAATATAATTAAAATCTAATTTTAATTTTTCTCCTGCAGCATAAACTGGGCAAAGCACAACTTGGTTTGCTTTTTTGAATGATAAACTGAATTCATTTTTTAAATTCTTTAACCTAGATATTCTATGTGGTTGAAAAATACATACTATTTCCATTTTTTTATAAACTTTTTTAACTCCATTTAGTAGCTCTTTTATTTCAGTTGGGTGATGAGCGTAATCATCAAAGAAAGTTGTATTTTTTCTTATAAAAATTTTATTAAATCTTCTTTGTACACCTTTAAATTTTTTTAATGCTTGCTTAATTATTTTTGAGGAAATGCCTATTGTGATTGCAACAGCAACTGCAGCTGTAGCATTCCTAACATTATGAACTCCTAGGAGCGGAATTTGAACATTGTAAATAGTATATTTTTTTTTTCCTGGAAGTTTAATATTAATATCGAATTTTGAAAATTCTCTAAATTGTTTGATTTTTTTTATACTAAATTGAGAATTATTGTCAGTGCCATAAGTGTGGAAATTTTTAATTTTTAATTTTTTTATTATTTCTCTATTATTTTTATCATCCAAACAAATAAAAGATTTGCCTAACGAAGGTGTTTTTTCAATAAATTTAATAAATAGCTCTTTAAGACTATCAATACTTTTATAATAATCCATATGCTCTTGATC
>MDSV01073110.1_pt1 | contig 10985 bp, 7 predicted proteins | sample 810851 | NCBI WGS metagenome assembly MDSV01 (sample SAMN05326640, study PRJNA326480) | marine metagenome | isolation source: seawater | place: Atlantic Ocean: North East | collected 2012 | reverse complement strand
TGTTCTATTTCATGACGAATAGTATTTCTTAAATCCATTGAAATTTGTTCCCACATTCTAGGTAATTCTTCTACATCTAAAGTCATTTTTATTACAACTTCAGGAACTAAAGGCCGTGCAAAACTTTGATCATTATATATTCCCCCAAAAGTAGCTGTTGATTTATATTTAAAATCTAAATGTGGATAATCAAAATCTTTTCCTGGTCCTATTTCTACATTAAATTTTCCTTTATTTGCTCCTTCTTTAAAATCATCTTTCCAAGAATTTAAAGTCCACCCTGCTAATTTAGTTACTAAACTATCATATTTACCTTCATTTAAAACTTCTTCAGCTACTTCTTTAATAAATTTATTTATTCCAAAATAATCTTTATTTTCTTCAATACTGGAGTTGATGTCACCATCTATTGAATCTGTCCAATTTCTAAATATCATATTTCCTTCTTGATAAGCTTCTCTTTCAATTGCATCTAAATTTTCATCTTCTGTTGTATCTGTAGTTTGTATATCTCCTAACCTACCCTCTAAATTTTGTGTATGGTGTACCATTTCATGAGCAAATGATCTTACAATATCTTTAGGATGTCTTCCTTCTGTATATAAAACAATAGTTTTAGTATTTGGATCATAATATGCAGTTTTTCCAAAGAAATTTTCTGCATTTTCAGTATCTCCATCTATAAATTCTAAATCAGGTAATGGAGATATATTTCTACCCTGTTCTAACATATGGTCTACCAAATCAGATATTAATTCCCTATAATTTATATAATTTGAATATGTAGCATTTTCATTTAAATGTCTAGGTAAATACTGCAATTTATTCCAAGGTATTTGTCCATGATATTCATATGTATCAGACTCGTCTTCTAATACATTACTATCATCGTGTAATTTACTTAAATCTAAATTTTTAGATGGTATTTTTAACATTACAATACCACTATCATAGATTTCATCTGAAACTTCTTCTGCTGCTTCAGCATATGATTCTGCTACACCCCTATCACTAGCTAAATAAACAATACCTGGTTTTGAATCTGCCCAAGCTAATGAAGCTTCTCTAGTATCTAATCCTGTTTTCATTATACTTGGTATTAAAGCTCTATATGTTGCATGATAAAAGAATTCTGGGATTTCTTGTGTTAATTCTTCTTCTAATTGTTCTGTTGGTCTTAAAATAGAATATATTTCTGATTTTTCTTTTACTTCATTTGGTAAAAATTCAATAAATTCTTCCTCTGATTTTTTTAGTGCTATTCTAGCATTAGTTCCGCTCATATTAGGATCATAAGTAGGAATTACTTTTACCTCAATGTTATCATACTTATCCTTTAAATTTCCTGTTCTTGCAGCTACGTCATCTAAATCATCTTGTCTTCCTTCTCTATAACCTATAACAAAATAAATAGTATCTTGTGGGTTATCTTTAGCTAAACGTAAAATTTCACGAATTGGGGTATCAACAGGTTCTATTTTAACTTTATTTGCTAAATATCTTTTGTAAATATCCCAAACTAAAACAGCTTCTGTTTGTTCAATACCATCACGTACCTTTCCCCCAACAAATACTGTAAATTCATCTATTTCAGGAAATTCTTCTAAAGCACGTTTTACAATTTCAAAATGACCTGCTGTTGGTGGTTTAAAACCACCTCCATATGCTGCTAATATTTTACCCATTTATAAATGCTTTTAACTTTGCTTGTGCCTCTTCAGCTGATACTGAATTATCGATAACATTTTTTACACCATCATCTGCTAATAATGCCTTGATTTGTGCATTAATTTCTGCTTTTCTTTTATCTGATCTTGCTTGTGCCTTAGCATCTTTAGGTTTAGTTCCTTGAGGTTTATAAGGTTTTAAATATTTGTTAACTATATCTTCTAAATTATCTAACTTTTCATCTTTTAAAAGATTAGAAACGGAAACAAAATTATCTCCAAATGCACCTTTATAAGTATCATAATTTTGAGTAACATCATTCCATGTACGCATTACGATAGCAGGTGCTAAACTTCTATCTTCACCTCCTGATTTATCAAATCTATCTTGATTTTGTTTTAATGAACGCTCTAAATCAGTATAAACATAAAGCATAAATACTTCATATCCTGCATTTTCTAATTCATCCTTTAATTTAAGAGTAGCACGACTTGATGCTGCAGTTCCATCTAATATAAATGATTCTCTATCAGCTATAGCTTTAGGTAAATCTTCATCCTTTAATTTAGATGCAGCTTGTCTCATTAATTTTGCTGCTTGACTTCGCTCTTCAGGAGTAGCATTTTTTAAATCTAAACTAACTCCTGCTTTTTTTAATAAAGGAACAAAATCTAAATCTAAATTATAAGTAGTTAATCCTGATAGATCTAATCCTCTAAGAATATATCCTTTACCTGCTCCAGGAGCTCCTGCTAATATTATTGCTTTTGGTTTATCTATTGCTTCTTTTAAAATATTGACTAAACTTATCATAATATAATTTTATTATAAATATTACAATTCCCTCTTAGCTGTCGTTTTAAATTCAGTAAATACGGGTTTGTGTCTTGGATTTTCTAAATCAAATAATTTTTTAACAGTAAGAAATATATCTAAATTTTCTTCTTGCAAACGTTTAGATTCAAATAACTCCCATCCTTTACCTTGTATTGCCCCTTCTTTTGGTCCTCTTTTTGAAGATTTTAACCAAAGTATACCGTATCTATCTGCTATTTTACCATAACATTCTTCATAACATTTACCATAAACTGCTGTTTGTAATTCATATGTTGTTTGTAAATGGTTAGAGGTTTTAAAATCTATTATCCATAATTCCCCATCAATTTCACATACCATATCACAAGTACCTGCTACTTTTAATTCATCTGAGAATATATGTACTTCTGTTTCTATTAATGTTGGGTTATAGGTTTCCCAAAAATCAACAAATTTTAAAAACATCTGCCATACATCTGGGTTGTACATTGGGATTCCATTTTGTAAAAAATTTAATTCTTTTCCATTAAGATAATCTTCACACATTTCGTGTACTTGAGTTCCTTCTTCTGCTGCTTTTTTAACTATCCAATCTGCTGAATATCCTACTTTTTTTAACCAATCTTGGAAAAATTTTCCTTTAGGATAATAGCTTAAAACATAAGTTATAGACGGATAATATTTACCATTTCTTCTATAATACCTAGAATCAGGTAATGTAATTTGTTTAGCGTCTTCACTAATTTCTAAAATCCTATTATAAGATTTTTTGATATTTCTTTTACTCATATAAGTTGTAATTTCTTCTCCATTAAATTATATTGTGTTAATGGAGTGGTAGTTTGAATTAATTTCGTAAAATCGTTAAATCCCATTTCACTAGGGTCTTTCCCTTGAAGTTCTACCATATAAACTTCTTTACCTTCATTTATAAATTCTTCAGCATATTTAATTGCTTTTTTAATAGCGTCAGAATCTAATGCTATATATATTTTTTTAACGGTTGATGTTACTATTTTTTTCATTAAAGATCCCTGTATATTACTACCTAATAAAGGAATTGCATTTCTTTTAATAGCAATAGCATCAAATGGTCCCTCACATAAAATTAGAGGTAAATCCCAATTTACAAATAATTCAAATGGAATTATATTTCTTGATGCTTCAGGATTTCTATATTTTCTATATGGGTCTTTTTCAAAAGATCTTCCTGTAAAATAATTTAATTTTCCATTTTCATCATAAGAAGGAATAATAATCATATTCTTGTAATTACCATATTCACAATATCCTAAATTATATTTAAGTACATCATCTATAGTAATTCCTCGATTTTTTAAATAATTCCATGCTCTTCTTCCTGTTAAGTCTGTTGATTTGTCATTTATTTGTTTAAAATCTTTAGGCAATTCTATTAGTTTATATTTTTTTATTTCTATATGTTCTTTTTCAGAATCTACTAATTTATACAATTCAGCAAATTTATCTGATGATGCTTTTAATTGTTTAAATAATGTAGAAATACGTGTTCCTTTTTTACCACATACCCAACAATGCCAAGGATTATATCCTTTTTTATTTTCTGAAAAATTGACTTCTAATTTGGGTTTAGCATGATTACAAAAAGGACAAGTATAAGCTTGATTGCCTCTTGCAGTTCTTTTACCTGTACCTAATACAGAATTTACTAAATTAACTAATAATTCATTGACCATAATCGGTAATATATGAAAGGTATTTTGCTAATCAAAGTCTTTGGTAAAGAACTTTCCAAGAATGTTATCATTCCAGAATTCATCGGGATTTTCCAATGCTTGATATACAAATAAAAACTTTGTTTCGTAATATGTTAATAATTTTTTAGAAGGACAAGCTATAAGTATATTTCTTTCCCAATTTTCTTCAGGTTCAGTTTCTAGCATTGCCTTTAATCCCTTATTAGAACCCCAATAAGTCTTCCAATCTGATTCTTTTATAGCTAATTTATATGATGGTCTTCTACCTACAACCCCCTCATATTTTAATAAGTCTTTTTTGGTAACTTTTACTTTTCTTGTAAAGTATAATATTTTTTTACCAATATATTTTTTTCCTGTTGGTAGATGGGTAATTACATATACAAACCCATAAGTATCATCTGGGAAGTCAGAAATTTCTGATACTTCCTCTTGTTGGTATCTCCATTTTACCATATATAAAAAATTTTACCAAGTATCAAAATTCACAACAAATGTAGTATCTGTATATAATGAAATTGGTATTGCATTAGATAATTTACCTACTGCTAATAATTGAAATGATTCATTATATAATCCAATAGTAGTTACATATGGACTAAAATAAGATCCTGTTGCAAAATCATAATAAGTTTCATTACTATTTGTTGTTCCTATTCCTGTTACATCATCTATTGTTAATTTAAAAGTAACAGTTCCTGTTCCTCCTGTTGTACTCATTAATGCTGAAATTATATCACCTGTATTATAACCTCTACCTTGTTTTGCTACTGATATATCTGATATTGTCCCATCAGCTGCTATTGTAAAATTAGCTGATCCCCCTGAACCATCTGATGTTGCCCCACTTTGTAATGCTATTTCAAATACACCTTCTGTTCCTCCATCATTATAAGTTTCTGTTGAAATTGATTGTGAAAGTTGATTTGGTGATAAATTTAATTCACCTAAAGGTCTTAATGCTGATGGATTAGTTGTATATGAAAATTCATTATCTCTTATAACACATTTATATTGATTTTCTCTAATTTGAATTGAAGAGGAAAATTGAATAGATGATGATTTTACATTATTATTAATTGTATTATTACCCCCACCTACTCCCATTCTAAAAGGGAATGATGATAAAGAACCACTATCAGGTCCTGTAAATATAGCTATACCTTGTGAGTAAAATATTTGACCTACACTTCCTGAAAATATTTCTTGGCCTGATGAATTTGATTGGGTTGCGATTAAATTTCCTTCGCCATCATCTTTTACTAAACTTCTTGTATGATTTAAGGAAGAAGTATATTCAAATTGAAATTCACCTGGTGGTATTACTTCACCAAATAATTTAGAAGGAATTGATATTATTGCGGGTCCAAGATCATTTACTTCAGGATTAGTTGATCCTGAAAATTGAGCAAAATATCTTGATTGAGTAACTGATGATTGAAGAAAATTTTCAAATCTAGGTCCTTGTGGGGGTCCTACATCCTCATTATAATCCGCACTTGCCCCCGGTACTAAACTTCCAGTTACTACTAAATCACCTGTTGATTGAGTTAAATAATTAGAATAATATAATTGTTTTACACTATTAAATACTAATACTCCATCTAATATAGTTGTAAATCCTGTAGGATAAGAACCTGATATATATTTACCTTGTTGACCTTGGTAGTATTCTATCCCTACGTCCGAAGCCGTTATACTATTACCACTATATGCAAATTGTTTATTTGCGTTGAAAGGGGCAACAACTACTTGGTTAGTATTAAATTGTTTGTAAACTGCCATTCATCTTAGAAATCTAATTTAACTCTTACGAGAAGTTCTTTAGTAAAATCTTTTTCTAATGGTCTTGATAATTTAGCAACAGCTAATAATTCTTGGGCATCATTATATAATCCTACTGTTGTTATATATGTTGTAGGGTTATCAATAAATGAATCATATACAATAGCACCTGTTGAAGATGAAATAAATGATGGATTAGCCGAGTAATTATATTCTGAGTTTCTTGCTCTACAGAAATAAAAATCAGATGATAAATCCTCTTTAGAATTTAATGTAAATCCTACTGTATTACTTGAAGCAAAATTCCCTGCTCTTCTTAAAGCATCTATTACTCTAAATGGATTATTTCCTAAAGTATCATATGAACGACTTGTTGCTAATGCAATTCCTCCGTCAGCCACATCTCCATCTAAAGCTTCTCCATTTAATAATAATAAATCAATATCTGGTAATAACCAACCATAAGATCCTGAGTTAGCTGTCCAACCACTTGTATTTACTGTTTGGTTAACTTCTCCTGCTGAACCTGATACTATATTATATACCCTACCAGCATCTGTAAAAGTTGTTACAGTATTTGCTTTACTATCATCTGTTAAATATAACATATCACCTACACCTGTGGTACCTGATATATTCATTGTCCAAGTTCCTGGTAGGATGTTTTGTTTATATCTTGCTCTTTCAATAGGTATAGCATAAAAGTAAGATGAGGATTGATTACCAAATATAAATGAAGCATTTTCATCTCCTAATACTAAATTTCTATATTGACCATAATTAGTTCTTGTAGGTGTAGATCCTGTTACTAAGTTGTTTAAAAATTCACTTCCACTACCTACACTATCACAATAAGCAACATCAAATTGAACTTCTGCTGATACCTCATTTGATGCAGTTTGATATACTGTTATATAATATTGTGAAACATTACTCGCAGCTTGAACTGAACTAGAGTAAAACGATTTTAAAGTAGGATTATTTCCACTCCACATTGCTGCTGTTACTGAATCTGTTGTTAATACCTTATCCCCAGCTGCTAGGGTAACATATGCTCCTCTTGTATCGCTTGAATTTTGATCTGCCATAATTTATTTTTTAAGATGCTTGGTTGTTTGTTGTTCTAGTTACATATACTGGGACTTGTACTCTTGCACCACTATCTAATCCTACAACTATTAAACTAGCATATAATTTAGTACTACTACCAAATAGTACATTATTACCTGTAGGTGTTATAGTACAAGTAGTACCTATAACAGTTACAGAAGTAGCAGTTCCATTTGTTATTGTTGTGTTTGTATTTTGAACAGCTAAATCTTCAGCTGCTTTAGTTGAAATACCACTTCCTACAAATCCATTTTTAGCAACTATTCTAGCATCAGAAAGTGTAAATGAATATCCTGATGGTTCTGTTAATGTTCCATTTAAATAATTTAAAGTATTTGGAGTAATTGAAATCGGGGATAATTGTAGTTGTGATATTGATGGAGGAACAGATGATATAATAGGCATTACTTGTGTTCCTCTTGGTAATGTTACCAATTTATATTTCATCATTTGAGTTTCATCAGGGAATGCTTCTAATAGAGGCATATTTTCAATTGCCTCTCCATAATAAGCTGATCCAGATGGATGATTAGGGTTGTATAATGTATAATCTACTTCATCATCAGATAAAGCAAATTGAGTTATGTTAAAAGAACCATCACCTAATGCTAATAATTCTCTTCCCTTTTTAGTCAAAATGGCATCTACTGTGATGACTTGATTATTTAAATATCCCATTGTCTTATTGTTTTAGTTATAAATATACGTTTTTTTATTTTCTATTCCAAGTTATATTATAAATTTCATATTATTCCTCTCTTCTCTTCTCTGGGAATGCGTTTTTCTGTCTCAATTGATTTACAATATTTAAAGCATTATCTTTTTGTGTTTGAGATAAATCATCAGGTATTAAAAATCCATCTCCTGATGGTGTTGAAATACCTTGTGATCCCGATGGAGGAGTTACATTATAAGCCATTACAGATGATTCGTCTTCTATTTGTCTTCTAAAAGTATATCTAGAAATTACTCCATCAATTATACCAAATAAATCCTCTTTTGGATCTCTATCAGTTGATATAAAAGTAGGCCATTCTACAGCCATAGTACCTGGGGCATAACATTGTGCAACAGGAGAGGCACCACAAACATCAGTATTACACATTGTGAAATTATTATCTGAACCTGTTGCTGATACTAATACTGATACTGCAGGATTTCCTTGTTGTTGGATTTCAGATTTCATATTAGGTACTTGTAATGTAATATTTACTAATGCTGGAACACATCCTAATGCAGTACAATCTAAATCATAAGTCTGTCCAACTGCATAATTTGCAGGTGAAGTACCTAATGCAACATCCCCAGTACTTCCACTTACATAAACATAACATTGAGTAATAGTTGTACCATCAGATACAACTTGTGCCATTGCTCCACCTGTACCTAAAGCTACTTGTATACCTACAGCATTTGGAGCTGCAACTGCACTATCTGTTACTAAATTACCAGTTGATGTTAAATATAATTGTCCATAAGTATTAACAGCATCCCCCGTTATATTACCAACTGATAATGAAGCCAATTGATATGATGATGAATACCAATAATCAACCATTTCCATAATAGTGTACTCTTGTATAAAATCAATAGAAGATGTATTTCCACCTCTCATTGTTTGTCTTGAACCTTCAACTCTTACAATATCTCCTCTTTGAATAAGCCAAGGTAATTGACTATCTTGGTATGCTCCACAATCTGAACCTGTTGGATCCCACATAAAATAATTTTGAGGATCACTTGGTCTTTGTCCCTCATTAACCCAATAATTACCACCAGTAAAGAGCATATTATTAGGATAAATAACACAAACAGCTTGTGGGGCTTTATATTGTCTTGCTACTGCTGTATTGTAAGTATGGTATACTGCTAATTGAGGACCAGTTGCTTGAAAATATGAATTATCCCACCCAGATCTACCAAATCCAGAAACACTTTTATTAAATAATAAATCTGTTTGAGATCCACTTAATAAAAACCCAACATAATTGTCAGCATTATTATTATAAGTACTACCTGTTATCATCATCGATTCTGAAACAGACATATTTGATCCTGTAGGGTATTTTTTATAATTATATGACCATGATGGAGCATTTATTAATCTAGTTTGAGAATTACTATGTAAAGTTAAAAATCTTATTGAACCCCCACCTATATCATAACTAGAACCAAATCCTTTTAATGGAGATTGTGATGTATAATCTACTTTAGGATTAATATTTTGATTATAACTAACAGCCATTTTTCTTTCAGGTTCAAATGTAGATGAAACATATTTTTTATATAAATTAGTTCCACCATCCATTTTAAGTGTAATAGGAGTATATTCCTTTCCAGATATACTTTCAGTAGGAACGTAAATTAATTGATCTATATTATATTGAACAGTATCCCAATAATTATATTGCTCAAATGAATCTTTAAAATGAGCAATATACATTGGATGTTTATCAATTACAGCACTTTTTCCATAAGATATATCACCACCCCAACTTCCTGAACCATCTGGGTTTACATCATTTTGACCAAAACTTGCAGTTCCATTTATAAATTTATCTGCTATACTTGATGTTGTATTTGCAAATCCTTTTCCTTTACTATAAGGTTGTACAGGTAATGCTTCTACTACCCCAACTGTTCCAGATGGATGATAGTTATTATAATCTAAACTTTCTAATCTCGAACCTCTATATCTAGGATTTATACTAACTAATTGAGTATAATTACTATCAGGCACATCTGCAAATAAAGATTGACTAGTATTATTAATTGAGTATGTTACTACCTGTTGAAAATTCTCTGGTTGGAATTGTTCATCATTATATGATAATAATATTCTTGTACTACTACTTCTATTTCTACTTACATTATTATTTAATGGATTATAATCTGAATTTGCAAAAATAATACTTTGTGTATTTTGTATTTGCCATTGATCTTGTTGTAATGGATTTAAGTAAATATAAGATGAAACATCATCCCATGTTGGATCATTTAATATATCTGGTGCTATATTAAAATTAGACATAGTACATTTTACTCCTCCTGCTACATAAATTGCTGCAGATTCTTCAGGAGGACCAGCAGGAACGAATGCTGTTGATAATGATGCTGACCATGGTCCAGCACCACTTGCTCCAATATTTGAATTAGCCCACATTTGAGTAGCTAATTCAGAATTTTTCTGAGAAAATCCTATTGCTCCAGGACCTGTATAATCTGAAATATAAAAACTTACAACATAATCTTTATTATTAAGAATATTTGTAGGTTGGCCTGTTATGTAAATACCATAAGGATTATTAGAATTATCAACCTCAAAAGAATTAGCTTGAATATTGTGAAACATAGCTAAATCATCCGAAGTTAATGTAATTTGTCCTTCTGTACTACCTGCTCCTAATGTTGCTGCTGGTATTTTTAATACAACTCCTGGTTGCATTGTTACATCTGAGTATGTTACTTCAAGAGTTGTTATAGCACCACCAGCTACTGTAACTTCAACATCAGTACTATTCCCTGCTAATCCTCCTCCACCTGATATTACTGTTAAATTATTTATAACATAGAATCCATCTGTCATAGTAGTTGGAGCTGTTGTTATTGATCCTACTAAATTATAAGGTGCAGCTTTTATTCTCCAATTTTTTGGAGCAGATAGTGTAAAATCAACTGATGCTGTACTCCATGCTTCTACTGCATTTGCTGGTACTCTTAAATAAGGATTATATTGTACATCACGGGTACTAGCATCAAATGTACTACCACTAAATTCTCCATCATAAAATTCTTCTTGATTTGTTACTGCTACAGGAAGCATCCCTAAATTTGTAGAATTATATTCTATATATCCTTGAGAAGATACAT
>MDSV01135760.1_pt1 | contig 10986 bp, 22 predicted proteins | sample 810851 | NCBI WGS metagenome assembly MDSV01 (sample SAMN05326640, study PRJNA326480) | marine metagenome | isolation source: seawater | place: Atlantic Ocean: North East | collected 2012 | reverse complement strand
TCAGTGACGTCTTCTCTTACACCTTTTATTGATGAAAATTCATGAAGAACACCATCTATTTGTATTGCTGTAACTGCAGTTCCTCTAATTGAAGATAACAGTATCCTTCTTAAAGAATTTCCTAAGGTTAATCCATAGCCTTTTTCTAATGGTTCAGCGATAATTTTAGCAATAGATTTATCATCGTTTAATTTTATATCTAGCTTACTTGGTTTGATAAGTGACTTCCAGTTTTTAATGTTAACATTTGAAGTTTCCATCTACACTCTCCTTTTTTTTGGTGGCCTTGTTCCATTGTGTGGCATAGGCGTTGTATCTTTTATAGAAATTATTTTAAAACCTCTTGCTTGCAAAGCTCTTAGGGCGGTTTCTCTACCTGATCCTGGTCCTTTAACTTCAACTGATAAAGTTCTCATTCCAACTTCTAAAGCTTTAGCAGCAGCCGCATCAGCAGCAACTTGAGCAGCATATGGTGTGGATTTTCTTGAACCTTTAAAACCTTTTTGTCCTGCTGAAGCCCATGAAACTACATTTCCATTATTATCAGCAATTGAAACAATAGTATTATTAAATGTAGATTGCACATAGGCAATTCCATTTAAAATAGTTTTTTTCGCTTTCTTCTTTTTAGAGTAAGAGCTTTTTTTAATAACTTTAGCTTTTTCTTGACTACTATCTTTTTGTTCTATTTTGTTACTTTTTTCTTTACTCATAATAAAAAACTTTTATTTTTTAAGTGGTGTTAATTTTTTCCCTGCAATTGCAATCGCTTTACCTTTTCTTGTTCTTGCATTGCACCTTGTTCTTTGACCGCGTACAGGTAATTTTTTTCTATGTCTAGAACCTCTATAAGTTGCTAAATCAATTAGTCTTTTGATGCTTAGTGAGTTTTCTCTTCTTAAATCACCCTCAACTGTAAAATTTTTATCAATATATTCTCTAATTTTCAAAATTTGATCATCTGTTAATTGATTGACTCTTGTTTTTTTTGGTATTTCTAAATGATTACAAATCTTATATGAAAATTTATCACCTATTCCATAAATATATGTCAGTCCTACATGAACCAACTTATTTTGTGGGATATTTACACCTGCTATTCGAGCCATATTATTGAGATAAAAATTTAGCCTTTTATATAAGAAGTTCTTTTAAAGTCAATGTCTTAAACTGTAAGAATTTGCTCAATTTTACTTGAAATTTCCTCTATTTTTTCATCTCCGTCAATTTCATAAAAATTTGCATTTTTAGAATAGAAATCAAGGACAGGTCTAGTTGTTTCCATATAAGTATCATACCTTTTAAGAATAGTATTTAAGTCATCGTCTGTTCTTTTTTCTAAAATTTTTCTTTTCTCAATTCTTTTAATTATTGTATCTTTATTTACGTTGAGAAAAAAAATAAAATTTATTTTTTGATTTGAGTTATTCAATAATAAATCCAAATTTTTAGCCTGACTTAATGATCTAGGATATCCATCAAATATTAACTTATCTTTTTTTTTAGGATCAAATATAATATTTTTTATAATTTTATTAACTATATCGTCGGTAGCAAAATCGCCTTTAGAAATAATTTCTTCGATCTCCTTACCAATTTCAGATTTATTTTTAATTTCTATTCTTAAAAGATCACCTGTAGAAACCTGATGAAGATTGAATTTTTCAGCAATATATTGAGCTTGAGTCCCTTTTCCTGCACCAGGTGGTCCAAAAATTACAACATTCACTTTTAATTATCTTCCAAATTTAGTTTTTTTTATAAGTTGCTCGTATTGTGAACTCATTAATCTTGTTTGTATTTGTGTAACAGTATCAATAGCAACAACTACAACAATTAAAATTGATGTACCACCTAGATAAAATGGTATTGGATAATTAGCAATTAAAAATTCAGGCATTAAACAAACTAATGTTAAATATAAAGCCCCAATTGTAGTTAACTTTGTTAATATATTATCAATATATAATGCAGTGCTTTCTCCTGGTCTTATACCTGGTATAAATCCACCGTATTTTCTTAAATTTTCTGCTGTTTCGTTTGGATTAAAAGTTATTGATGTATAAAAAAAAGTAAAAAATATAATTCCCGATGCATATAGCAACATATAAAGGGGCTGACCTTGTGAAAAGAAAGAAATAATTGTTTGAAAAGTATCGTTCTGGGAAACATTAAAATTAGAAAAAGTTACTGGCAATAATAATAATGCTGATGCAAATATCGCTGGTATTACGCCTGCAGAATTTATTTTTAATGGTAAGTGCGATGAGTCGCCACCATACATTTTGTTTCCCATTTGTCTTTTTGGGTAGTTTATTAAAATTTTTCTTAAGGCTCTTTCCATAAATACAATGAATAAAACTGTCAAAATTAATAGTATGAATATAAAAATTATCATACCTGTCGAAATGGCTCCCGTTCTTCCTAATTCAAATGTAGTTACTAGGGCTCTTGGAATTTCTGCAACAATTCCAGAAAAAATAATTAATGATATTCCATTGCCTATTCCTCTTTGTGTAATTTGTTCACCTAACCACATTAGAAACATAGTCCCTGCAACAATAGTAGTTACAGTTGTTATTTTAAAAAAGATTCCAGGATTAATTACTAAATTTGCAGATGATTCTAATCCTACAGATAAACCATAACCTTGAACAGTAGCTAGCAAAACTGTACCATATCTTGTTATTTGAGTAATTTTCTGTCTTCCTGTCTCACCTTGACTTTTTAGATTTTTAAAATAGTCAGATACACCAGTTAATAATTGCACGATAATTGATGATGAAATGTATGGCATTATTCCTAGGGCAAAAATTGCCATTCTACTTACAGCTCCGCCTGCAAATACGTTAAACATACCCAATAAACCTTTTTGGTTGCTTTCCATCATTATTTGAAGTTGCTCAGGGTCAATTCCAGGTATAGGTATAAAAGTCCCAAACCTGTATACTGATAGTATAAATAGAGTGAATATTATTCTATTTCTTAAATCATGAGATTGTGAAGATTCACTCATATTATATTAAAATTTTTTTTTAAGACTTATTTTTCCTCCGGCATTTTCTAACTTTTCTTTTGCCGATTTAGACACAAAATCTACTTCTAAGTTAACTTTTGATTTTATTTCTCCTGATCCTAAGATTTTTATTTTATTATATGAATTACTTATAATTTTAGCTTTTTTAAGAATATCAATATTGATTTGTGAATCATAATTTATTTTTTTTGTTTCTATTAAATTCTGAATTTTATTTAAGTTAATTATCGCAATTTTTTCTTTATTTATTGGATTGAAACCTCTTTTGGGTAATCTTCTATACAAGGGCATTTGACCACCCTCAAAACTTTTGATAGCAACACCACTTCTTGATTTTTGCCCTTTTACACCTCTACCTGCGGTTTTTCCTTTGCCAGAACCAATGCCACGTCCAACTCTCATTTTCTTTATTTTAACTTGTGATGTAGAATTTAAACTAGTCATGTGATTATCCTCTTTTTTCAATTATTTCTGAGATTTTTTTATTTCTCAAAATAGATATATTTTTTGGTGAATTTTGATTTTTTAAAGCTTTCATGCAAGCTCTTATAACATTATGAGGGTTTGCTGTTCCAAGTGATTTAGCGACAATATCTTTTATTCCCAAAACTTCACATACTGCTCTTACTGGTCCACCCGCAATTATACCGGTTCCTTTTGGGGCTGCTCTCAATTTTATTTTACCTGCTCCATCTTTTCCATATATATCATGATGTATAGTTCTGCCCTCTCTCAAAGGAATTTGTATTAATTTTCTTCTTGCTAATTCATTTGCTTTTTTTATTGCATCTGGAACCTGTTTTGCTTTTGCATGAGCAATACCAATTTTACCATTTTGATTTCCCACAACTACCAAGGCTGAAAAACCAAATCTTCTACCACCTTTAACAACTTTAGTTATTCTATTAATATGAACAAGCTTCTCTATATAATCATTGTTTTTTTCATTTTTTTCCATTAATTAAAACTCCATTCCATTTTTTCTTAAAGTTTCAGCTAAAATCTTAACTCTTCCATGATATTTATAAATTCCTCTATCAAAATAAATTTTGGTAATTTTTTTTTCAACAGCTTTTTTTGCTAAATTTTCTGCAACAATTTTTGATAATTCTGTTTTATTTTTTTTATTCAAAGATTTAATATTTTTATCCATAGATGATGAAGATAAAACAGTAGCATTTTTAGCATCATCGATTATTTGTACGCTTATATTTTTTATTGATCTAGATACGCTAAGTCTAAACCTATTACTCTTATTAGATTTTTTTAAGTTATTTCTTACTCTAAATAGTTTTCTTTCTTTTGTACTAAGTTTCATTATTTTTTCTTTCCTTCTTTTCTTAGAATATATTGTCCTTGTTCTTTAATACCTTTCCCTTTGTAGGGCTCTGGTGGTCTTATTGATTTTATTTTTGATGTTATCATTCCAACTTCTTCTTTATCACTGCCAGTTATCTTTATAATAGTTTGTTTTTCAACCGAGATCTTAACAGTATCAGGTATATTAAAATTAACATCGTGACTAAATCCTAATTGCATGCTTAACTGTTTTCCTTTTAATGAAGCTCTATAACCTACTCCAGAAAGCTCTAATACTTTTGAATATCCTTTGCTAGTACCAATTATTGCATTATTTATCAAACTTCTGTTCATACCCCATAAACGTTTAGTATCTTTATTAAGATCTTTTGGTTTTATTGATACTGTCTTTCCATCATCAATAATTAAATCAAAGATTTTCATATCTATGTTTAAGGATTTTTTACCTAATGGGCCTTCTATATTTAAAAAACTTCCGTTAACAACCACTTTAACTTTATCAGGAATAGATATGTTTATTTTACCAATTTTAGACATTAAAATACCTTACAAATAATTTCTCCACCTATTTTTTGCTTTCTAGCATCAACGTCGCTCATCACTCCTTTGGGTGTTGATACTATTGCTATACCTAGGCCATTATTAATTTTAGGAAGACTTTCAGCACTTGAAAAAATTCTTCTTCCAGGTTTTGATACTCTTTGAATTGAGCTAATTACTGGTGATCCGTAGTTATATTTTAAAATAATTTCTAAATTTTGTTTTTTTTCATCTGTAGATATTTTAAAATCTATTATATAACCTTCATTTTTCAAAACCTCAGCAATTTTCACTTTAAATTTAGATGAAGGTAAAGATACATTTTTATGATTCCTCATTTGAGAATTTTTAATTCTTGCTATCATGTCTCCTATTGGGTCATTTAAACTCATATTTTTTCCTTTCTACCAGCTTGATTTTACCATTCCTGGAATTTTTCCTTCTAATCCTAATTTTCTTAAAGCGATTCTTGATATTTTTAATTTTCTATAAACACCATGCGGTCTACCAGTAATTTGACATCTATTTCTAACTCTTGTTTTTGATGAATTTCTTGGGAGTTTTGATAATTTTTGTTGAGCTTTAAATCTTTCTTCAAGTGTTAGTTTTTTATCCATAATTAATTTTTTTAATTTTTTTCTTTTTGAATAAAACTTATTTGATAATTTAATTCTTCTATTATTTTTATTTATTGAACTTAGCTTAGCCATTAATTACTCCTCATATTTTTAAATGGAAAATTGAATTTTTTTAGTAATTCAAAACTATCTTCTTTTTTAACTGATCTTATAACTATTGTAATATCTAGACCTCTAATTTTATCCACTTTATCAAAATTAACTTCGGGAAAAATTATATGTTCCTTTATACCAAAAGTATAATTGCCAAATTTATCAAATCCATTTGGTGACAATCCTCTAAAATCTTTAATTCTTGGTAAAGCTATATTGACCAGTCTATCTATAAATTCATACATTTTACTTTTTCTTAGTGTTACTTTAAGTCCTGCATTAGTATCTTTCCTTGTTTTAAAATTGGAAATAGACTTTTTAAATTTTGTTACTACTGGTTTTTGACCAGTTATAGCGGCTAAATCTTCTTGGCTTGATTTTAAAATTTTAGAATCATTTCCATCTATTCCAAGACCCATGTTTAATATTATTTTTTCTATCTCTGGGACCATGTAACCATTTTTATAACCAAACTGTTGTTTTAAGTTTGGTTTAATTTCTTTTGTAAATAAATCTTTTAATCTAGTCATATTTATTTTTTAATTTCCTTAGTTTTGCTTTTATTTAACAAAGCAATATTCGAGATATTAATAAAGTTTTCTTTAGATATTATTCCACCTTTCTTTTCTTTAGTGGTTTTGACGTGCTTTTTAACAATATTTATTCCTTTAATTTTAGCTCTGTTATTTTTTCTATCTATTTCTATTACGTCACCTTCTTTTTTTCTATCTTTGCCTGTTAAAATCTTTACTTTATCACCTTTTTTTATCATCTTTATAAGACCTCCGGTGCAAGTGAAATTATTTTCATTTGTCCTCTTGTTCTAAGCTCTCTTGTAACTGGTCCAAATATTCTTGTGCCGATTGGCTCACCTTTTTCATCAGTTAGAACAGCAGCATTGTTGTCAAATCTTACTTTAGATCCATCGTTTCTATGAATGCCTTTTTTTACACGTACAACCACTGCTTTATGCACTGACCCTTTTTTAACTTTTCCTTTGGGTATCGCTTCTTTAACAGCAACAACAATTGTATCACCAATACTTGCATACCTTCTTTTAGAACCTCCTAAAACTTTAATACATTCAATCCTTTTTGCACCAGTATTATCTGCAACTAATAATTCAGTCTGAACCTGTATCATTTATTTTCTCCTATCACTTCAAATCTTTTTGTTTTTGAATATGGTCTACATTCAATTATTGAAACCTTATCACCATTTTTATGTTTATTGCTTTCATCGTGCACACTATATTTCTTCTTAGATTTAATAACTTTTTTTAAAACAGGGTGTTGATACTTTCTTTCAACAACAACTGTTATTGTTTTATTTGGTTTATCGCTTACTACTATTCCTTTTAATATTTTTTTAGGCATTTAAATTAGATCCTAACTTTGTTTTTAATCTTGCGATTGTTTTTTTTGTTTCATTAACTTTTGCTGGATTTTTTATTTGACCATTAATTTTTTGAAATCTAAAATTAAATAAATCCTTTTTCAATTTATCTAAATTTTTTAATATTTCACTTTTTGTCAATTTTTTAACTTCTTTTTTTTTCATTTTATATTCTTTTTATAAATTTGCATTTTATAGGTAATTTAGCTGAAGCTTTATAAAGTGCCTCTTTTGCAACTTCTTCTGTAACTCCATCAACTTCAAATAGTATTCTTCCTGGCTTTACTCTACATGCCCAAAATTCTGGAGAACCTTTTCCTTTACCCATTCTTACTTCCGTTGGTTTTTTTGACACTGGTATATTTGGAAACATTCTTGTCCAAACTCTTCCTTGACGTTTCATATGTCTAGTCAAAGCTACTCTAGCTGCTTCTATTTGCTTACCTATCACTCTTTCTGGCTCAATGGCTTTTAATCCATAAGCGCCATAATTCATGAAATTACATCTAGAAGCTTTTCCATGAATTCTACCTTTATGAGCTTTTCTATATTTTGATCTTGTTGGTTGTAACATAACTATTTTTTATTTGTCTCCTGACTAAATTCCCTTGTAAAAATTTCACCTTTATAAATCCATACTTTTACTCCAATTATCCCATATGTGGTAAGAGCCTCAGATTCAGCATAGTCTATATCAGCTCTTAAAGTATGTGATGGTATACTACCCTCTCTTAGCCATTCTGTTCTTGCTATTTCATTTCCACCTAATCTTCCACTAACGGCAACTTTAATACCTTTTGCACCAAGTCTTAATGCTGATTGCATTGCTCGCTTCATTGCTCTTCTATATGAAACTCTTTTAACCAGTTGCTGGGCAATATTTTCAGCTACCAAATAACTATTAGTCTCAGGTTTTTTAACTTCTTTAATATTTAACACAACTTCATTAATAGTTAATTTTGACAACTTGCCTTTAATTTTTTCTATATCACTGCCTTTTTTTCCTATTACGAAACCAGGTCTCGATGTATAAATTGTTACAAAACACTTTTTTGAAGTTCTTTCGATCATAACTTTTGAAACACCAGAATTAATTACATTTTGCCTAATATGTTCTCTAATTTTAAAATCTTCGATTAAATAATTTCCAAAATCTTTTTTCTTTGCGTACCAAACTGAGTCCCAACCTCTGTTTATACCTAATCTTAAACCAACTGGATTTACTTTTTGTCCCATTTTATTTTCTTTCTACTTTCTCTTTTAATTTTTCTGCAAGAATTATTGTAAGATTTGAATAAGGTTTAAAAATTGGAGCCGCTCTACCTTTGGCTCTAGCTCTAAATCTTTTCATTATTATCTGTTTACCGCAGTAAGCTTCTTTAACAATTAGACTATCGATATCATATTGAAAATTATTTTCTGCATTTGCAACTGCTGAACTGATTGTTTTTTTAATATCATTTGAAATTCTTTTATCCGAAAAAGATAAATCTCTAATTGCAATATCAACTTTTTTCCCAACAATTGATTTTAAAATTGGTTTAAGTTTTCTAGTACTTGACCTTACATTTTTATTTACAGATTTTACAATTTTGTTTTCTGAATTTATTTTTGTTTTTTTAGACATTTTCTATTATTTTTTTACTTCCTTGTTACTAGTTTCCTCAGCTTTTGCTTTTTTATCTGCAGGTGTATGTCCTGCAAATTGTCTTGTTGGTGCAAATTCTCCCATTTTATGTCCAACCATATCTTCTGAAATTGTTATTGGAATAAATTTTTTTCCATTATAAATCAGGAAACTTACACCTACAAAATCTGGAATTATTGTTGATTTTCTTGACCAAGTTTTAATTGGTTTTTTATTAGGGTCATTCTTTTGCATGTCAACTTTTTTGATTAAACTCTCTTCAACAAAAGGTCCTTTCCAAACTGATCTAGCCATTATTTTCCTCTTTTCTTTCTTCTTCTAACAATAAATTTGTCAGTTCTTTTATTATCTCTAGTTTTTAAACCTTTTGCAGATTGACCTGTTCTTGATACTGGGTGTCTTCCACCAGCTGATTTTCCTTCACCACCACCATGGGGGTGATCAACTGGATTCATTACTACACCTCTGGTATGTGGTCTTCTACCTAGCCATCTAGACCTACCAGCTTTACCTATTTTGATATTTTTTTTATCTGGATTTGATAAAACACCAATAGTTGCCATTGATCTCGAATCAATTTTTCTTACTTCGCCTGAGGCCATTTTTATAAGAGTATAGTTTCCATCTATTCCGGAAATAACAACAGATGTTCCTGCTGATCTTGCAATTTTTCCTCCAGCACCCGGTTGTAACTCAACATTATGAATATTAATTCCTACAGGAATATCTTGTAATGGTAAACTATTACCAATTTTAATTTCTACATTTTTACCATTTTCAATTTTATCTCCAGCTTTAATATTTTGAGGAGCTAAATAGTAATATTTTTTACCGTCTTCAAATTTTACTAACATAATATAACATGATCTATTTGGATCATACTCAATTCTCTCAACTTCAGCTTTCATGTTAAATTTTTTTCTATAAAAGTCGACATGTCTATATCTTTGTTTGTGACCACCGCCATGATTTCTTGAAGTAATTCTACCCCTGTTATTTCTGCCTTTAGATGCATTATTTACTGAAGTAAGAGGTTTATAAGGTTTTCCTTTCCATAGATCAGATCTATCAACTAAGATAGTTCCTCTCGAAGATTTAGTATAAGGTTTAAATGATTTTAAAGACATTTCTTTTTAAATTCCTGTAGTTAGATCAATATTTTGACCTTTTTTAATTGTTACAATTGCTTTTTTAAAACCAGAAACTTTAACCTTTCTTCCTCTGGTTAATTTAGTTTTAGATTTTTTATTTATAATATTAATTTTGGTTACATTAACTTTAAAAATTTTCTCTATATTTTTTTTTAGGTTTTTTTTGTTAGCTTTTTGTGGAACCTTAAAAATTATTTTATTTTGGGCAGACAAATTTGTTGATTTTTCAGTAATATGAGGTGCAATAATTTTATCGAATAAATGAACTTTCATTATATATATCTCTTTTCTAGTTCCTTAATTGAACTTTCAGTAAAAATTAACTTTTTATGCTTAATAATATCAAAAGCACTAAAATGATTAACATCGGTAGTTTTAACATTTGGAATATTTTTTATAGATTTTTCTACTTTTTCTTTTGATTTTTTATCTAATATTATTAGGGAGTTTTTTGCATTAAATTTAATTAAAATATTATTCATTTCCTTTGTTTTTTTTATTTCTTTAATAAAATCACTGAATACGATTAAATCTTTTAATTTATTTTTTTCTGTAATTAGTGATGCAATACTTAATCTTTTTTCACTTTTATTTAATTTTTTTGTTCTATATCTAGTTTCACCCTTGGGACCATGCGCTACACCACCACCCACAAAAATTGGTGCTTTTCTACTTGCGTGTCTAGCATTACCAGTTCCCTTTTGTGCATATATTTTTGATGTTGATCCAATTATTTCATTTTTTTGTTTAGTTTTGGCTTTTCTGCCTTTGTAGTTGGCATTTGTTTTATATATTACATTACTAACCAATTGTTTGTTTATTTTTGCAGACAAAATTTTATCAGCAATTTCTAAAGAATCTTTTTTTCCATCTAATGTTAATTTTTCTATTTTCATTTTTTCTTTTTATCAGGTGCTTTCTTAATTTTCTCTAATTCATTAATTTTTTCAATTATTGTTGATTTTTTTACATCCTTAGCTGATTTTTTAACAAGCACTTCAGTATTTTTTGATCCTGGGATTGAACCTTTTACATATAGTAAGTTATTTTCATTATCAGATTTTATAATTTCAATATTTTGCATTGTTCTTATTTTGTTACCCATATGCCCAGCCATTTTTTTATTTTTAAATACTTTTCCTGGATCTTGATTTTGACCAGTAG
>MDSV01117453.1_pt1 | contig 10986 bp, 14 predicted proteins | sample 810851 | NCBI WGS metagenome assembly MDSV01 (sample SAMN05326640, study PRJNA326480) | marine metagenome | isolation source: seawater | place: Atlantic Ocean: North East | collected 2012 | reverse complement strand
TTCTACAACTTCTTTTTGGAATTTGTCTATTATCTTTTTATTCTCTGGAACCATGAACGGCTGGTTTTCAGGCGACCATTGATTATGCTTTCGCTTCTCAGCCTCCCATGCAGAACTGAGCGGTTCACCACACATACGGCATTTAAAATTGCATAAATTACTAACCCTATAATCAAAAGAAATAGGTTCCATTGTAGTATATCCATTTTCGTCTGTCTCCTCAAAACATTGATCTATTTTGTTTTCAAATAAGTATCCTGTAAACCATTGCCTATATGTACTTTGACTTAGTACACTATCATTACAAACATTACATTGAGATATTTCCTCTCCTGCCATAAGTTTCTTTCTTATATCCATCATATAAGGAGAGTTCCAATGTTCTTTTAATGTAACTGGTTTGTAATCTGCTATAGTTCCTACTGGTCTAAACATTCCTGTACTTTCATCGTTACTAGCATCTATATATTGCTTTTGCATCATATGATCTTCACGTGAAGCACAGCACATACGCCTCTCACTTTGAGGAGAAATATATGTATGAGTCCAAGGTGCAGTACAGAAAACTTTGTTCTCTGAGTCTGGGTGCATTGCACCATGTTCCCATTTAGGTTTTATTTTACTCATATTATTTCTGGATCGTATAGGAAATCTTTATCCATATCTTCTGTTTCAATATCTTGTTCTGTTATATCACACCAATTACATGGTTCACCTTTAAGTGTTGCTGTAGGTCCTACGTCCTTACAATTATGTTGCCAGAACTTTAATTTATTATCCATTTGCAATTTCTAATTGATTCATATTAACAAAAAAATCATAAAACTTTTTAGGAGTTAATACAGCAGTATTAAATTCCTCATCTTCACCTAAAAACTTTTCTATAAAATTAACATTTTTAAATACCACAGCACAGTCAGGAAATATATCTTCACACCTTGCTTCATATCCAACATTACATTTTTTAGTTTTTAACTGTTCTATTTTATCTAAATTTAATTCTTCTATTGTAGGAGGAAACTTTTGCGTTGTATGATATAATGAAAATCTTTCTCTATGTTTTAAATTTTTATAATATTTTTGTATGATATCCTCTACTAACTCCATATTATGTCCAGGGCAAATAAATTCATTAAAGTTTTCTGCACAAAAACGTAATGTTTCCATATCATTAGAGGCATCAAAATGTGCTTTTACAATGTCTGCATTAGTATTTTCTTTTACCCATGCACCTGCTTCAGAGTCTGTAATACTCCATATTACTGGAATACCTATTTGTTCTGTAAGTTTATTAAATTTCCTTACAGTTAGTTCGTCCAATTCACTGCGTTTTGCAACTTCTATATAAGGTAAACTCCCCCATTTACTATTAATACTTACATATTTTTTATGTTCCGGTATGTTTAGATGAGGTGTAGACTTTGACATGACAACTGCATCAGCATTACATTGTGCCGCGGCTACTATTCTAGCCTCTATTTGTGCCCAATCATTTTCATGTCCTATACTTATATTTGCATACAAGTTAATCATTTGCTCCTCCAAGTCCGTCTGTTTCTGTATCCCAGCCTATACTACTACCGCCTTTGGGTTTGTAGTCAGGTTCAAATTCAAATAAATCACTGTCGTAATCCTCATCACTTTCTCCTGTTTGTCTGCCTCGCATTTTCATTTCAACAACTTTAACTTCGCCATCTTCTGTAACAATACGTTTAGCATATAAACTTCCTGTAACTCCATGTGTTTTAGGTGCCTGTATATCTTCTTCATCGTTTCCTAAAGGAATAATTTTTATACCGTCATAAAATTCTGCTAGTCTTGGAAATGTTTCTTTAAAATTAAATCCACGTCTTGCATCATATTGCTCATAAAATATTTTAAAATCATGTTCTAACAATTCTTTATCCGCAGTATTTCTATGTGGTGTTTTAACAACATCTAAATATTCTATAAGGCGTGTTAATTGATCTTGTTCCCAAGGTTGTACTAGTAATAGTCCGTCTTTATCCTTTTCCTCTGCTTCTCTAACACCCTCTAACCATGCACTTATCTCATCATGGTATAGTTTACGCAAGTTATCAGGTAATGTTAAGGGCGATTGGAAACTAGGGAAACGTAAAATGTTACAGGTAAATCCAGGACGATTGTGACCGTATTTACGTTTCATTCCTAGCATCCAATCTAAAAATTCCACTATAGTATCTAAACATAGTGCATTAATTGTCATCATCATATGTAGTCCTTCTATGTTTGCTTCACTACATATTCTTTCAAAGTTTTGTGTCCAGGTATCCCACTTTAATCCATCTCTAATATATTCTAGTTGAGGTCCAAATGCCTCGCCACTTGAATATAAATGGAATCTATTTATATTTTGGGTACCTTTAATAAGTTTATCTAATAATGGTTTCTTTGCCATTAGGTTACTGTTAATAGCAAATCTCATATTTTTTGAATTTGGTTCATCTGTTGTTTCAAACCAATCAAATAGTTGATAGATATCTGGTGTCATAAGTGGCTCACCACCTGTAACTCTAATCTCTTCTAAATCTTTACTAAGTTCAGGCCACCATCTCCAGAAAGCATCTACATAAGGATTAACTTGTCCATCATCAAAAGGTTCGGCGTAGGGGGCATCATCTATAAAGTGTCCACGTGCATCACTTTTAACACCTTGGTAACCACCGTTTGTACGAATGTCTTTTACCCATGTGCTACTAAAAGCAGGATTACAATAACTACATGCTAGTTGGCAAGTTCTATTAAATGCAATCTCTAATGTTTTTAAATTTACATCAAACTTTGGATCTAATGTTGCCGCAGTTTCTAAATCCTTATCTTCATATATAACAGTTTTATATACTCTATCGGATACAGGCTCATTACCGTCTGAGTCCTTCTCCATATCCTCAATTTTCCAACAGTACTCGCACTCTTTTGGACGGTCACCTTTTTGCATCATATCACGCATTTTCTTTTTATGACGTGTGTTATGAATCGCAGATGGATTAGTCTTAATTTCTTCTAAATCTATTTGGTGTGCAGGTGGATGGTGACAACTTGTTGTTCCACCGTGTCCCAACCATATAGTTGCATTATACCACTTGGCACCACAAAAAGATTCTGAAACAGGATCTATCATCCTTGCTTTATATTCTCTGTGACTTTCGCCTTGTTTTCTTCCCATATTATTTCTCCGGGTGTGCCATAGGCTCACCTGTGTACCAACGTATTACTGTGTTAGTTCTAAAACTTCTCCAAGCATTTTTATCTAAACACCATACAGCAAAATGATCATTTTCTATACCTTGATTCATAGGGCCAGGTACTTTATTACCGCTTAGTTCATTATTTAATGTACACGGCATTACTCTTATTTCTTCACTATCTATTTTTTGAAATTCTACTGTAACTATTCCTTCTTTTGCTTCTTTTAAAAATTGTGCTATATTTTCCATTATGTTAAGGCCTCTGCCTCTTTACAAATTTCCCACCAGTCTTCCATTTCAGGAAACGTTGTTAGAAAATCTGTGTCTCTTCTTTCGTCATGTTGATTAAAAAACTTATAGAAGTTTGCTCTTGCTTTAGTTAATTCGTCTTTATCCATACCTATACCTGCTTTCATCCATTCTAGGTTTCTACGAACTTTATCTATTTCAAAATCTTTAAATCCTCTATAATCTATATTTACTTCGTCTGCTTCATTTAGTTCCATAAATGCTATTGCTTCTTCTAAATAACTTTGGTAATATTCAGGCATTATTTGTATGCATTGCCAAAGTGGCGCTCTTAATAATGGAATATCAAACCATATACGTTGTTTAGGTCTTACTTCATAGTCCTCATGTTTATGATCACCATTGTCAGGTATAGGAATATATTTTGTACCTTGCCTGTCTTTTGCATATTCATCTCTTAGATCTAAAATCCATTGTAAGTAATCTTTTAAACTTGTCAAACTTAATACATTAAAAGTATTAATAAATGTAATAGTGCTATTATCTGTTTCATTTAAAATACGTTTTACATTTTTTTGAAGCACTGGAAAATCCAATCCGTTACGCATATACTCTGCTTGTACACCGTAACCATCTACACTTACAAATGTGGCAAAGTTCTTACATGCTGGTGCTACATACCAGTTGTTCCCTGAATTCGGATTGAACTTCTTTGGGTCTTCCCAAATTTGTATCTCTTCTAATCTTTGTAGTTTCTCTATAAACATATCCATTAAGATAGGTTTAGGTGGTACCATGTTCGATGTCATAGACATCTCCAACCAGGCGTTTGGATTCTTATATACATAATCTAAAACTTTAAAAGTATTAGAATCCATTAATGGTTCTCCTCCTGTCATACGAAAAACCTCTAAGTTTTTGTATAAATCAGGCCACCATTTCCAAAATGCAGTAACGTATGGATTTTCGTTCTGTGCAACTTTTGTAGGCAATAATCTTTGCTTACTTAAACTGTCTAAATTATTATGTTCGCCATCGACTATATCGTAGGCACCCCATTCTTTTATTTCTTTTTCCCATGAATTACTTAAATGCGGACTACAATAACTACATTTAAAATTACATGCTTGATTAAAATTTACCTCTACATAACGTGGATTGATATTACCGTCTGCACCTGCTTCTGCTATTTCTTCTCTGGCATTTTGAGCCCAATATTCTCCACTACGATATACTCTGTCACTTCTACCACCTACATCTTCTATACGCCAACAGTAACTACAACCTTCCGGCCGTTCTCCTGCTAACATTTGTGCTCTTTGCTCTTTCTTTTCTTTAGTATTATGTAATGCTGAGGGATTTAATTTTAATTCTTCTACATCAATATCATGTGTTGGAGGATGATAACAACTATGCGTCTTGCCGTTCGTTAAGTGCATAGAAACTTGTGTCCATTTTGCGTAACACATTGTTTCGCTTATGACATCTAGTTGTTCCTTGGCCTTATCTGCGGCTTGATCATATATACTCATTTACTAAAATTTGATACCAAACTGTATAGACTTAGTATCCCTTTCTTGGAATCCTTCGTCTATCATCCTCCATGCAATACCTACTGTAATATTATCTGCAAGTTCGTAATCTAATGTAAACTCATTTCTTGTATAAGATTCATTGCCTCCTTCATATAAAAATTTATTAGTTGCACTTAATTTATCTGCAATTTTATATGATATCCATGTGCTGTTTCTTACTATTGCTTCACTTTCGTTGCTTTCTAAATATGCAATAGAATATTCATTACTTATTTTTATACGTTCTGATCTATATACTTTATATCCAAACCCTGCTCCTAAAACTGTTCTTGTTTCATAGTTAGGTCTATATTTGTCGTTATCTACTTGCAATAAACTTAATACATAAAGTCTAGGTGTAACTTGATAGTTTTGTTTTAGATTAAAATAAGTTAAATTTTCTTCTTCGTCACCATCATTTTCTTCTGTTACATAATCAAATTCTATATTTGTTTGCCATTTGCCATGTTCAATATTCCAGTCTATACTTAGATCTAATTCCATATCACCGTCGTCTACTTCAGCACCAAAGCCTACATCAATAGCATAAGCATTAACACTTAACAATAATAAAACAACTCCGGTTACAAAACCTAAAACATATTTTTTCATAATAATCCCTTTTCTAATAATTCTTGTATTTGTTTTTCTCTAATCATTGCTCCCCATCTTTTAGGGTTTACATAAGTTAGTTTAAAAAACTTACACATTTCTGGATTAGGGTCAAACAGCATCATTTCGTTTATGCCGTCATTTAATTCTACACCTAAATCTTTAATAGCAATTTCTAACATCTCTTTGCTCCAGGTTACTTTGGTATATCTACATACTTCGTCTCCTGGAAAACGAGGAAGTATTTGTTCGTTAAAGAAATCTTTAAACCAATCATAATCAGATATTAAATTAGTATTCCATTGAGACATTACTGTCATTTGGCACCCTAATCTAGCACCATAGATTGCCCACAGACCATTCTCTACATCACTTCCTATATTACACCATGTTTGCAATCTATTGTAATTCTGCCACCATATTTTTTCTTTAAATTCATCTGGACTTACTCTTGTTCCTTGATCAGTACTCATCTTTACGCCTTCTCTGAAGCCTGCTCTAAAGGCTTGAAAAGGACTTGCTGTTTGGTGTACTTCCGAAAATGTGTCGTTAAGTTGTATATAGTCTAACTTCCAACAGAACTCCATGCCCTCACCGTCATCTGCGGCTTCGTGAGTATTCATGTCTAGTACATATTCTTTAGGCCAGCATTTAAGTCCACCGTTGCCATATACTAAACCATTTAAAATATTTTTTGCATTCCAACTAAAAATACATTCACTAATAACTTTACCGTCGTGATCAGTATCAGGTACATCAAGGGTTTGTTCAAAGAAATCATCCATAACAATGTTATCACCGTCTACTGTAATAAATCTATCTGTTTCGGATTGCCTTGCGGCGTCTTTATGTGCGGCATCAAAGCCTTTGACTCCTTGAACACGTTTTGCCCAAGGTACTTTATTTAATAAGTCTGCCCAATGCTCCTCTGCATTAGGTTCATCATAAGAAATATAGAATATGTCTAATTCTGTAACATCAATCTGTGCCATATATGTCGTCCTGTGTATTTTTTAAGTACGCACATATTTATCAAATATTTTCATTGTATATACATCACATTGAGCAAGTTCTAAAGGAATTTTTCTCTCTATAGATACATTCTCTATTAAATCTTTTAATGTTACTCTTTCTGTATGTAACATATAGTGTGGATCGTTTTCTGCTGTAATATAAAAAGCAAATTGCCTAATACTTTTTATTGATGCTATTTTAGGTTCAATATCTTTAAATTGTTTTTTTGTTTTATTACTTAATTTAACTGTGAAAATATTATCATTTAATTTTACAGACACATCATAACTTCTGGATTTGGAAAATTCTATTTTTTCTAAGTAATCAGAAGTTTTTACAAACTGTTTTTCTATAGGCCTTACTGCTATTGTGTGTTTTGTGGCATGTATAGGATCTGTTTTAACCATATAGTCACTCCAATTTTTACCTTCAAGAATCTGAACTTGCTCCTTTGTAAAAATTGCTTTACTTAAATTATTATCAGAGAAATCATGTCCCATATCGTTAGGACTTACACTTAATATACTACCGTTAGAATCAAAGACTACAATAACATCACGACCTAATTGTTCCTTTATTAGATCATTTACGTCTTCATAATTTTCTTTTAATTTTAAAAATCTTTTCCTTCGTTCATTTGCTAATTTTGATACCATTATATTATGTCTCCGTATTCTGTGTTAAATTTCTCTTGAATATCTGTATGCATATTATTATCTAAATGGTTTGAACTTGCACCAGCATCCTTTAAATCTCCTCCTGGAGGATCTTTATGCTTTACAACAAATATGTTTGTATTATACTTGTTTAAATTTTCTAAGGAAGTAGAGTCACTGGGTGTAGTTGCTAAAATCAAAGGAGTATTTGTATCTTTACATTTAAAAATTAATGTTTCTACAGCAAACAAATTTGCTCTTGCTAAAAAAGGAATAGAAATACTTTTATATAATTGCGTGGCCACTTCACCGAGATAATCAGCATGATGATGAACTTCCGAAATACCAGATAGTATAGCATATTGCTCTATACCCTCTTCTATATTTGTGCTTAATAAATTTTCAAAAGTAATCTTTTCAGAGTCCTCATTAAATTTTTCTATTCTATTAAAAAATGCAGATGTTTTAGTAGATTCAGATGCTCCTGCCCGTAGCCAATTAGTCATACAATATATAATTAAATCCCATTCTTGAAACAATTTAAATTTTTCATCTTTTACAAATATTTCATTTATTATTGATACATGATTAGAACCACCCATACCACTATTAAATGCTTCATATCCTTTTTCTTTACACCATTTATTTGCCCAATGACCTTCTTTAGGATCTAATCTTGCATAACTATCACCTAATATTAAAACTTTCTTAGACATTATATTTTAATATCTCCGTTTTTTATTTCTTTTGTAAATTTAACAAGCAACTTTTTATGATTGTATTTTGTTAAGTGATTTCTACTATCATTTTTATCATCATTGTAATCAAAATTTGTACAATTAAATACTTGGGCACCATCAAAATTATCTTTATGCATTTCAACTCCAGGCCACATTACTAATACTAAATTAATGTCCTTTTCTCTACATTTTAAGATTAGTGTTTCTAAAGCAAATAAATTTGCTCTAGTTATCCATTGTGTCAACATAGAATTATAAAATCCTTCCATATTTTTTATCATTATATCAATACGTTCTTCTACTTCTTCACCTGTATAATTAAATGTTTCTGCATACCAGTCTTGGTCTTCTTGTGAGATAGTTTTTAATCTATTTAATAAATTAGGAGAAGCATGAGCCAGTTCTTTAATTGATATATCTGATAATGACTTATTCATTGGTTCCCATGGCATACCATCATAGTACGTTAGTATAGTATCTATTTGTTCTAATTTATTCTTTTTTGCTGTTACATCTGCTCTTAAAAAATCTGTTACACTATAAAAAATAGTATCGTACTTTTCTAATAAAATCTGTTTTTCTAAAAATTTATTTATGATATGAACATGTCCTGCACCTGGATATCCCATATGGGTTATATTAATATTATTTACATCTGCCCACATTGATGCCCAATGTCCATGATTGTCATCTAGAAGAGCATAACTATCGCCTAATACTAATAAATTTTTAAGCATAATCTTTTTCCAGTTGCTTAATTTTATTAGTATCCATCCAATCTTTTTCTACGTAATGAAAAGGATATTGTTGTTGGAAATTTCCTATTTTAAAATCATTGTAACTTCTGTAATACGTGGGTATAGATTCTGTCCATGTATCACTTACACCATCTTGTATATTTTGTATGTGGCTTTTCATATGTGTAAAGGTAGGTACAGCATCTATATTTTCCATTGTGCATTCTGCTTCAATTCCTAAAATTTGCATTGCTAGGGCAAATGCAACATCTCCACTTAACCAATCTGGTTTGCCTTTGGGCATATATTTAAAAAACATACGTTGCCAATGTTGAAATATTATTTCTATCATAGCAAATAATTCACTTGCTAGTTCGGACTTTTTAAAATAAAAAAATGCTGTATATACATTTGGAAGTTCATTTGCATCAAAGTATTCTCTATAAAAGTTACTGGTTACAATTTCTCCTCTATATGTTCTAACTTTAGTAGTTGCCCACACATCACGTTGTGACATAATGTCCCACCAATAACTTACATCAGTAGGGAACACCATATCAGTATCTAGTATAACAGTTTCGTCATACGGACTCATATAATAATATTTCCACTTGTTATTAATTTTCCATTCTGCATCTTTGGCATCGTCTTGCCATGGTATATCTACTATCTTATCAAATACTTTTTTATGTTTTGCTTTAATAAGTTTTCTAGTTTTAGTATCAACACATACTGTAAGATTGCTTACAACCGTCTGTGTTAGTTTTAAATTAAGTCCAAGTGCATACGCCTGTTCTAAATAGTCAGTTACGTCATTGTTTTGTGCTATTACAATATAACCTCTACTCACCCTCTTATATCCTCTGTTGCTTTTCTCATAAACTTGTAATTTACCCATTCTACAAATTTGTCTTTGTTATTCTTATATGCCCAAAATATCTTTCCTAACCATCTATCCATTGTTCTTTCTGGTGTATAGTCTGATAATGGAGATTGTAAGTCAAACATTTGACAGTTAGATTCTTCCTCCCAATATGTTTCACCTGTTTGATGCATTTCTGGGTCATCAAAAAATTCTGATTCTGGTATCGTGTCACCATTAGGCATTGTCACCAACATATCTTCTGCTGTGTAATGATAATGTTCTCTAACACACCTAACTAATTCTTCTTGGTACGATCTTTCTTCTATACGAGATTCCCAGCCGTCATATAGTGTAACTATCTGACTAACAATTAATAAAGGCACAGCAAAACGTGTGGTAAACTTGTGCCAAAAATCTTTAATCATTTATATACTTCCAATCTTCTCTTAGTAGACAATGCCTATGATGTCCTTCTTTTGTTTCATAAACAAATTGCATCGCCAACATTTCTATAACTTTACCTTGAAACTTTCCATTAAGTCTGCAAGTGTGTTCTATTTTATCTCCTACTTTAGGAGCCTTCTTGCTCTTCTTTTTTATACTCATACATTTCTTCCCAATAATCATATGCAGAAGGATCTAATCTTTTTACACTTTCGTTTAAGATTTCTTTTCTACGTTCTTCACTTGCATCAAACCATTCTTGTATCTCATTATTTGTTCTACCGCAACTTGGACAATTGGTTCCATTAGTAAAACATTTGTCTATGCAAGGAGATAATACTTTATTTGACATAGTCCATAAGTTTATCGCTTACTCTATTAATTGCCCATTTGTTCATGACATGTAAATCCATATCTTTCCATTTGGTTAATATAAAATTAGCAGGTTCATCTGGCTTTTCTAAATACATTATAATACTATTTAAGCCATCTGCACTATGGATATCGTCGGTATCAAAACTTTTATATAATGTAGTTGGTAATTGTGGTATAGCCTTATCTACAAATCCGCCCATCATATGTGCGGCAATACTGAAACTATAATCGTTCCTATATAATGTACCTGGCCATTTATAAATATCCCTATAGTAAACAGCATTCTTTTTTACATGCTTAACAACATTAAAAAAGTTATTTACATACTCTGTCTTTTTAAAATAAACTACAGTTGCCCAATACATTGTTATACCTAGAGGATTTAATCTGCTTAATGTAGGGTCTTTCCTTTCAAACATAATGTCTTGATATTTCCAGTTCATCATAAGTTCGTTATTATGTCCCCAACAATGATTAAGTGTATCACTTAAAATTAAGTAATCTACATCTA
>MDSV01198574.1_pt1 | contig 10987 bp, 10 predicted proteins | sample 810851 | NCBI WGS metagenome assembly MDSV01 (sample SAMN05326640, study PRJNA326480) | marine metagenome | isolation source: seawater | place: Atlantic Ocean: North East | collected 2012 | reverse complement strand
TTAAGAACATCTCTTTTAATAGAAATTTTGTATGCGACTGGTATAAGAGTCTCTGAGCTAGTAAGCATAAGAGTAGGTGATATTTCCGATGATTATTCTTCAATTATAATTAGGGGAAAGGGGGGGGGGCAGAGAGTTGTTCCATTATTCGGAAAAGTAAAAAAAGTTTTAATAAAATATGCTAATTTTTTAAATCATTTAAAACAACCAACCAAAAGTTTATTTTTATTTCCTTCAAACTCAAAATGTGGTCATTTAACCAGAAATAGGTTTTTTCAAATCTTGAAAAGCCTTGGTAAAGAAATAGATTTAGATTTAAAAAGAATTTCTCCACATGTATTAAGGCATTCATTTGCTTCACACCTATTAAATAGGGGAGTGGACTTAAGAATAATTCAGGAATCATTGGGTCATAAAGATATATCTACTACACAAATTTATACCCATATTCAGTCGAGCAAACTCAGAAAAATTCTTGAGAAGAGGGTTTATATTGATGACGAAATTAAAAAGTTTAAAAAATTAGGTTGAGTTTATGAGTTAATTTTTATATTAAAATACACACGATAATTATTAATGAAAGGAAATTATGAGTTTTAAAATAGTTGAACAAGCAAAGCCAAGGCTTAATAGAAGTGAACTTGCTGTACCTGGAAGTAACCCTTCATTATTTGAAAAAGCAGCAAAAAGTAATGTTGATGTAATTTTTTTAGACCTTGAAGATGCAGTTGCACCTGATGAGAAAGAACAAGCAAGAAAAAATATAATTGAAGCTTTAAATGATATTGATTGGAATACAAAAACAATGTCAGTAAGAATTAATGGTCTTGATACCCATTTTATGTATAGAGATGTTGTTGACTTAATTGAGAAGGCACCCGGAAAGCTTGATTTGATAATGATCCCAAAAGTTGGAACTATCTCCGATGTATACGCAGTTGATATGTTATGTACTCAAGTAGAGGATGCCATGGGAATAGATAAAAGAATGGGCTTCGAGTTAATTATTGAAACAGCATTAGGAATGCAGAACATTAATGAAATAGCCTCTTATTACAGAAGGCTAGAGTCCCTTCACTTTGGTGTTGCTGACTATGCAGCCTCAACAAAGGCTAAAACAACTGTTATAGGTGGACCCAATCCAAATTATCATGTTTTAACTGATATAGATGGCGATAACCCTAGAGAAAAACATTGGGGAGACATGTGGCATCATGCTGTTTCTAAAATGGTAATTGCAGCTAGAGCTAATGGACTAAGACCAATCGATGGTCCTTTTGGAGATTTTAACGATCCAGATGGCTACACAGCACAAGCTAATAGATCTGCCACATTAGGGTGTGAAGGAAAATGGGCAATTCATCCAAGTCAAATTGATCTTGCAAACAAAGTGATGAGTCCTTCTGACAAAGAAGTTAACCAAGCAAAAAGAATCTTAGAAGCCATGGAACAGGCAAAAAAAGAGGGAAAGGGCGCTGTTTCTTTGGATGGAAGGTTAATAGACATTGCTTCAATTAGACAGGCTGAGGTTTTGGTTCAAAAAGCAAAATTAATTGAGGGAAAATAAAAAAAATTAATGCAAAACTTTCTAGATTTTGAAAAACCTTTACTTGAGATTCAGTCAAAAATTGAAGAGTTAAGGCATTTGAAAGATACCAGTGAAAATATTGCTAATGAATTAAGTCAACTACAAGAGAAGTTTGATAAAAAATTATCAGAGATCTATAAAGAGCTTACACCTTTTCAAAAAGTAAAGGTTTGTAGGCATCAGGACAGACCTAAATTTAATGAAATCGTTAAATTAGTTTTCGATAATTATGAAAATTTGTCGGGTGATAGACTCTTCGCGGATGACTCATCAATTAAGGGTGGGTTTGCAAGAATAAGAAACAAAAAATTTTTAGTTGTAGGTAATGACAAAGGAAAAGATATTGACAGTAGAGTGAAAAATAATTTTGGTATGGCCAAGCCAGAGGGATATAGAAAAGCTCAACGTCTTTTTCAAATAGCTAGTAAGTTTAATTTACCTATTGTTTCTTTTATAGATACTCCAGGTGCTTTTCCAGGTGTTGAGGCAGAGGATAGAGGACAATCTGGAGCAATAGCAAGCTCTATAAAAAACTCTTTGAATGTCAGATCTCCTATATTTTCATTTGTTGTAGGAGAAGGTGGGTCAGGTGGGGCAGTTGCCTTGGGTTTAGGGAATAAGGTAATAATGTTAGAACATGCAATTTATTCTGTTATTTCGCCAGAGGGTTGCGCATCAATTTTATGGAGATCAATCAATCATTCGGAAAGTGCAGCTGAAAGCTTGAAGCTTACTGCTCAAGATTTACTTGATCTTGATGTCATAGACGAAATATTAAAAGAACCACTGGGTGGTGCCCATAGAAACATAAATGAAACATGTCAGCACATAAAAAACTGTTTACTTAGGCTTACCACGGAATTTGAAGGTAAAACATCCGAAGAAATAATGTTACATAGAGAGAGAAAATACTTAGATATTGGAAAAAAGTTTATAGAAAATTAGATCTTTAATTAAACTTTCCACAGCAGTGTTTATATTTTTTTCCGGAACCACAAGGGCATTTGGCATTTCGAGGAATTTTTCCTTGGGGGATTTTTTCATTTTGCTCAGGTATTTCTGAGGATGGTTCAGGAACTTCACTTTTAATTTCAATAAAACTTATTATTTTGGAGACAGTCTCTCTTATTTGTCTCATCATTTCCTCAAACATTAAAAAAGCTTCTTGTTTGTATTCATTAAGTGGATCTTTCTGACCATAAGCTCTCAAAGAAATTCCCTGTCTGAGATGATCCAATGATAATAAATGATCTTTCCAGCTTTTATCAATGATTTGAAGAAGTAAACTTTTTTGAGCTATTAAAAAGACTTCTTCGGTATATTTAGTTTTTTTTAAATTAATATTATTATTTGAAAGTTTTTTAACTTCATCAACTAAATCTTCAAGTTGGATGTTTTGAATGTTTTTAAAAGAATTAAACTCAAGATCAATGTTGAGATTATTTTTTAAGCTATCCTTAATTTTTTCTTTTTTCTCTTCGTCAAACTGTGAAAAGTCAATTTGATAATCCTCGAAGAAATCGTCTATAAAACTATCACGCATATCAAAGATTAAATTATCAATTTCAATATCATTTATGATTTCCATTCTTTGTTGGTAAATAATTTTTCTCTGCTCATTCATTACATCATCAAATCTCAAGAGACTTTTTCTTATTTCGAAGTTTCTACCTTCAACTTTTTTTTGAGCTCTTTCTAGAGCTTTTGTTATCCAGGGATGTTGGATACATTCATTTTCCTCAAGTCCAAGAGTTTGTAAAACTGTGTCAAGTTTTTCAGAGCCAAAAATTCTCATTAAATCATCTTCAAGTGATAGAAAGAATTTCGATGAGCCAGGATCACCCTGTCTTCCTGATCTTCCCCGAAGCTGATTATCTATTCTTCGAGATTCATGCCTTTCAGTTCCTATTATATAAAGGCCTCCAGAATCTAATGCTATTTTCTTCAAGGGTTCATTTTCTTTATTGTCTTCAAAACCACCTAGTTTTATATCTGTTCCTCTACCAGCCATATTCGTAGCAATAGTTACCTGACCAGGCTTTCCAGCATTTGCAACAATATCAGCTTCTTTCAAGTGATTTTTTGCATTTAATATTTCATGTGGAATTTTTCTAGATTTTAAAAGAGAAGATATTTTTTCAGACTTTTCTATGGAGACTGTTCCAACTAAACAAGCTTGTTGATTTTTTCTACATTCTTCAATAAGAGTAATAATAGCGTTATATTTTTCGTTCAAAGTCCTGTAAATTTCATCTTCATGATCAATCCTAATCATATTTTTATTTGTAGGAATTTCGATTACCTCAAGTTTATAAATATCAAAAAACTCATCTGCTTCTGTTTTTGCTGTTCCAGTCATTCCTGAAAGTTTTTCATAAGATCTAAAGTAGTTTTGATAAGTTATTGATGCTAATGTTTGATTTTCTACTTGAACATCTAAACTTTCTTTGGCTTCAATTGCTTGATGAAGACCTTCGGAGAAACGTCTACCTTCCATTGCTCTTCCTGTAAATTCGTCAACAATGAGAACTTTTCCGCTTTGGACTAAATAATCTTTGTCTTTTTCAAAAACAAATCTTGCTTTTAGAGATTGATTGGTGTGGTGTAAGAGTGTCACATTATTAATGTCATACAAGCTTCCACTAGTAAGTAATTTGTTTTTTAAAAAAATCTTCTCAAGCTTTTCCACTGCATTATCATTTAAAACAACAGTTCTTGCTTTTTCGTCTTTCTCATAGTCATCTTTTTCTAGAGTAGCTATAATTTGATCAACAATTTTATAAAGGCTGGAGGATTCCTCAACAGCACCAGAAATTATTAAAGGTGTTCTGGCTTCATCAATTAAAATTGAATCTACTTCATCAATGATTGCGTAGTTAAACTTGCTTTGAACTAATTGGTCTTTAGAAAATTTCATGTTATCTCTTAGGTAGTCAAAGCCGAATTCGTTATTTGTCCCATAAGTTATATCCGATGAGTATGCTTTTTTCCTATCTAAGTCATCCATTCCACCTGTTATAAAACCAGCTTTCAAACCTAATTTATTGAATACAGCCCCCATCCATTCACAGTCTCTTTTAGCGAGATAGTCATTTACAGTAACAATGTGAACAGAATTTCCAGCAATAGAGTTTAAATAGGCTGACAAAGTTGAAACCAGTGTTTTACCTTCACCAGTTTTCATTTCAGCAATCATACCTTTATGTAAAACAATTCCTCCTATAATTTGTACGTCATAATGTCTTTGTCCTAGCGATCTTTTTGCGGCTTCTCTTACATTAGCAAATGCATCGGGTAATAAATCATCAGTCTTCATGCCTTTTTTTAACTGTTCCTTAAATTCCTTAGTTTTTTTTATAAGATCTTCATCACTAAGTTTTTGGTATTTTTCTTCTAATTCGTTTGTTTGTTGAACTAATGGAAAGATTTTTTTTAATAATCGATCATTAGATGAACCAAAAAATTTTTTTGAGAGAAAATTTAACATTGTATTTATTTATAATAATTTTATAGATAAGAATATAATTATTTTTTGTTTATTTTAAAATGATAATAAAAACTTCTCCATTAGCACCAAAAAAACTTAAAAAACTATACAAAATTGATGGTGTTAGCATTTCTTCAGTAAGTTGTGGAATTAAGAAAAACTTTAAAGATGATTTAGTTTTGATAAAGTTTAACTCACAAAGCAGAATTTATGGTGTTTTTACAAATTCTAAGACTCCTGGTGCACCAATAATTTGGAACAAATCGATTATTAAAAATGGTAAGGTATCAGCGCTGATTATTAATTCAGGAAATGCAAATGTTTTTAATGGTAAAAAAGGTGAGGAGGCTCTAAAAAAAATCATTAAAGCTCTCTCTTTGAAATTGTCAATTAATGAAAAAGAGATTTATATGGCGTCAACCGGTGTAATTGGTGAGCCTTTGGATTATAAAAAAATTATCGGACAAATTCCTCTGCTAATTAAGAACCTTAATAATACTCCTGAAAGTTGGTTGAAAGCAGCTAATGCGATTAGAACCACTGATACTTTTCCAAAACTACATTCTGAAAAAATAAAATTTGACAAAAAAGAAAACTTTTACATCAATGGAATAGCAAAAGGATCAGGAATGATTGCACCAAATATGGCTACAATGCTTTCTTTTATAGTCTCAAATATTCCATTAGAAAAAAATGAGACTAAAAAAAAATTTGAATACATAGTAGAAAAGACTTTCAATTCAATCACTGTTGATAGTGATACATCAACAAGCGATATGGTGCTACTGATTTTAGTTAAAAATAAAAATAGAAAAAGTTTAGGTCCTCTAAAAAAAAAAGAGTTCTTTGATAAACTTACAAATTTAATGACTAATCTGGCACACCAAATTGTAAAAGATGGAGAGGGGGCTTCAAAATTTATAAAAATTTCAGTTGATGGCGCTCAAAATTATAAAGATGCTAAAAGCTTAGGAATGTCAATTGCAAATTCTCCATTATTTAAAACTGCTATGGCTGGGTCTGACTCAAACTGGGGAAGGATTATAATGGCTTTAGGTAAGACTGGTGTAGTTATTGATAACTCAAAAATATCAATAAAATTTGGGAAGTTTTTTATTTTAAACACTGGACAGAGTTTGTTGTTAAAAAACTTAAAAAAAATTAATAATTATTTAAAAAGAAAAGAAATTGAAATTTCAGTTATAGTAGGAAAAGGCTCTGGAAGCTGTTCCGTTTGGACATGTGATCTTACCAAAAATTACATTAGCATAAATACAGATTATAGGAGCTAAATAATTAAAGTTGTTGCTTGTATTTTTAGAAAAAAAGACAAACTGATGATTACATCTAGACCGAGTAATAAATCTTTTGCAGGTTTTTATGAATTTCCTGGCGGTAAAGTAAAAAAAAACGAATATCTGCTCGAAGCTTTAAAAAGAGAATTAATGGAGGAGCTGTCAGTGAGAATTAATGTTAATAAGTTAATATTTTTGTGTTCATATCAAGTGATAAGAAAGAGAAAAAAAATTGATTTAAATTTTTTTTCTACAAACTCTTGGATTGGAAAGATTGAAGCACTTGAAAAACAAAAAGTCAAATGGATCAGATTTTGTGAAATCAATGATTATAAAATGCTTTCCTCAAATAAAAAAATTATTGATTTTTTGAATGGTTTTTTAATTGTTTCCAAGAACTAGTTGAGATTATATCTAAGGTAACTTTAAGTTGGGAACTTTTATCCGCAAATTCTTTTTTGTATATTTTATTTAAAAACTTAAGATAAGTTTTTGAAATTTTTTCTTTTTTTTCTTTTGTTGGAATTTTTTCACCCATATCATTAATGTCTTTTAGGATTTGTATAATACTTTTATAAAAGATATCAAAATTAATTTTTTCTGTAACAATTTCGTTATAACCAACCTCCGACAATAAATTACTAAAACCAGCCATCGAATCAACTTTCGGGATTCTATTGAAGGCACCATTTAAAAATTTATCATCAGCAATAAAAAAACATTGTCTAAGCTCTGCAAGTGTTTGTTCACCAAAAAAATTACACAGAAAAAGCCCATCATTTGTTAAGATACTAAGTATTTTTTTTAGATATTTTTTTCTCTCAAAGACTTTATTTGTACAAAAATTACATATTACTAAATCAAAGCTGTTTTCCTTAAATGGTAAATCGTCAAAATCGCCAAGAATCATACTGTAGGATTTATTTTTAAAACATTCTTTTTTAAAAATTTTATACTGGGATAAATAAATTAAATTTTTACATTTAATTTTTGATATTTCCTCAACTGTTTCATTTAAATCACTTGATATCAGCAAAATACTGGTAAATTCAGGTTTCAACTCTAAAATTTTTTTACGAAGAATTTTTGAAAATGATTTAAAAATAAAATTTTCACCTTCCCATTTATCGAAAGCTTTATTTTTTTCTTCAATTGATAACTTTTTATAAATATTATAGTCCATAACTATGAAAATTTTAGTATATTCATCTATGCTTTGTCCATATTGTTTTGCAGCAAAAAAACTTTTAAAAAAACTTAATCTTAAGTTTGAAGAAGTTCTAGTTGATAATGATTCTAAAATAAAAAATAAAATGATTCAATTGTCTCATGGAAGGACATCAGTTCCTCAAATTTTTTTTGGAGAAAACCATATTGGTGGTTATGATGATCTTAAAAGATATTATAACGAAGGAAAATTAAACTTATTGTTAAAAAAATGAAAATTAAAGTTGTTTGTGTCCAGACTAATAGTAGTAAATTTCCTGAGAAGAATATTGCAATGGTGGATAAGATTTTTAGAAAAATAAAATCCCTGAAAATAAATCTAATATGTTTGCCAGAATGTGTGGCAATTTTTTCAGATGAAAAAAAAAGGCTAAACAATTTTTTGTTAGACTGGAATAATAAATTTCTTGAACTTATAAAATACTATTCAAAACAGAAAAAATCATATATCTTGATTGGCTCAATTCCTCAAAAAAATAAAAATAACAAATTTTTAAATCGTTCTCTCATTATTAATCCTAAGGGAGAAATAGTTTCAAGTTATGACAAGATAAATCTTTTTGATGTTTTTCTAAGTAATAAAGAAAAATATCTGGAGTCTAAAAATTATGATTCAGGAAAAAAGATATCAATTTCGAGGCTTCCTTGGGGAAATTTAGGTATGACAATTTGTTACGACGTAAGGTTTCCTTTAGTCTATAAGAAACTTGCCAAACAAGGGGCTCATTTTTTTTCTATTCCAGCAGCATTTACTTACACAACGGGTGTTTCTCATTGGGAATCATTATTGAGGGCTAGAGCGATTGAGAATGGATGTTTTGTTTTTGCCCCGGCGCAATGTGGTTATCATGACAATGGACGACGAACATTTGGAAATTCAATGATAATTGACCCATGGGGAAAAATTTTAAAAAGAGCTAAACATTCGATTGGTTCAATTTCATGTGATATTGATTTAGAGAAAGTTAATTTTTATAGAAAAAGAATTCCAGCAATGACAAAATATTAATTAAACTTTTTTAAAAATAGCAGTTTGAATAATATTACCTTTTTGTAAATCTTCTCCCTGATAAAATTTTAAAAGATTTAATTTACAATTTTTTATGTTAAAAAGTTCTTTTTTTAGTAACATATTTTTTTTTGTATTCAATTTACCCTCTCCATTTTGAATCATAAAGGTTTCGCAAAAAAAAAGACCATTTTTTTTCATTAATAAAGGAATGATTCTTAAAAGAGGTCTGTGTAAAAACCTAAATAAAATGATTAGATCATATTTTCTAAGAGCCAACTTTTTTCTTATTTTAGATAATTTTGTTTTTTCTAAATCAATTTGATTAAAAGAATAGTTCTTTTTATGAAAACAATTTTTTTTTTTTAAGTCAACAGAATCAACATACCAATGGTTTTTTAATAATAGATTTACAAATGTCTCTTTGCCAGATGCCAGATCTAAAGCTCTTCCCTTTTTGGACCTAATAAATCTATCTAATGAACTTTGATAAAAAACCTCATTCATTTAACTTAGATGAAAATAAATAATTTATTTTTTCAGTATTTATGTAATTCCACTTTTTCATCAAAAAATTATATAATACTCCTTGAAACCTAATATTTGAGAAATGATGCGTTAAAAGTTTTTTTTTAAGTTTATTTGGTTTTATAAATTTAACCCATTCGTGTGTATTTTTTGGAACAATCTTCAATATATTTTCGGCAAAAAAAATTGCAGTTAAGTATGATGTGATTGTTTGGTTTATTGTTGAACCTATAAAAGACCCCCCATTTTTTAAAGATTCTTTTGATCTATTAATTAGTAAATCAACATTTTGGACATGTTCTAAAACTTCCATACATGTAATAATATCAAATTTTTTTTGAAAACTCACATCACTAATATTGCCTAATTTATAATTTATTTTTAAATTCATCTTTTTAGCATGTTTTTTTGCAACTAAGATTGCTTTTTCGTTTTCATCTATTCCAGTTACGTCAGCTCCAAGCCTAGCAAGCGGTTCGCATAGAATTCCTCCTCCACAACCTATGTCAAGAATTTTTAGGGATTTTATTGATTTACCAAGCGAATTTAAAATAAATTTTATTCTTACTGGGTTAAAGGAGTGTAAAGCCTCAAAACTTCCTGTTTCATTCCACCATTCATCAGACAACTTATCAAAAATACTATTATTGTCATTTTTTTGAATTGTAATTTTCTTGCTTTTCATATCAATATCTTTACATATGTTTATATTTAATTTGTGAAAGAATAAAGAAATAATGTCAATATTAGTAATGAAATTTGGTGGAACATCAGTTGCTAATTTAAGTAGGATTAAAAATTTACAGCAATTGGTCAAGAATAAAATTTTAAGTGGGCAGAAGAAAATTGTAGTAGTAGTATCTGCTATGAGTGGTGTTACTAATTCTTTAGTAAAGCAATATAGAAAAATAGATTCTGATATCAATAAACCAGAATATGATGTAATTTTATCAACTGGTGAACAATATTCATCTGCATTAATCAGCACGTTTTTAAATAAAAATGGAGTTAAATCTCGTTCAATCCTTGGGTGGCAGATTCCAATAATAACGGATAATAAATTTAGTCAAGCAAGGATTGAAAAAATTAATACAGAAAAAATTTTAAAACTTTTCAAAAAATTTAATGTTTTAGTAGTTGCTGGTTTTCAAGGAGTTAGTTCTGAGGGTAGAATAACGACTCTTGGAAGAGGTGGGTCAGATACTAGCGCAGTAGCCATAGCAGTAGCTCTTAAATCAAAAATTTGTGAAATATACACTGACGTTGAAGGAATATTTTCTTCTGATCCGAGAGTTGTTAAAGATGCAAAAAAAATTAAGAATATAACTTATGAAGAAATTCTTGAAATGGCATCACTGGGGTCAAAAGTTCTTCATCCAAGATCAGTTGAATTAGCTATGAAATATGATATTAACATTCATGTAAGAAGTTCTTTTATGAGAAAGCTTGGTTCAATGGTTGTAAAGGAAGAAAATAAACTCGAAAAAGAAGTTGTAACTGGAATTTCCGCATCAGAAAATGATGCCAACATTTCTTTAAAAGGTATTCCTGACAAACCAGGTGTGGCTGGACAAATATTTAGCATTCTAGCTGATGCAGATATTAATGTTGATATGATAGTTCAAAATATTACTGATGATGGAAAGTTTGCTAGTATAACTTTTACAGTTCCTTTAGATGATTGTAAGAGGGCCGTTAAGGTTTTAAGAAATTCAAAAATTAAATTTAAAAAAATTTTTTTTGATACCAAAATTTGTAAAATATCAATTGTTGGTGTCGGCATGAAAAGTAATGTTGGAGTTGCAAAAGTAATGTTTGAAACATTAGCAAAAAAAAATATTAATATTAAGGTA
>MDSV01033739.1_pt1 | contig 10987 bp, 4 predicted proteins | sample 810851 | NCBI WGS metagenome assembly MDSV01 (sample SAMN05326640, study PRJNA326480) | marine metagenome | isolation source: seawater | place: Atlantic Ocean: North East | collected 2012 | reverse complement strand
TCCTTCAAAATCAGCACTAAGTTCCTCTATAATTGGACCTACCATTCTGCAAGGACCACACCACGCAGCCCAAAAGTCAACCATAACCGGTTTATCTGATTTTAAAACAACATCCTCAAAACTCTCATCTGTTATTTCTAAAGCCATATTTATAAAATTTAAATTAAGTTCATGAATTACTATTGTTAACACGAATAATAAACATTATAGATTTAGTTTATTAAATATGGCAAATCTACGGAATCTAACTTATTTAATAACTCTTTTGAAACATCAATTTTATATTTTCTACTTACTAGGGGCAAATTAACTTTTTCTTTTTCATGATAGACTTGAATACTTAATGTTTTCTCCCCTTTAAACTTGTCTACTATTTCTGATATTTCTAATATTCTATTTTCATCTAACGTGTTTAAATCCAATTGTATTTGCAATTTTTTAGTGTTATTTTTAATAACATCATGAAGACTCTCAAAGTTATTGAATTTTATTCTTGGTTCAGTTAATCTTCCTGATTCCCTATTAACCCATCCTTGTTGAATTTTAATTTTAAGCCTAATAAATTGATCCGTAACAATAAAGTGTCTAAATCTTAAATATTCTTCTCCAAAAATTTTAAACTCAAATACGTCCTTGAAATCCTCTACTTGAAATATTGCCCAACCTTTACCAGTTCTAGACACTTTGTGTTCGACATTACTTACAATTCCACAAAAGCTCAATTCTTTATTCACAATCGTATCCAATTCTGACAATAGTTTTAATGAATTGGGAGAAAATAATTTCATTTCTCTTGCAAAATCATCTAGTGGGTGGCCTGAAAGATATATACCTACAACTTCTTTTTCTTTTTTTAACTTTTCAAGATTTCTCCATTCTTCACACTCAGGAATTTTAATTTCATCTGACAATACATCTTTATCATCTTCAAAAAGATTAATTTGAGAGGAGTTTAAAGAGTCTTGATATTTTCCACCTCGTCGTATTGCTTTTTCTAAAAAAATAATTCCATCACCATCTGGATTAAAAAATTGTGCCCTATGAGATTCTCCTAGCGAATCAAATCCCCCAGCCAAAGCAAGATTTTCAAGTGCCTTTTTATTTGCAAGTCTAAGGTCAATTTTTTGTGTTAAATCAAAAATTGATATATAATTTGACCCTTGTCTATTTTCAATAATAGTCTCTACGGCACCTTGCCCTACTCCTTTTATAGCTCCCATCCCAAAACGAATTTGTTTTTTTTCGTTGACCGTAAATTTAAAGTCAGATTCATTTACACAAGGCCCTAAAACCACCAAACCCATTCTTCTACACTCTTCCATAAAAAAACTTACTTGTTTTATATCATTCATATTATTTGAAAGAACTGCAGCCATATATTCTTCCGGGTAATGAGATTTTAAATACGCAGTTTGAAATCCAATTAATGCATAGCAAGTTGAATGTGATTTATTGAATGCGTAAGCAGCAAAAGCCTCCCAATCTTTCCAAATTTTTTCTAAAATTTCTTGATCATGCCCATTTGACTTACCACCATTAATAAATTGAGGTTTCAATTTTTGAAGCAATGAAAAATCTTTCTTTCCCATTGCTTTTCTTAAAATATCAGCTTCACCTTTACTAAAATTTGAAAGCACCTGCGAAAGCTGCATTACCTGCTCCTGATAAACTGTTATCCCGTATGTTTCTTCTAGATATAATTTCATTTCTGGTAGATCATAGGATATTGATTCTTGACCATTTTTACGTTTCACAAAGCTTGGTATGTATTCTAATGGGCCTGGTCTATAAAGAGCATTCATTGCAATTAAGTCTGCAAAAACGGTAGGTTTAAGATCCTTAAGATATTTTTGCATCCCTAAAGACTCATATTGAAAAATACCAACAGTTTCACCTCTTTGAAATAATTCATATGTTTTTAAGTCATCGAGGGGGAAATTATCGGGGTTTAAATCTTCATTATACCTTTTCTTGACAAGATTCACAGTATCTCTTATTAATGACAAAGTTTTTAACCCAAGAAAATCCATTTTTAACAAACCTGCACTTTCAACTACTGAATTATCAAATTGAGTTACATATAAATCACTGTCTTTAGCAGTAGAAATAGGAACAAATTGAGTTATATCATCGGGAGTAATAATTACTCCACATGCATGAGTTCCAACATTTCTAAGAGAACCTTCCAAAACTTTTGCTTGATTAATAGTCTGTCCGGTTAATGACTTTTCATTTGATAATTTTTTTATTTCATTAATCCGGACTATTTCGTCATTTCTAAAATTATCATTAAGCTCTTGATCAGTTAGTGAAAAAATTTGATTTAGTTTTATGTTAGGTACTAGTTTAGCAATTCTATCAGCATCAGCTAGGGGTAAATCCAAAACACGAGCGGTATCCCTAATTGATGATTTAGCCGCCATTGTTCCATAAGTTATTATTTGAGCAACTTGCTTAGCACCATATTTTTGAATCACATATTCAATTACTTTAGATCTACCTTCATCGTCAAAATCTATATCTATATCCGGCATGGATATTCTTTCAGGGTTAAGAAAACGCTCAAATAGAAGATCATATTTAATCGGATCAATATTTGTAATTCCTAAACAATAGGCAACAACTGAACCAGCTGCAGAACCTCTCCCTGGCCCTACTGAAACTGCCATTTTTTTTGCACTACTTATAAAGTCTTGTACAATTAAAAAGTATCCTGGATAACCTGTATTTGCAATTACTTTTAATTCGAAATCAATTCTTTCTTTGGTCTCTTGGTTTAATTTTTCATATCTTTTTTTGGCTCCTTCTAATGTTAAATACCTCAAATAATTATTTTCTCCTATATTAGGATCTTTTGAATTCAAAACCATAAACTCTTTTGGAATTTCAAATCTTGGTAATTGAATTTCGTTCGACAAAGTGTAGAATTCAATTTTATCGACCAACTGTTTAATATTAGTTATTGCCTCAGGATGATCGCTAAACAATGTCTTCATCTCATCACTTGTTTTAAAATAATAATCTTTGTTATTCAGTCCATATCTAAATCCTCTTCCCTTTCCAATCGGAGTGCTTTGTTTTTCACCATCTTTTAAACATAAAAGAATATCGTGTGCGTTAGCCTCTTGTTGATTTACGTAATAAGTATTATTTGTAGCAATCGTTTTTATTTGGTGTTTTGTTGAAAAGTTCAACAATACTTCATTAACTATATTTTCTCTCTCCTCACCATGTCTCATTAGCTCAATATAAAAATCGTTCTTAAAAGTATTTAGCCACCATTTTAGTGCTTTTTCAGCTTGATCCTCTCCAATCTTTAAAATTTTTGAGGGTATTTCACCATAAGTATTTCCGGATAGTACAATTAAATTATCTTTATGATTTTCTATAATTTTTTTATCAATTCTAGGAACATAATAAAATCCATCTGTATGTGCTATTGAACTCATTTTTGCCAAATTGTGATAACCCTTTTTATTCTTGGCAAGAAAGACTATTTGGTATCCATCGTCTCTATGACTTTTATCTTTGTGGTCTTCACATACAAAAAACTCACATCCTATTATTGGTTTTATTTTTTGATATTCATCTAAATCTTTATTTCTTCTTTCAGCATAATTTATAAAATGAAATGCTCCCATTAGGTTTGCATGATCAGTTATAGCAACTGCAGTCATCTTATGTTTTATAGTAGCATCGACCAATTGACTAATTCTTGTAGTAGATTGTAAAACGGAAAATTGAGTATGATTGTGCAGGTGAACATATGAATGATCTTTTAGGGAATTTAGTTGCTTTAAAATTGGTTGTTTTTTATCTGTAGACGAACTTTTTAATTTTTGAGATTCTAATCTTAAGTTTTTGTGCTTAATTCCGTAAAGTGAAATCTTATTTTGGATTTCCGTTATTTGATCGGTTTGTAGACTTTGATTATCAAAAGCAATTGGTTTAATTAATTTTCTCCTAATCAATTCAAAAAATACTCTTGCAGTAGCTTCAACATCTGCGGTTGCATTATGAGCCTCTTGGAATTTATCATTAAAAAGAATGAAGTACAATTCAGTAAGAGTAGGAAGTTTAAATCTCCCTCGTGGACCTCCTTTTATTTGGCACACATTTGCTGTCTCTTCTGTACATGTATCAATAATTTTCAATGATGGGAAGGGATCATCTAGACCTTTCCTTAAAAATTCAGCTCCTAAAATATTTCTATCGAAATTAACATTGTGCCCTATTATAAACTGAACTTTATTTAAATCGTCTCGAAAAAAATTCAAAACACTATTTATATCTTTTCCTTGTTGAGTAGCAAGTTCAGTAGAAATACCATGTATCTTTTCAGAATCATAAGGGATATTAAATCCGTTTGGTTTTATTAAATAATCCCTATTCGAAATTAATGCCCCACCTTGGTCATGAATCTGCCAAGAAAGTTGAACACATCTTGGCCAATTATCACTATCTGTTAGAGGGGCTTTCCATTTTTTTGGTAAACCAGTGGTTTCTGTATCGAAAATTAAGTACATATTATCAAAAATAAATAAATGCTTAATTTGATATACATTATTTTTGCTTCAAGTTATTAACTTAAATTAATTTTTTTTTACCGTTTCTTAAAAATAAACTACTAGATAAAAAACTTGAAAGATATTTTCAAAAGTCTTGAGATTGACGATTCACAAAAACTTATTAATAACTTTTTTAATGAAGTAAAAAGTTCCATTAATATTAAAGGGCTTGTTGGGTCTGGTTTAACATTTAGATTATCATGGTCATATAAATTAAATCCTAGAAATATTCTTTTTATTGCTGAAAGTATAGAATTGGCTCAATTTTATTTAAATGATTTTGAAACCTTTATTCCTAAAAATAATATTTGTTTTTTTCCTTCTAGTTTCAATTCTATTAAAAATATTGAAGATATCAATGATGACAACGTACTTATTAGAAATGAAATTCTTTCAGAAAAAAAATATAAAAAAAGGATAATTATAACTTATCCTGAAGCAGTATCAGAAAAAACAATTTCAAGAAAAGTTATTGAAAATAAAACTCAAAAAATTAGCATAGGAGACAAATTATCTATTGAATTTATAAATGAGATATTGTTTGAATATGAGTTTGAGAGAGTTGACTATGTTTCAAAACCCGGAGAATTTTCAGTTCGAGGAGGCATAATTGATGTTTACTCATTTTCAAATCAGTATCCTTATAGGATAGAATTTTATGATGACATTATAGATAGTTTAAGGACATTTAATGTAGAAAATCAATTATCAATTGAGAAATATGACACAATTTATATATCTCCAAATATCGGCAAATTATTTTTCAATAATTATCATTCAAATAGTTTAATTAAATCTCTTCCTAGTGACAATATTTGTATAATTGAAAATCTTGACATTTTAATCAATCTCATAGAAAAAAATCATAATAATTTTAAAACCAAAGAACTTGATGATAAAAGAAACAATGTTTTTGTTTCAAAAAATGAAATTATTGAAGATATAAATACAAATTCTTTTATCAGTTTATCAAACAATGATTTCCTAAAAACAAGTTTCAATTTAAAAATTCAACAAAGTCCTCAACCCTCGTTTAATAAAAAATTTGATTTAATTATCAATTATCTAAAGATAAATTCTAAAAACAATATTAAAAATATAATATGTGCATCAACAGAGGAACAGGGTAAACGTATAGAAAATGTTTTTGAGCAATACAAACAAAAATTAAGTTATCAAATCGTTTATTATCCAATTTATCAGGGCTTCGAAGATAAAAAACTTAAAATCGCCATTTTAACCGATCATCAGATTTTTGATAGATATTTCAAATATAGAAGTAGATCAAAATTTAAAAAAAATGAAGCTCTCACAATAGGGGAAATTTCTGATTTAAAAAAAGGTGACTTTATAACTCATATTGATCACGGCATTGGAATATTTTCTGGGTTGCAAAAAATTAATAATGATGGAATAATTCAAGAAGTAATAAAATTATCATATGCTGATAAAGATATTTTATACGTTAGCATTCATTCTCTTCACAAAATTTCAAAATTTAAATCAAAAGATGACGTCAATCCTAAACTTCACAAATTAGGGTCGATAAGCTGGAAAAAATTGAAGGATAAAACAAAAAAAAGATTAAAAGAAATAGCTTTTGACCTTATTTCATTATATGCAAAAAGAAGGAAAAAAATTGGCTTTTCTTGTAATCAGGATAGTAGTTTACAAAGTGAGTTGGAAGCATCTTTCTTTTTTGAAGACACAAAAGATCAAATTGAAGCTACTAAAGCTGTAAAAAAAGATATGGAAAGTGATATTCCCATGGACAGACTTATATGTGGGGATGTTGGATTTGGAAAAACTGAAATTGCAATCAGAGCTGCCTTTAAAGCGGTCGACAACGGCCTCCAAGTTGTATTTCTTGTACCAACAACAATTTTAGCTTTTCAACATTTTAAAAACTTAGAAAAAAGACTAAAGGATTTTCCATTAAAAATTGAATATATCAATAGATTTAGAACTCAAAAAGATAGAACAAAAATTTTTAAACAAACTGAAGAAGGTGAAATTGATATTTTAATTGGGACTCATCAAGTTGTTAATAGAAAAATAAATTTTAAAAATTTGGGGCTTCTAATAGTTGATGAAGAACAAAAATTTGGAGTTTCAATCAAAGAAAATCTTAGAGCATTTAAAACCAATATGGATGTACTTGCTCTCACCGCAACACCAATTCCAAGAACATTACAATTTAGTCTAATGTCTGCAAGGGATATGTCAATAATATCTACTCCTCCTCCAAATAGATTTCCAATTCAAACGGAAGTTATTAGGTTTGACGAAAATTATATAAGGGAAGCCATTAATTTTGAAGTTCAAAGAGGAGGACAAATTTATTTTATTCATAATCGAATAGATAATATTAATGAGTTTGAAAATAAATTACAGCGTTTATTGCCAAATATAAAAATTAGAGTTGGGCATGGAAGAATGGACGGAAAAAAATTCGAAAAAAACCTCCTTGATTTTATGGAAGGAAAATATGATCTCCTCTTAGCGACCACAATTGTAGAAAATGGACTTGACATCCCAAATGCAAATACAATTTTTATTTATAATGCACAAAATTTTGGCCTTAGTGATTTACACCAGATGAGAGGTCGAGTTGGAAGAAGTAATAAAAAGGCATTTTGTTATTTTATTACTCCACCTTTAACTTCTATATCAGATGATTCAAGAAAAAGAATAAAAGCTATAGAAGAATATTCTGAATTAGGTTCAGGTATTAAAATTGCAATGAAAGATCTGGAAATTAGAGGTGCAGGTAATTTACTGGGCGCTGAACAAAGTGGCTTTATAAATAATATTGGATTTGAAACATATCAGAAAATTCTAAAAGAAGCTATAGGTGAACTGTCAAAAAAAGAATTTGAAAATTTAAAAATTGAGTCTAATTCATTGCTTGATAATTTAGATGACACAAACATTGAAACAGACTTCTCAGCAATGATTCCAGATGATTATGTAAATGTAATTTCTGAAAGAATGAATCTCTATAAAAGAATTAGTATTTTAAAAACTGAATTCGAATTAAAGGAATTTAAAAGAGAGATCAAAGACAGATTTGGTAAAATTCCTAATGAGGTAAAAAATCTTTTTGAACTCATACAAATCAAATGGATAGCCAAAAATTTTTGTATTGAAAAATTGATTATCAAAAAAGGAGTTATGATAGCAGTTTTTATTGATGATAAATCAAACTCTTTTTTCAACAAAAATATTTTTCCTTCAATTTTGAAATGGGCTATTTCTAATCCAGATAAAGTAAATGTTAAAGAGAAAAAAACTCCTGCTGGTTTAAAACTTCAGATTATTTTCAATAATATATCCTCAATTTCGAAAGCTCTAGATACTTTAAATCTTATAAACTTTTCAAATTCTTAATTATTTTAAATGCGTCATTCACATTTTGGTCATCTACAACAATTGTAAATTCGTTCGATGTTGATATTACTTCAATGATATTTATACCTTCCCATGACATTTTTTGAAAAATAAAATAATATATCCCAGGTATTGAAATATTCTCAACTGGCAACTTAATTGAAATTGAGGATAAATTATCTGTTTTTTTAATTAAAATCTCTTTTTTAAAATAAGTCTCCATCTTTTCTTTCATTTCATTACTAATAATGATATTTGACTCAGTAACTCCTCTAGATGAAGTGTAGAAAAATAATTGACGATTATCAATTTCCGACAAAAATTTTGCTTGACAAGACAATAAAGAATCTGAAACTTTAAAACTATAATCTATCAAATTGGACCTTACCGTAATATCACCGATATTTTTTAATATTTTTAGAATTTTGTGAGTGGACACAAATTCTAAACTGTTTGAAATTCTCTTTAAAGCCATTACAATTGCTCCACTTCTGATTTGTTTTTTAAGTACTAACTCAATTTCAGGTTTTATCTTTCTTGATAAAGAGGTTAGATTTATAATTCCTTCAGACAGAGCAGTTGACAAAAATGGTTTATTTTTAATGTAGTTTTCAACTACAGAAGAAATAGTTTTCATATTTTTATTTCACACTATGTTATGTATATAACATGTTTTTAAAATAATTATTGTTTCATATTTGAATAAATTTGGGTTTATAAATCTTATTTTTGTGTAAAAATCCATCTTTAAATGAAGCGCTACACAATAACAGCAGCTTTACCTTATACTAATGGACCTATTCATATTGGTCATTTGTCAGGAGTTTATATCCCTGCCGATATTTACGCAAGATACCTAAGGCTCTGTGGTAAAGATGTTGTATTTATTTGTGGAAGTGATGAACATGGGGTTGCTATTTCGATTAAAGCATCTAAGGAGGCAACAACTCCTAAATCAATTATAGATAAATACGATAAAATTATTAGAGAATCTTTCGAAAAATTTGGAATTTCCTTTGATAATTACTCTAGAACATCTAGACAAATTCATTATGATACCGCTTCAGAGTTTTTCAAAAAATTAAATTCAAACAAAAAATTTATAGAAATGACTTCTGATCAACTTTTTGATAAAATTTCAAATAAATTTCTTGCAGATAGATTTGTTACAGGGACTTGTCCCATATGTTCATTTAAAGAAGCATACGGTGACCAATGTGAAAAATGCGGTAGCTCACTAAATGCAATTGATCTAATTAATCCTAAATCTACTCTATCTGGAAAGAAACCCATTTTAAAAAAAACTAAACATTGGTATTTACCTCTGGATAAATATGAAAATTTTATCAAAGATTGGATATTAGATAAACATAAGAATGACTGGAAAGCAAATGTTTACGGACAAGTAAAGTCTTGGGTTGATGATGGCCTAAAACCAAGAGCCGTAACTAGAGATTTAGATTGGGGCATTCCAGTTCCAACTAATGAAGCCGAAGGAAAGGTTTTATACGTGTGGTTTGATGCTCCAATTGGATACATTTCTTCAACAAAAGAGTGGGCTTTTGAAAACAATAAAAATTGGGAAGATTACTGGAAAAATGAAGAAACCGAACTTGTACACTTTATTGGAAAAGATAATATTGTTTTTCATTGCATTATTTTCCCCTCAATGCTTAAAGCTCATGGAGAATATATACTACCTAAAAATGTTCCTGCAAACGAATTTTTAAACCTTGAAGGAGAAAAGATATCAACCTCTAAAAATTGGGCGGTTTGGATTCATGAATATTTAGAGGATTTTCCAAATAAAGAGGATGTAATGAGGTACGTCTTAATTTCCAATATGCCTGAAACTAAGGACAGTGATTTTACTTGGAAAGATTTTCAAGCTAAAAACAATAATGAACTAGTGGCCATTTACGGTAATTATGTAAACAGAGTGATAGTCCTTATAAACAAATATTATATGGGTAAAATCCCAACGCCAGAAGTTTATACAAAGGAAGATGAAGAAATAATTAATTCTGTCAAACTTACAAGAAATAAGATTAGTTTAACTTTAAAAAAATTTAGATTTAGAGAATCAAGTTCTGAGATGATCAATATCGCGAGAATTGGTAACAAATATCTTGCTGATAATGAGCCTTGGAAACAAATTAAAAATAACCCTGACAGAACAAAAACAATACTGTTTATATCAATTCAACTAGTTGCTGCTCTCGCTTATTTAAGTGAACCTTTTCTTCCCTTTACTTCATTAAAACTTAAAGGTATTCTAGGAATTGAAAAACAAATTAAATGGGAAGAAATACTTAATTTCAATATCATTAAATCTGGACACAAAATAAATAAAGAATCTTTCCTTTTTGAAAAGATTGAAGACGGAGAAATTTATAAACAATACCAAAAATTAGAAAAAAATAAAAAATAGAATTTTCTTTATTTAGTGCAATTTTTAATCAAAAAAAATGATTTTTGTTGCATATCACCCTTGTTATCAATTAAAACTACCAAAAGATCACCGCTTTCCAATGGACAAATATCCTTTGCTTAAAGAACAACTTATTTATGAAGGTATATTTTCAAACGAAAACTTTTTCACACCAAAAAAATTAGACAAAAAAATTATTGAAAAAGTTCACGACAAAAATTACGTTAAAAAATTACTTAAACTTTCTTTAAATAAAAGTGAAATTAGGAGAATTGGTTTCCCTTTCAATGAAGAACTAATCAATAGAGAGATGACTATAGCGGGTGGGACTCTTGAATGTTGTATAAAGGCATTAGATAATGGTATATCATTGAATATAGCTGGGGGGACTCATCATGCTTTTAGCAACAGAGGAGAAGCATTTTGCTTATTGAACGACCAAGCAATTGCAGCTCAACATTTGATAAATAATTTTAACATAAATAAAATATTAATTATTGATTTAGATGTTCATCAAGGAAATGGTACTGCAGAAATTTTTAGAAATAACAATAAAGTATTTACTTTTTCTATGCACGGAAAAAAAAATTATCCTTTT
>MDSV01220535.1_pt1 | contig 10988 bp, 10 predicted proteins | sample 810851 | NCBI WGS metagenome assembly MDSV01 (sample SAMN05326640, study PRJNA326480) | marine metagenome | isolation source: seawater | place: Atlantic Ocean: North East | collected 2012 | reverse complement strand
TAAATGGCTTGGAATGGCAATGGAAGGCTATGTTTTTGCAGGTTTAGTTTTTTGGATAATATGTTATGCAATGAGTAGATATAGCCAAAATTTGGAGAAAAAATTAAGCACGGAAAGATAAAGATGGGAAAAATAATTGAACTTAAAAATGTAAACAAGTGGTTTGATAAGTTTCAGGTATTAAAAGACATAGATCTTGAAGTAGCCCCTCAAGAAAAAATTGTTATATGTGGCCCATCTGGATCAGGTAAGTCAACTCTAATTAGGTGTATTAATAGACTAGAGGTACACCAAGAAGGAAATATTGTTGTAGATGGCACAGAACTTTCCGAAAGCACAAAAAATATTGAACAAGTTAGAGCTGAAGTGGGAATGGTATTTCAACAATTTAATTTATTTCCTCACCTATCTATTTTAGACAACTGCACCTTAGCTCCTATATGGGTAAAAAAACTTCCTAAAAAAGAAGCAGAGGAACTTGCTATGAAAAATTTAACTAGAGTTCAAATTGATGATCAAGCTCTTAAATTCCCGGGGCAACTTTCAGGTGGACAACAACAAAGAGCTGCAATAGCGCGAGCGTTATGCATGGAGCCGAAAATAATGTTATTTGATGAACCGACTTCTGCATTGGACCCCGAGATGATTAAGGAAGTTTTAGACGTAATGGTTGATTTAGCAAAAGGCGGAATGACCATGATAGTTGTAACTCATGAAATGGGATTTGCAAAAGAAGTTGCTGATTATATGATTTTCATGGATGAGGGCAAAATAGTGGAAAGAGCTAAAACAAAAGAATTTTTTGAAAATCCAAAATCAGAAAGAACAAAGCTCTTCCTAAGTCAAATATTATAACCATTCAGGTATTGGTAAATTTTTACTTTTCAAAAATTCTTTATTGAAAATTTTACTTGCATATCTTCTACCATGATCACAAAGTATAGTTACAATAGTTTTTCCAGGACCTAATTGTTGAGCTAGTTTAATTGCTCCTGAAATATTAATGCCAGAAGAACCACCTAAAATAATTTTTTGTTTTTCAATTAAATCATAAACTATTTTTAAAGCTTCTATATCATTAGTTTGAAAAGCATCGTCAACTAAAGCTTTATTAAAATTTTTTGTAATCCTACCTGTTCCGATTCCCTCAGTTATAGAGCTACCTGAGCTTTCAAGTTTATTATCTTTTACATGTGAATATAAAGATGAACCCATCGGATCAGATAAAGCAATTTTGATATTTTTATTTTTATTCTTTAAACCAATTGAAACACCAGCTAATGTTCCCCCTGTTCCAACTGCACATGCGAATCCATCAACAGATCCGGCAGTTTGGCTCCAAATTTCTTCTGCAGTTGTTTGTATATGAGACTCTGTATTAATTGTATTATCAAATTGGTTAGCCCAATAAACTCCGTTTGAGCTTGATTTATTTAAATCTTCAGCAATTTTTTTGGATTGTTTAATATAGTTTTTTGGATCCGCATAAGGCACTGCATCGACCTCAATAAGTTCTGCTCCTAATTTTTTAAGAGTTTCCTTTTTTTCAATAGATTGTGTTTTCGGAATAACGATTTTTAGTTTTAAATCATACTCTTTACAAACTATTGCCAATCCGATTCCTGTATTTCCGGCTGTTCCCTCAACTATTGTTCCTCCCTTAGAAATTAATTTTCGTTTAATCGCATCTTGAACGATAAATAAGGCAGCTCTGTCTTTAACGGATTCTCCAGGATTGAAATATTCAGCTTTTCCATAAATATGACAACCTGTTAATTCTGAGGCTTGTTTTAATCTTACTAATGGTGTATTTCCAATTTGATTAAGAACTGATTTAGTTTCCATATCATTAAATATATGAAAAAGTTAATATTTTCAATTGCAATTTATTTGCTAATTATCTTGGAGTCATTTGGTCATGTTGATCATTACGCAAAGTATAATTACTTGGAGTATGAATTATTCAGAAATAATCAGCCTATAGGTTATCATAAGTATACTTTTAACAGAAAAGGAAAAAGTCTTTCGATTGATAGTGAGGTAAGTTTTAAAATTACTAAATTAGGTGTTGATTTGTACAAATATTTTGCAAAAAGTGAGGAAAATTATGAGAATGGGAATTTTAAAAGTTATTTTTCAAAAACTGAACAAAATAAAAAAAAAAGATATGTTAATATAGAATTTGACCCAAGTGCAAACGAGTTAACAATTGATGGATCTTCCTACAAAGGCAAAGCAGATAAAAGTTTTATTGTTGGAACCTGGTGGAATCATGAGATTGTACAAGCTAAAGCACAAATAAGCGGCATTTCTGGAAGAATAATTGAACAAACAGTAACTTTCAAAGGGAAGGAAGACATTAAAATTGGTGATAAGGTTTATAAAACCTTAAGATTTAATTTTAAGTCATCTGATGAAACTTTACCAGATAGCAAAAAGCTAAATACAGATATCTGGTATGAGGAAGGCACATACCTATGGATTAAAGCAGCATTTGATAAGACAGGTTATTGGGAATACAGACTTAAAACTTATAATTAAACCAATTTTAAATGACGAATTTTCACTAAAGTCAATACTCAAAATCTCTTTTTTTTAAGCTTTTTTCATTAAAAATAATTTTTTTTATGTATTGCCAATCTGACCAATTTGAGGTTTTATAATAATTAATAGGGAGTTAAATGGAAGAAAATTTCAATATACATTTAGGAAAAAAACTAAGAATGAGAAGATTATCACTTGGTTTAACTCAAACAAAAGTCGCTCAAGCAATAAACGTAACATTTCAACAAATTCAAAAATATGAAAAAGGAACTAATGGAGTAAGCTCAAATAGGTTAATGCAATTATCACAGTTTTTAAAAGTTCCAATTATTTATTTTTTTGAAGATTTTAAAGAATTTAAAGACATGAACTCTAGTGAAGAAACTAACGATGATTTAAATTATTCTTTTTTAAGCAGAACATTTTCCTCTTTATCAAGAATTCAGAAAGAAAAGATTTTACAGATTTTAAATAACGCTTCTAAGTTCGAAAAAGTTAGCTAGTTTTCTGGCTCCTCGGGCAGGACTCGAACCTGCGACCAATTGATTAACAGTCAACTGCTCTACCAACTGAGCTACCGAGGAATTTGAACAACATACTTTTTTTATCGAAATAAAACAACCAATTTTTTATATATAAAATCTAGATAATAGATATTTTATTAAGTATAAAAAACTATAATTAAATTTATACAAATGAACGTCATCAATGAGATTTAATAAAAAATTAAAATTTTTACTACGTATGATTCCAAAAAAAATGAGGCCTTATTATAGTAAAAACCTATCATCTTTATTTAAAGAAAATATAGATAGAAATAAGATATATAATAAAATGGACAAGTTTTTTTACTATCATCTACCATTTCAACTAATAAGGCATAGAATTTTTTTTTCTAAAGACTCTAGAGGATTTGGAGAGGATGCCTTTCATAGCATGTGGTATTTGTTTTTTTCTGAATTTAAACCAAAAAATTGTCTCGAAATAGGAGTTTATAGAGGTCAGATGATCACTTTATGGTCACTTATTTCAAAATTATTAAACTTCAATACAAATATTTCTGCTCTAGCTCCTTTTGAGTCAGCAAGTGATAAAGATTCAAAGTATTTAGAAAATATAAATTATCTTGAAGATACAAAAAAAAATCATGAGTTATTTTATTTAGATCAACCTGAATACTGCATTGAATATTCTACCTCAGAAAAAGCTAAAAAATTTATTGAGTCAAAAAAATGGGATTTAATATTTATTGATGGAAATCATGATTATGAAGTAGTAAAATCTGATTTTGAACTATCTATGAAAAATTTATCAAACGATGGCTTTATAGTAATTGATGACTCCAGTTTATACTTTGATTTTCAACAAAAAAAATATGGGGGATTTACTGGCCATCCTGGCCCATCAAAAGTTGCCAAAGATATAGCTATGGAAAAAATGAGGTTTTTTGGAGCTGTTGGTCATAATAATATTTTTTCAAGAAAATAAACAATTTTGCTTACTAAAGATTATGCGTCTGTGGAGGCCACGCCCAGAATCGAACTGGGATAAAAGGATTTGCAATCCTCTGCGTAACCATTCCGCCACGTGGCCAATCTCATAAAACAATTATTTAATAAAGCATTTAATTATTTTAATAAAGAAAAATCTAACTATTTAGGGTTGTAGGCTAGGGGATATAAAGTAAATTAAACATTATTCAAAATTATGGAATTTAAAAAATACGACCATTTAAAGGAAGAAAAAATAATCACCGATTATTGGATTAAGAACAATTGTTTCAAAGCAAAAAAGGGTAAATTAAAAAAAAGATTTTCAGTTGTTATACCTCCGCCTAATGTAACGGGAAGATTACATATGGGTCACGCATTAAATAACAGCCTTCAAGATGTATTGGTTCGTTTTAAGAGAATGATGGGTTTTGAAACATTGTGGCAACCAGGTACTGATCACGCAGGAATAGCGACTCAAGCAGTTGTTGAAAAAAATTTAGAAAAAGAAAATTTGAAAAAAGATCAATTAGGGCGTGAAGATTTTATTAAAAGGATTTGGGAGTGGAAAGAAGAATCTGGGGGCATAATATTAGATCAATTAAAAAAATTAGGTTGTTCTTGTGACTGGTCGAGAACAAGGTTTACAATGGATAAAGATTTGTCAAACGCAGTTATTAAAGTATTTGTAGATCTATATAATAAGAATCTTATTTACAAAGATAAAAAATTAGTAAATTGGGATACTAAACTACAAACTGCTATTTCTGATTTAGAAGTTGTTCAAAAAGATGTTCAATCTAATCTATATTATATAGATTATCCAATTGAAGGTGTCTCAGATAAAATAACAATTGCAACCACCAGACCTGAAACAATGATGGGTGATACAGCTATTGCAGTCAATCCTAAAGATGATAGATATAAATCGTTAATTGGAAAGAATGTTTTAATACCATTAGTAAATAGAACCATTAAAATAATTGCAGATCGTTACGCTGATCCTGAGCAGGGGTCTGGAGCTGTAAAAATTACTCCTGCTCATGACTTTAATGATTATGAAGTAGGGAAAAGAAACAAACTCAAAATCATTAATATTTTAGAAAAAAATGGTTCAATTAATAAAAATGGAATAAAAGATTTTGTTGGTTTAGATCGTTTTGAAGCTAGAAAGTTATTAACAAAAAAACTGAAAGAAAATGGGTTTCTTGTAAAAATAGAAAATATTAAAAATAAAGTTCCATACGGAGATAGATCTAATTCGATTATTGAACCGCTATTAACAGAACAATGGTTTGTAGACGCAAAAAAATTAGCAAAAAAACCAATTAAGATTGTCAAAGAAAGAAAAACTTCTTTTTACCCTGAAACTTGGACAAAAACTTTTTTCCAATGGATGAAAAATATTGAACCTTGGTGTGTGTCTCGCCAGATTTGGTGGGGACATAGAATTCCAGCTTGGTATGACCAGCATAATAATATTTATGTAGCTGAAAATGAAAATGAAGCTTTAAAAAAAGCAAAGAAAAAAAATAAGAGCAACACTAAGTTAAAACAAGAAACGGATGTACTTGATACCTGGTTTTCATCAGCCTTATGGCCCTTTGCAACATTAGGTTGGCCTAACAAAACTAAAGAACTCACAAAATTTTATCCTACTTCTATATTAGTAACTGGTTTTGACATCATTTTTTTTTGGGTAGCAAGAATGCTTATGATGGGAAATTATTTTAATAATAAAACCCCATTTAATAAAGTTTATGTTCATGCGCTTGTAAGAGATGAAAAAGGACAAAAGATGTCTAAATCTAAAGGGAATGTAATTGATCCACTAGAATTAATTAATGAGTACGGAGCAGACAGCCTAAGGTTCACTTTAATCTCCATGGCATCACCTGGCAGAGATGTAAAATTAGCAAAAGACAGGGTAATAGGTAACAGAAACTTTATTACGAAAATTTGGAGTGCTAATAATTTTTTAAAATTAAATAAATGTAAATGTGAGAAGATTATTAATATAAATTCTATTAAACTACCAGTAAATCAGTGGATTTATAATGAGTTTATTTTAACCCAAAATCTCGTAACTAAAAATTTAGAAATTTTTAGGTTTGATGAAGCCGCTAAGTATGTCTATCAATTTGTTTGGCATTATTACTGTGATTGGTATTTAGAATTTTTAAAACCAATTTTGAACTCCAAAAATAAAACAGAATTAAATGAAGCTAGATCGTTTTCATCTTTTATGATGTCAAATATACTTAAGTTGCTACATCCTTTTATTCCTTTTTTTACCGAAACAGTCTGGAAAAAAAATAATTATAAAAAAATAATTAAAACAAATTTAATATTATCCGAGTGGCCCAAATATAGAATTATGAGAAAATTCAAAAAAAACTGCTCTGATATTAATAATTTGATTGAATTTATCTCGAACATTAGATCTTCAAAGGCAGAATTAAAAATTACTCCTAAATTATATTGTAATGTTCATTTTTTAGAAAAATCATCTAAACTAGACAAGATTGTTCAAAATAATTTAATTTTAGCTAAGTATGTAGGTAGAATTGGAAATATCAAAAAATCTAATAAAATCGATAAAAATACTTTTGAGATTTTATCTCAAAATGAAAAAATTTCTTTAAATTTCAACGAAAATATTGACTTAGTTTCTCAAAAAATTAGAATTTCACAAAAAATTGAGAATTTAAATAAACAAATAACTGCTTTAAACAATAAACTTAAAAATAAAGCATATATAAAAAATGCTCCTAGAGAAATCGTTCAAAATGATGAAAGATTTCTTAAAGAATTAACTATTGAAGATAGTAAATTAAGAAGTATTGTATCTAGTATTAATTAATAATGTCTAAGTTTAACAAAAAAAAATTACCAAGCCGTCATACTTCTTTAGGGCCTGATAGAGCTCCACACAGATCATTTTATTATGCGATGGGTGAAACAGAACAAGATGTAGCAAAACCTTTTGTTGGTGTTGTTTCAACTTGGAATGAGGCTGCTCCTTGCAACACAGCTTTAATGAGACAGGCACAATCAGTTAAAAAAGGAGTAAAAGATAGTGGGGGGACACCAAGAGAATTTTGTACAATCACTGTTACTGACGGTATTGCTATGGGTCATGAGGGCATGAAATCATCTTTAATTTCAAGAGAGATAATAGCTGACTCAGCTGAACTTACTGTTAGAGGTCATTGTTACGATGCATTAGTTGGAATTGCAGGGTGTGATAAATCTTTACCAGGTTTAATGATGTCTATGCTTAGATTAAATGTTCCGAGTGTTTTTATATATGGCGGATCAATTTTGCCTGGAAAATTTAAAGGAAAAGATGTGACGGTTGTTGATGTGTTTGAAGCTGTGGGAAAACATTCATCAGGGACAATGTCATCAGATGAATTAAGGGAATTAGAATTAGTTGCCTGCCCGAGCGCCGGAGCTTGCGGCGGACAATTCACCGCTAACACAATGGCTTGTGTTTCAGAGGCAATTGGTCTCGCATTACCTTATTCAGCTGGCACACCTGCACCATATGAAGAAAGAGATAAGTATGCGTTCGATAGCGGCCAAACAGTAATGAAATTATTGGAAAAAAATATTAAACCAAGAGACATTGTAACAAAAAAGGCCTTAGAAAATGCAGCTACAATAGTAGCAGCTACCGGCGGGTCTACTAATGCCGCGCTTCATCTTCCCGCTTTAGCAAATGAAGTAGGAATTAAGTTTGATTTGATGGATGTCGCAAAAATTTTTAGAAAAACACCTTATCTTGCAGATTTGAAACCAGGAGGAAAATATGTTGCTAAAGATATGTGGGAGGCTGGTGGTGTTCCAATGTTATTAAAAACTTTACATGATGGTGGATATATTCATGGTGAATGTATGACAGTGACAGGTAAAACTATGAAAGAAAATTTAGCTAACATTAAATTCAACACTAATCAAAAAGTTTTAAGAGAATACAATAAACCACTATCACCAGATGGTGGTGTTGTAGGATTAAAAGGTAATTTAGCTCCAGAGGGTGCAATAGTAAAAATTGCAGGTTTAAAAAAATTACAATTTTCAGGAAAAGCAAGATGTTTTGACAATGAAGAAGATGCGATGAAAGCAGTGCAAGCAAAAAAATATAAAGACGGAGATGTTATAATAATTAGATACGAAGGCCCAAAAGGTGGTCCAGGTATGAGAGAAATGCTTTCAACCACTGGAGCAATTTATGGTCAAGGAAAAGGTGAAAAGGTTGCTCTAATAACTGATGGAAGATTTTCAGGAGCTACTAGAGGTTTCTGTGTTGGCCATGTAGGTCCAGAAGCAGCTTTAGGAGGTCCTATTGCGCTTCTTAAAAATGGAGATACTATAGATATCGATGCAAAAAAAGGATCGATAAATGTGCGGCTTACAGATTCTCAATTAAAAGCTAGAAGAAAAAAATGGAAAGAAAAAAAATCTAGTTTTGGATCGGGCACAATTTGGAAATATGCTCAAACAGTAGGTCCTGCTTATCTTGGCGCGCCAACTCACCCAGGTAAAAAAAAAGAAGTTAAAGAGTACTCAAAGATTTAATGAAAATACGTCCAGTCATTTTATGTGGTGGTTCTGGTACTAGACTTTGGCCTGAACAGAGTCATCATCAACCAAAACAGTTTATTGACTTTGGTAACTGGACATTATTTGGAAAAACTTTAGAGAGAATAAAAAATTCTATATTTGACTATCCAATAATTAGCACCAATAAAAAATATATTATTGATATTAAAAAGCATTTAAGGACAAAAGGTTTTAACAAATATAAGATAATTCTTGAGCCGGCAAAAAAAAACACTGCATCTGCTATACTTAGCTCAGTATTAATTAAAGAAATACCTGAAGATCAGCCCGTAATTTTTTTAAGTTCAGATCATTTAATTGGAAAAATAAATTTGTTTAATAAATCTATTAAACAGCACAAAAAATATTTGACAGATAAAAATATCTTTATTTTTGGAGTTAAACCCTCGAGTCCTTCCCCTGAGTTTGGTTATTTTTTATCTAAAAGAATAAATAATAAAAACAAGGTAACAAAATTTATTGAAAAACCAAATGTCAAAAAAGCAAAAAAAATCATAAAGAAAAATGCATATTGGAATTCCGGTATGTTTTTTTCAACTAAAAAATCAATCATTAATAATTTTAAAAAATATCAAAAAACAAATTTTAAACATTGTTTAAATTCTATAAATAAATCACAATTTAAAAATAATATTTACTATCTAAATAAAAATGAATTTTTAAAATGCTCATCTATTTCATTTGATTACGCAATTTTAGAAAAATCAAAAGACATAAATGCTATAAAATTAAATATACCTTGGTCAGATTTAGGAAGCTGGAATGAAATTTGCAAAGTATATGATAAATTAAAAAATAAATATAAAAAAAAAAAGAATATTTTTTTTAGACCTTGGGGTAAATATACGAATTTATACAATGGTAAAAATTTTTTAATTAAGGAACTTTACGTGAAGCCTAAAGGTGTATTGAGCCTTCAAAAACATTATCACCGTTCTGAACACTGGGTAGTTACTCAAGGAACACCAAAAATAACACTCAATAAAGAAAAATTTATTTTAAAACCTAGAGAAACTATTTTTATACCAGTTAGATCTATCCACAGGATCGAGAATCCATTCAAAAAGCCAGTAAAAATAATTGAAGCTCAGTTAGGATCTATTTTGAGAGAAACAGATATAGTTCGATATCAAGATATATACGGAAGAGTTAAATAATCTCAAGTTCAATAGGAGTATGATCAGATGGCTTAACTTTCGATCTAGGTTTTTTATTAATATTAATAGATTTAATATTTTCAATTAAACTATTTGATAATAAAAAATGGTCTATTCTCATCCCGTAGTTTTTTTGCCATGAGCCAGCGAAGTAATCCCAAAATGTATACTCTTGTTTAGTTTTATTTTTTAAACGGTAAACATCTTTAAAACCTAAATTAATAAGCTCTCTATATTTTTTTCTTATTTCCAATCTGCCCAAAGCGTCATTTTCATATCTTTTAAAATCATAAACGTCTAAATTTTCAGGTATAATATTAAAATCACCAGCAATAATAATATTTAAGTTTTTTTGAATTTTTTTCTTTATATTAGTTATAAATTTTTTTAACCATTCTTTTTTATATTCATATTTTTCCGTATCAATAGGATTTCCATTAGGAACATAAATATTTATCAATTCTATTGTTTTTTTTTTAAATTTTAATTCAGCAGAGATAATTCGTGACTGTTTCAAATCATCTTTTATAAAATTAATATTAATATTGTTTAATTCACATTTAGAAATGATTGCAACACCATTATAACTTTTTTGACCAAATACATGTGATATGTAACCTAATTTTTTAAACTCATCATTTGGAAAATTTTCATTTTGCGTTTTAATCTCTTGTAATAAAAGTATATCAGGAGAGGATTCTTTAATATAATTCTTTATATTTTCTATCCTTGCTCTTACAGAGTTAACATTCCAGGATATAATTTTCATTAAACAGAGAAAGATAGACCACAACCACACGAAGCCGTAGCTTTAGGGTTTTCAATCACAAATGACTCGCCTATCATTTCTTTTTTAAAATCAACCACGGAACCTGAGATAATATCAAGAGAGGATTTATCAATAACTGTTTTCCCAAAAATTTTATCATCATCATTTGACTTTGTATCAAAACCAAAATTATATTTAAATCCAGAACAACCACCACCTTGAACAGTGATTCTGAAAAATTTATTTTTTTCACCTTTAGTAATCAAATTTATTTGATTTAAGGCTTTATCAGTGAAAGTTAATTTATTTTCCATAAATGATATATATCTAGTATATAGTCTATGTAGTAAGCATGCAAAAAAAATCAATTGGAAATTTATCTAAATTTGCTGTTCCCCT
>MDSV01161664.1_pt1 | contig 10988 bp, 12 predicted proteins | sample 810851 | NCBI WGS metagenome assembly MDSV01 (sample SAMN05326640, study PRJNA326480) | marine metagenome | isolation source: seawater | place: Atlantic Ocean: North East | collected 2012 | reverse complement strand
TCTATATTCTGGAAAAGTTCTCTGTAACCAGTCTGCACCTAATTTATTTCCGCTATTACTTATTTGAAAAAGAATATCTTTACCCATTCTCACAATATTAGCGGCATCAAACAATATTTCTTTATTCATCAAAGTTGGAACTGATAAATCTGAAAAATCAAAATCATCATCTAACAACATTGGTTTTGGTGCTGATATAATATTTGCTCCATCATGAAATGCTTCATACATTATGTCTCTATACGAATATGTTTCAAACATTCTACTTCGCATAGAACTTGGGGTTTCAATAAATGTATTATTTAAAATAAGTATAAGGTCTCTTGGACAATAATTATACCAACCAGTGGTTTCCCAATAGGGAGTTTTGATTGTTTTCCAATGTGAATGTATTTTTGGTCTATGTACATTTACTCCACAATCTGTAAGTACATCAGATAAAACATCTAAATCTTCGATTGCTTGATCTATTGTTTCTTTTTTATGTTGCTTAGGTAATTCATAAAGTTCTTCATAATCTTTATTAGCATACATAAAATTTCTCATAGAGGAATCAACATTTGGAGTTCTAGCATGTTCTGCTCTACCCACGATCACTTCTTCAAGTTGATCCCAACCATTATTACTATTAATAATCATATGTTATGTATTTGTAGGCATTTGTTTTTGGGGGTTATACCAATATAACGATTGATGAGCATTCTCACAAACCGCTTCACTTTTATAATAAAATTGTCTAACTGCATATCGTTCACCTTCTGTTATAGGCTTAACACCATGTGCATTTGATTCACTATGTTGAAATAAAATTGCAGAATTGTGTTTAGGTGATTGAGAAAAAGTTATTATTTTCATATCTTCATCCCATACTGTAAATTCACCACCTACAACATCTCCTATATAAATTGTTAAATTAACGGCACGATATAATTTAATTCTTTCATTCCAATTAAAATCTATATGTGGATCTAAATGATCTTCAGATTCCATTAATGATACACCTTCACCTGTACCATAAACATCTACTACTAAACCTTCTATATCAAATTCTTTTTCAATCCATTCAATACAGGCTTTAGAATGTAAATATTGTCGCAATCTATTAATGAATTTTCCGTCACCATAATATTCTTTCATATGACTATCATTACGATCAAAACTTTTCCAATCCTTAACGGATCTCAATTCGCTTTGCAACAAAATATCTAGATTTTCTTTTAAAAAATTCTCGTAGTATTTTATCATATTATTATTTATTAATTATACAAAAAACCTATCTGCTCTTCTTCCCCACCACATACATTCTCTAGCCCATTTTTCTAAATCTCCATTGTAAATTTTATATGGATCTTTCATCTTATTAAACTGATTATCAATTACATTCGCATTTATATCAAACTTAACATCTAAAAATTCTACAATTTCATCATAAAATCTATTTTTTTCTTTTGCTATATGAATAGAAGTGGCCTCTTCATACTCCCAATAAATTGTAGATACATCTGATACTTTTCTTCCCCAAGGTATTTTTCTATCAAAAACTTTTTTTAACATTTTTATTGTAATGTTATATTCTTTAAAAAGCAAGGTTTCTTTATTTGACATAAACCATAAAAATAATTTATCATAAAATTCTCTATGGGTAATTCCATATTGTTTTTTTAAATCCATTGCTAAAATTCTCAACCAACCAAGAAAATGCATTGAAATCATGTACCACTTCCAGCCAGATGCTTCAATATAATCATCAAATGACATTGTATTTGATCCTACAACAACATTATTAACATCATTTAATAACTTTTCTGGTGGATGATCATGATGAAAAAAAGCAGGTGAAGTTTGTTTAATTTCTATACCATATTTTTTAATATATTCAGGATCTCCGAATGGTGTGTTCGGTAATGCTACCATTACGTAAATACCAATATAATTATGATAATCTATTTCATCTATTAAACGATATAATCCTTCTTTAAAACTAATCAAAGTCTCTTCAGGTAATCCTAATATAGTTTCAATATATGCAGGCATTCCTCTTTGCTTTAAATGTGCTACAACCTCTTTTAAATTTGTATTTTCATTTGCACGTTCAACTGCTTTAAGAGTTTTATAATTATTTGATTGTAAGGCAAGTGTTACACTTTTATTTAATCCAACTTTCCAAAGATCCTCTGCAATATCGAAAAGATAGGGTTTCTTATGTTTTGCCCAAGTTATATTTAATGTATTAGGATATCCTGTAGTTTCTAATTTATCAATAAGTAAATCAGAAATAATTCTATGATTTTTATACATGCCAAAATTATTATCAATCAAGTGTAAATAATCAATTTTTTGTTCAGATACCCAATCAATCTCCCTAATCATTTTATCAAAATCTTGTTTAATAATTTTTGTCCAATGTCTATCCCCCACTTCACAAAATGTACATGTATAAGGACAACCTCGTTCAAGTTCTATTAAACTTTCCCATTCATAATCATGATTTTTAATTGCGATTAAATCATCAAAAAGACCATCAAGATATGGACTTGGCATTTCAGAAATATTTTTAATTCTTTCTTCTAACGGTGTTTGAAATTTATGCGTAGTAATTCCTTTTACATTAGAGAAATCATTATTATGTATTATAGCTTTTAATAAATTTTCAAAAACTATTTCACCTTCATTATGAACAATTACATCAATAAATGATCTTTCTAAAAGAAAATCTTCACATCTTCCATATTTGGGCGTACCCAATCCACCATACACTATTAAACAATTTGAATTTATTTTTTTAATTTCAGCACAAATTCTATCGCTTATATGTGTATTCCAAACAAAATATGATACGCCTATAACATCACATTGAGATAATTTTTGAGCGGTATCTGTTACATCTAAAGAACCATCAAGCGCATAAAACCAATCACTAACATCAAAAGAAAAATGATTTGATATTTCATCAACTGTTTTACAATGACTCCATACACATCCTGTAGAATAAGGTAACTTTACCTGATTTGCAAAAACATGAGATAATTCTAAAAAACCTATTTTCATATTTCCATATAGTAGTGTTTTGTACTATACCAATCTTTTTGTTTAAATGGTGAGCCTCTTTTTAAGATGGATCGATCACTCAACATAGTTGTATCATAATCATCTACTGCTAAACCTTTAAAATCTAAAGAACATCTAGTTTGGGAAGATTTATTATGCACACTATTTCCATGTATTACATCACTACTAAAAATTAACAATTCATTTATACGTATATCTGCTCTTCGATATGATTCATGTTCATCTTGATAATAAAAATCATTTAAATAATTACATTCTACCAAGGGTATCCAAAAACTGCTTTCAAATTTAGGATGATAATAAGGAGGTTGTTCATCTAAATGCTTATTATATCCATCAATAGTCTCTTCAACATACTTTACAGAATGGCCTGCAGGAAATATTCTAAAAGAAGGAAGTTTTTGAATGTAAATAGATTTATTATCAAAATATGGTTTAATAACTTCTTTAATAAATTCAATCCACAGTTTATTAAAATCAGAAGTCTTAATAACATCTGTATAAGTTTGTGATACTATTTCAAACTCTTCTGTTCCTCCTGCCATTTCTGAAAATTCACGTTCAAATTGAAACTTTTTATGTAATTTAGTTAAATCTTCTTCAAAATATTCTTGAAAAACTTTAGCAAAATTATATTTTTTATTATCGTATTGTATTTTTTCAATCATTCGTAAATAAACCTACTAAAATCTTCAGATCCTTCGTATAAATTTTGATTAAATGTTTCTGATAAATGCGTATTCATAAAAAAATTAGAAATAATATTAAACATTATTTTATGATTACATTCACTAAGATGATTTGGTCTATTGTGTTTATCTATTTCACTATCAATAACTCTTGTCTTAAATTCTTCTTCACATGCTTCCCAAATATTTTTTGAATGTACTTTAAATTTTTCACTATTAAAGAAAAAATAATTTTCATTATATTCATCATATGGATCACATAACAATACTAATGTTTTACAATTATATTTAAGAGTATAAAAATGCAAATACAAAATACATAAAAAAGGAGACATTTCTATTTCTTGATTAAATATATTATAAATCAAATCTATCTCATGTTGCCAATTTAAAGCATAATCAACCTCTGGTTTCGGAGATTTTTTTGTATCATAAATTTCTTTAAAAATTTCATTATGATCTTTAATTTTAGAAAAAGGAAATTCAATTCTGTATTTAATAGGTAATAAAAATATTATATTTTTTGGGATTTTTTCGCTTGAACTTATTAAATGCTTTATATTTCTTATCGGTCCTGTACATCCCGAACAATAATTATTTATTTTTATTCGTGGATCAGATGATTTTAATATATTATACCATCTTTTTGGTGAATTACTTTCATCATCTTCTCCAAAACTATCACCAAAAATATAAAAATTATTCATAAATAAATTCTTTTCTTATTTTTACATAAGGATCATCGGCTTCTAAAAAACCTTTTTCAAACATATTATCAGTATTTACTGGTTTTTTATTATGAAGAAAAAAATCGATTATTAATTTTGCAAATGTATCATGAGTTCTTTGACTCATATGATTTATTCTATCATCATTTATTGTATCAACTTGAAATTTTTTATTTGTATTATTTGTTAAATGTAATACTTCTTCGGTTTCATTAGTATGAATATCATAAATTTCTTTAAATTCTTGCATATGAATAATGCCTAATTCACAATCACAATAATAAAAATTCTCAACATTGTTTAAATTTAAAAATTTTTTACTTTTAAATTTTGTATTAGGAAATTTTTCATTATTTTCAATAAATCTTCTAGAATCTCCATTTGCAAATACTCTTCCATCACAAAATGCCGTATCATTCCATATTATATTACAAAATAATTTTACATCTTGATAAAAATGTTTTGAAATATAATTTAAATATGTTAAGTTTCTAATATTTTCAAAACTATGATTTCCATCATGATCTCTACTAGGATCTGAAAGAAGCATTATTATATAATCATTATCCCGAAAACTATATTCAAACATTGCTTTATTAAATTCAATCATTGAATATTCAGGTCCTGTTCCATTTTTAGAGAAATTATAACATTTAGCATCTAATTTTTTTGCAACTGAATGATAATAAGTTGCAAAATCTTTCTCATCTGAAGGATGAGAAAAACTATCTCCAAATACAAACAATCTACTCATTCGTAAATAAAATCTCCCGTTTTTTCTGTATGTTTTCTTATTCCTAAATTCTTTGATTCATCAATATCTTTAACAAAAGGAATAAGATTCTTATAATCATTTACAATAATTTTTTTTATATTTTCATATAAAACTTTATGATTTTGTTGGGAAAGATGATTTCTTCTATGATCCATAAAATCATAATTATCTTCATTACGATCTTTAAATTCTTCACTAGAAATATATCCCATCTCAATAGGATGTATATAAAAATTTGAATTATTAAGTTTTGTCATATCCATATCGACTTCACCATTGCTCAATATTTTATTACCAAAAGTACAAAACACTATCGTTTTCATATTTAATATCAAAGAATTCATATGAAGAAAACCTACATTTTTAAAATTAGACCACTTCAATTCTTCATGCATTGTCAAAAAGAAAAAATCTATTTCAGATTTGAATGTATTATAATATGATTGCTCTTCAACAAAATCAGGATGTTCACAAAACCAACTTTCTTTTTTATAAAAATCCCAATTAATATGAGAAATTTTTTCTGGATTTGTTTTAGGAAAATGTATTCTATCTTCACCGCTCAAGAAAAAAATAACAATATAATCTTCATATTCATAGTTTTTTAATTTAAGAATAAAATTATAATATTCTTTAAAAGAATAATGAGGACCAGTTCCAGATAATGCATTATTTGTTATTTTATAATCTGAACCCAAAAGTTCATACCATGGTGTATCTTGTTGGTATATTCCTATAGCTTTTAAATTTGGATCAGCATAACTATCTCCAAAAATTAATATTTTTTTCATTAAAAGATCCCACAATATTGCTTAATATCAAAAAATGTTTGATCTTCTATTTCGAAATAATATTTTACATTATCCATTCTACCTCCTACAAATAAAATATTACGAACTTCATTAGACAGGTTAAGAGTACTTTCATACCATTCCGAATATGTTTTTCTATTGTGTTCTAATTTTTCATCCAACACTTTTAATTTATCACTAAATATTTTAGGATCTAAATCTATATATTTATCTATTTGTTCCCAGAACATTTTTAATCTTTTTAAATCATCTGGTTCATTATCAAACGAATAATCAAAAATTTCATCATATAATTCAAAACCCAACTTTTTCAAAGTTTGATTTATTTCAGGTACACCCAATAAAAGAAACGGTCTTTTATAAACAATTGGTTTCCACGTTTTTTCAGTAAAAAATGTTGGACCCGGAGTAGCAAAATATGATTCTAATATGATATCACAACAAACAGGAAACGCCTGAACAGGATAAAAATGATTAAATACTTTTTTATTATATGCTCTGCCTTCATACTCCATAAATTCTGGTGTACCAATCTTAACTGCTTTAAGTAATTTTTCATTATCTATTTCATCTAAAAAACGAAAATCCTTTTTATAATTAAAAAAGTTTTCTATTCGTCTGCCCCAATCATTTAATGTAGAAGCAATTGTGTTTCTATTTCCAAGAGGAACATATATTTCTGGATCATCATCATTCCAATGAAACCAAGGTACATATGAATATTCAAAAAATTCATGTCTCCAATATCGGTCTAATGTTAAAATTCTAAAATCTTTTGGAGAACTTGTTAATTGAATGAAATTTTTTGTTTTTTCAGTTTCATTTAAATTATTCATGTAGTTTAAAACATTTTCAGGCACAGTGGCGAGTGATGTGCAAGATACAGGAAATGGGAAATTAATTACATTAATATTTGGAGAATCAAAATCTATTTGCTTTTTCCAAGCTGATATTCTAGATTTTATATTCGGATCCGAACAAAATAAAGTAAAATTTTTATCAAGGGCAGAGCCTGCTCTCATAACTGTATAAAAAGTTTTACTTTTATCAAACACTAAATCATCTAAGGGCCATAATTTTGATCCCTCCATCATGTCTACTAATAAAAAATTATCATCTTTACCCAAAACCTCTAAAATTGTTCTATGAAAAGTATCAGGTCTATTTCTACAATAATCGAGATTTATCAAAATCATTTCTTACCTCTATAAATTTATCAATCCAATTATCTCTATGCTCAATAAAAATCTGTGGCACTTCATCTGCTACAGCAATAATTATTGCGATATAAGGTATAGATACACCAGTCATTTCTTCCCACATAACAGAATATGCTGAACCCTGCATGAAATAATTATCAATCCATTCTTCTTTTTTGGGTTTGCTTGAAGTCTTAAAATCAATTATATGTTTTTTTCCACGAAATATACCAACACAATCGACTCTTCCTCCTACTCTTAAATGATTTGAAAATAGTGTACGTTCCTGGCCATAAACCAACTCTATATCATCCAAAATAGATTGAATACTTTTGAACATAACAATATTATCAGGAGTATAATCGTCAAATGACAATTCGTTATTCAAATAGTTTTCACATAGTTTATGAACTTTTGTACCTCGGCGGGATGCTTGAGTAGAAATCTTGTTAGCTTGTTTTTCACCAACACGTTTTCTCCATTTGATTATACCTTCTTTTTTATAATCAGAAAGTACAGTAGTAACGGAAGGATATTTTTCTCCATCAGGAGTTACATAACATCTTTTTCCATTTTCATTTATGGTTTTTAGTTCTAAATCACCAAGAACATTTTCATGTATAAACATTATTCAATTATAGGTAAAGTACTATACTTATGAGCCTTCTTTATTTCTTTTAGTTTATCATTAAAAGAAGCATCTGGTTTCTTTGGGCCGATATTATCATAAGCAAATCCTGGAGCAGAAAGTAATTGTACTATCTCACCATTACACTTAAAATTCATGTGTTTTGTTTGAGGAACATCTTCTGCACAAGGAGATTCAGTTGGAATCTTTCTGTCAGCTATTTTTAATTCTTTTTCAAAGACATTTCCACATTTTGTACATTTATAATCATATGTTGGCATAATACCCTTTTACATTCTACTAATACCAGTCATGCCTTTTGAATTAGCAATTGACAAATATTCTTTTGCAGTATTAAAAAATTGAACTGAAGTATTATCTACTATTACATTAATATCATCTAATTGTTTTGGAAAAGTGTCATCAATCAAATGTCTGTCCTTCTTTTCTATTTTATCAAAAATTTCTGGACTTAAATAACATGCTCCTGATGTTGCTAAAAGTTCTTTAGTCATTTTATAATCAGGTCTAACTGAAATCTTTTCTATTTTATCAGAATCATTTTTATATTTAATGAAAGTTTTAAATTTACTATCACCCATAGTCATATGTGATAAAATAGAAATTGTTTTTCCAGTATCTTTATGTGATTTATAATGTTTATCTATATCAAAATTATATAAATTATCACCACGTAAAAATAAAAAATCATCATTTTCAAACTTATAACTTAATTGACTTAAAGATTGTGCTGATCCAACACCGCCTTTTTGTTTATGAGTACTAACTATAAAACTTCCAAATTTTTTTAATGCTAATTCAATTTGATTATGATAATAACTTGTTGTAAGAATTACTTCATCAATATTAAATTTTTGCAACCATTCAAGATTGTGAAATAGAATCGGTTTCGCCTTCACTGGCAATAAACACTTTGGCATCATATCCGTAAAGGGCCTTAACTCTGTATTCATGCCAGCACAGGTCATCAATACTTTCATTTTTTTGCTTTCTTTTTCTTAGTTTTTTTGGTGCTTGTAAAACGGCCCTGACTATCCCTAGTAGGTTCAGGTTCGGGTTGTCGAAGATACTCCGGAAAAGAGTTATAAGCCACGAGGTGAGTAATCTTATCATATTTTTCTTGAAGTTTTTTATCCTTCATATGCCAAAGATCATCAGCCTCAGAGGGGTGTAACGAGTTAACCAATTCGATCCACAGAGTTTCACGCTTTACGCTGGTTAACGTTGGGTGTCCCCCCTCGATAAATAAATATAATTTTCTTACTTCATAATTCAAGGTAGCTCCATCATCAACTCCTTCAATAAATCCTCTTCGTGGATTAAACTCATCTTCTTTTAAATCAGGTCGCCCTTCAGGAAGCAGAAATTTTATATCTTTATTAAAATTATGCCGCAGTAATTCCCTTACTGCCTTAGACGGATTTTGTCTCAAATAATTAACACGTTCTTCATCAGTTTTCATCATATTTGCAACTGATAATATATCACTTGTCATTTTAGCTGGCATAATGTCTCCTAAAATTCATTTATATGCTCCATTAAATTTTTAAGTTTATGTTTTACGAAATAATTAAAAAGTTTAGTTCTACCAACTTCAGGTTGTTTATCATATTCAACCACAATATTAGTTTGCAACCATTCAGGAATCTTTGTTAAATCAATTAACATTTCATTTCTGCGATAATTACGTAATTGTTCACCCTGACAAAATACATCAGGCTCAAGTTCAGACCAAACTGAAACCTTTTTCTTTGATAATGGCGTTTGTCTTTTATCAGTAACAAATGTATCATCACTAGATAAAAAATTAGGAACACCATCACTTACATCACCCCTAAGAATATGTTCTCTTAAAAAATTTTCTGGATTATCAGTATCAAGAAAGTTTTTCTTTAGAGGAGAATATTGATTAACATTTTTGTATTTTTGTAACTGAATAAAATCTTTATCACTTGACAATATTAAAACAGGTTCTTCTTTATCTTTATTTAGTATAAGAGTGGCAATAATATCATCTGCCTCTGCTTTATCTATATATACGACCTTATAAGGGAAATTTTCAGCTATTTCTTCTCGCACCATGTGTAATAATCTGAATAATTCAGACCAATCAAAATCAGATTTATCTCTTGTTGTTTTTCTTTGTGCTTTATAATATTTAAATGCTTCTTTTCGCCAATTATTTGTTGCATCACAACAAACAACCAGATCACCATATTCTTCAGTAAATTTATGATGATACATTCTTATAGTATTTAAAACCGCATGTCTAACAAAATCTTCAGACATTGATTTCTTATTCATCATCACATTCGCAATAACGATTTGTGAATAATCAAGTAATATCATTTTACAACTTTAAGCAGTATAGTTTCATTGTTAATACGACCCGTTAAATCTTTTTCTTTGGAATTAATAGATTCGTACTGTCTTTTAATAGCAAGTTTACCTCCAGAAAGCATTTTTGATAATACTTCTTCTGGCTTTCTTACTTTTTTACACTTAGAAAGTGATGTATCAAATCCTCGGAGAGTACTTCCTTTCACAGATAGTCCTGCATGACCTTCTGCTTGATACACACCAAGTTTACGATACTTTGAATTGAATACATACAATCGATCAGCACCAACGATCTCAGATGGATTGATAGATGCTATTTTATATTCATCATCATGTTTTTTGTAATTTAATTTAGCAATTTGTTTCGAAACTGAAACAGGTTTTTTCTTTCGTGGCTTTCTTTGCTTATTAGCATTTGCAGAATAACGTTCACAATCATCAATAATTGATTGAATATAGTTCTCATAACTAACAAGTTGTTTCTTCTTCATATGAGCAAATGCTTCAGCAATATCCTCATCTGTAGGAATTAATCTTATTTCTTCTAGATAGGGTTCAAATTCTTTTGCTATCTTTTTAGCAATCAAACCTTTTACATTATTACTAACCAACCAATCATATACGCTTATAGTCGGCTCATAGTTGTTGTCTATAAAATCATCTATAGATTCTTCTATTTCAGAAGCATATAAAGAGACTTGTTCTTTTATATGTTGTTGAATTGAAG
>MDSV01099553.1_pt1 | contig 10988 bp, 10 predicted proteins | sample 810851 | NCBI WGS metagenome assembly MDSV01 (sample SAMN05326640, study PRJNA326480) | marine metagenome | isolation source: seawater | place: Atlantic Ocean: North East | collected 2012 | reverse complement strand
TAGTCGCCCGGTTCATGAACAGTTCAAAGATGCAGAAATGTAATAAGGTCACATAATGAAACAAACACTAATATTATTTATGCAAGATGAGCCAGGGGTCCTAAACAGAATTTCTAGCTTGGTAAGAAGAAGGAATTTCAATATCGATAGTATTGTTGCTGGCAGAACTGAAATAGATGGAATTACAAGAATGACTTTGGTAGTTAATGAGCCTAACGAAGCAAAGAGGGTAAACATTTATAATAATCTCAAAAGATTAGTCGATGTTTATGATGTAGTTGATGCGACTAAAGAAAATTGTCATGTTAGGGAGCATGCTTTAGTTAAAATTTCGCTTAAATCAGATAAGATTCATGAAATTGAAAAATTAGTTTCAAGAGGAAATTGTAAGGTATTAGATCAAGACCCAAATTGTATGATACTGGAATTATCTGGTGATGAATCTACTGTTGAAGAAAATATCAATATATTGAGCAAATTTGAAGTGCTAGAGCTTTTGCGCTCAGGTAAGATGGCTATGATATCAGGAGACGAAGAGAAAAATAAGCCCGTACTTACCAGATCAGAGCCATAAAAGTTTAAATTAAATTTAGAAGAAAGAATTAAAATGAAAGAACTAAATATTAATGGGTGCAAAGAGCAAATAATAGAGCGTTCTGATTACCCAATTGAAAAATGTAAAGAAATATTAAATAACAAGATCACAGCTATCCTTGGCTATGGCCCTCAAGGAAGAGGACAGAGTCTAAATATGCGAGATCAGGGTTTTAATGTTATTGTAGGCTTAAGAAAAGGATCAAGTTGGGATAAAGCAATCAAAGATGGTTGGATAGAGGGTGAAAATCTTTTTGAAATTAACGAAGCCACGAAAAAGGGAGATGTAATCCAGTTTTTACTTTCTGATGCTGGACAAATCCATGCTTGGCCAGAGGTGAAAGAAAACCTTAATGAAGGCGATACGCTATATTTCTCCCATGGTTTTGGTATCGTTTTTAATTCTGACACTAATATTATCCCTCCCATTAATGTGAACGTTGTTTTAGTTGCTCCAAAAGGAAGCGGGCTTACTGTACGCAACCATTTTTTGGAAGGGAGAGGAATAAACTCTTCATATGCAGTATACCAGGATTATAACGGTGCCGCAAAAGACATAGCAATCGCTACCGCTTTTGCAATAGGTTCTGGACATCTTTTTGAAACGACCTTCAAAAAGGAAGTGCATAGCGATCTAACTGGTGAAAGGTGTGTACTAATGGGCTTGATTCAAGGAGCATTCCTTGCTCAATACGAAGTTTTACGTGAAAAAGGTCACTCTCCATCTGAGGCATACAATGAAACAATAGAAGAAGCACTTGAAAGTTTGTACCCTCTTGTTTCTGAAAAGGGAATGGATTGGATGTATAGCAATTGCTCTACTACGGCTCAAAGGGGCGCTCTTGATTGGGCACCAAAATTTAAAGAAGTTTTAAAACCTGTAATTAGCGAATGTTATGAGAAAGTTGTGAGTGGTGAAGAAGCTAGAATTTCAATATTATCAAATTCCAGGGATGATTACAGGGAGCAATTAGATAAAGAATTGGATGAGATAAATAATCAAGAGATGTGGTTAGCTGGAAAACAATTAAGACCTTTAAGGCCTGAAAACTTAAATAAATAACCCCTTATTTTATTTACTATTTTTATTTAAAATCATAATTAATTAAGCAAAATATAAATTTTTCTTAAAATTTTTAACAAAATATTGCTTTTAATTAAATCGATATATACATTTAAAAGTTGATATTGTAAAATATTTAATATATTTAATAATAATCAGATTTTATTTTAATAAATTAAAAAAATAAAGGATGTATATGAATATTATAAGGATAATAACATCAATTAGTATATTTTTTACATTTGCATTTGCTGGAGAAGCTTCTAATGTTAGTGAGGCATTGTTTACAGCAAATAATACATGGATGCTAGTTTCAACATTTTTAGTTTTTATCATGCATCTCGGTTTCGCTAGTCTTGAGACTGGTCTAACCCAGTCTAAAAATACTGTAAATATATTATTTAAAAACGTGAGTATAATCGCTATAGGAATTTTGACGTATGCTCTGTGCGGATTTAATCTAATGTACCCAGGTGAATTTAATGGTTACTTTGGTTTTGCTGGATTTGGAATTAATAGCCCTGATGGTGCAGCAGGTTTGATTGATTATGCTGGTGGTAAATACACATACTATACGGATTTTATATTCCAGGCCATGTTTGCTGCTACAGCTGCTACTATTGTATCCGGAGCAGTAGCAGAAAGGATTAAATTACCTTCGTTTTTAGTTTTTTCTACAATATATGTTGCAATTATATACCCGATAGCTGGTTCATGGAAATGGGGAGCAGGTTGGCTCGATCAAATGGGTTTTTATGATTTTGCTGGTTCAACTCTAGTTCACAGCGTAGGGGGATGGGCTGCTTTGGTAGGTGCTTTTATGTTGGGGCCTAGACTAGGTAAATATGCTAAAGATGGTTCAATTAAGCCAATAAGAGGTCATAACCTTCCTCTTGCCTCCATAGGTGTCTTTCTACTTTGGTTCGGCTGGTATGGTTTTAATGGCGGTTCAGTATTGTCAGCTGATCCAGGTGGCGTTTCTTTGGTTTTTGTGACTACTACTTTAGCAGGAGCAGCTGGAATAATAGGAGCAATGGTTGCATCTTGGTCTATAAGCAAAAAGCCAGATCTATCAATGGTATTAAATGGTTCCTTAGCGGGTTTAGTTGGAATCACAGCAGGTGCTGATGTTATAAGTCCAATTAATTCTATCATTGTTGGTTTCATTGCTGGGCTAATTGTTGTAGTTGCTGTAATACAGCTGGACAAGTCCAAAATCGATGACCCAGTCGGGGCAATTTCAGTTCATTTAGTGTGCGGTATATGGGGAACTATAGCTGTAGGTGTCTTTAGTTCCAGTCATAGCATTGCTACTCAATTATTAGGTGTTTTAGCTTACGGAGTATTTTGTTTGATTACATCGTTTGGTATATTCTCAGTTATCAAAACATTGATGGGCTTAAGAGTATCTGAGGAAGAGGAAATTATTGGTCTTGATATTGGCGAACATGATATGGAGTCATACGCTGGATTTCAAATTTTTACAGTTGAATAAAGGAGGATTAAATGAAATTAATTATTGCTATTGTGCAACCTGAAGAATTACCTGATATTAAAGAGGAATTATTAAAGAGGAAGATATATAAGTTTACTGTTAGCTCAGCCAAAGGCCAAGGCAAGGAAATTCCAGTTCAAGAAGTTTATAGAGGTATCTCTCATGAGATATCTTTGCTAACAAAAATACGTTTAGAGATTGCGGTCAACGATGATTATGTAGATAATGCTGTTGAGGCAATTACTGCAGTAGCAAAAAAACCTGATAATAAAGGCAGAGGAAAGATTTTTGTATTGCCCATCGAACAATGTATACGCATCAGAACTGATGAGAAGGGGCCTGAGGCTATAGGTTAATATTTTGTCAATTTAATAATATATTGATTAGGAAAAATTAATCATATAAGTTTAAAGTCTTTATTGTTTTATCTTTTTAAGATAAAACACCTAAATAATTAACAAAGAGTAGATATTAAGTTGGCAAATAAATCGAAAAAAATAAATGTAGCCATTTTTGGCTTCGGTAGAATTGGTAGAAATATATTCAGGCTTGCTTTTAATGATCCTAGGTTTAACATTGTTGCAATAAGCGAATTTGGGCCTGCTGAGGCGTTGCATTACTTGCTTGCCAGAGACTCTGTACACGGTAAGCTCAATGAGCCTATAGAACTCGATGGAAATCAGCTTGTTATTGGTGATCAAAGAGTAACTATTCTCCCAGGCGCAACACCTGGAATGATTCCTTGGTCCACAATGGACGTAGATTTTGTTATTGATGCAACTGGAGCTTATTTAGACAGAAATGAGCTTGACAAGCATATACAAGCAGGTGCGAAGAGGGTCATAGTATCAAGGACTCCTAACGATAGAATTGATCGAATGATTATTCATGGAATTAATGAAGAATCAGCAAAAGACTCAGATAAAATAATATCTGCGACTTCTTCAACTACTCAAGCATTTGGCTTGATGCTAAGAATACTTGATGACAATTTTTCCGTGAAGAAAGCTATGATGACAACAGTTCATGCCTATACTGCTGATCAACCGCTAACTGATGCTATTGGTTTAGATCTTAGAAGAAGTAGGTCTGCAGTTGAAAATATCATTCCTAATACTACAAGTGCCCCAAAAATTATTGAAAAGTTAATGCCAGAATTTAATGGTAAACTTGATGGCATTGCTTTTAACGTTCCAGTGCCTAATGGTTCATGTGTTGATATGACTACTGAACTGGAAAAAGTACCTTCTCCTGAAAAAGTCAATGAGGTTCTTAAAGAAGCTGCAAATGGAAAATACAAAAACTTTATAGGCTTCACAGATGATCCAATAGTATCTAGTGATGTAATAGGTCGAGAAGAAACAATGGTTTTTGATTCAAAGGCAACTATGGTCACTGCTGATAATCTTTTAAAAACTTTATGCTGGTATGATAATGGTTGGGGGTTTTCAAAACGGATTCTTGATACAATTAAAACTTACCATAAGGATGTTTAATAGATGAAAACTCGTATAGGAATTAATGGCTTTGGCCGTATAGGAAGATCAGTTTTTAGAGTTTTAAACTCAAGAGATGATATTGAGATCGTAGCAATAAATGATATTTTTGACAAAGAAGCTCTTACTTACCTTTTAAAATATGATACGGTAATGGGAAGATTTCCATCTGAGGTCTCATTGGATGGTGATATGTTAAAAGCAGGTCAACAAAATGTAAAACTTATCGCTGAGAGAGTTCCCTCTGAATTACCATGGGGAGAGCTAGGTGTGGATATCGTTGTAGAATCGACTGGTATTTTTAGACAAAGACAGCAATTAGAGCAGCACTTAAGTGCAGGTTGCAAGAAAGTTGTATTAACTGTACCTGCTAAAGATGCGATTGATTATACAGTTGTTTTAGGAGTTAATGATAGTGGTCTTAAATCAGAACACAAAATCGTATCAAATGCAAGTTGTACAACTAATTGTTTGGCCCCAATGGCTAAGGTTTTAAATGAGAATTTTGGAATTCAGCTAGGCGTTATTAATACTATTCATGCATATACTAACGATCAAAGGTTAGCAGATGTACCACACTCTGATTGGAGAAGAAGTAGAGCTGCGGCGGAGAACGTTATACCTACCACAACTGGTGCTGCTAGGGCAGTTGGTGTTGTACTACCCGAGCTTAATGGGAAATTAGATGGAATTGCCATGCGCGTTCCAGTGCCAGATGGGTCAGTAGTTGACTTTAATGTACAACTTAATACAGATGTTACTGTTGATCAGGTTAATGAAGCTGTTAGGGAGTCTTCAAAAAATGGAACTCTTAAAGGAATTCTTGAATATTCCACATTGCCTGTCGTCTCATCTGACATTATTGGTAATAGCCACTCATCTATTTTTGATGCTCCATTTACTAGAGTAATTGGTGGAAATTATGTAAAGACTCTTAATTGGTATGATAATGAATGGGGGTACTCAAATAGGGTTGTTGACCTTGTTGCTCTTCTTGGAAGTATTGGCTAATTACATTTGGCTAGGAATAGAACTAAAATAATTGCAACAGTAGGTCCGAGTTGCTCTGATGTTAGTGTTTTAAGTTCAATGATTGAAAGCGGTGTCAATTGTTTCAGAGTAAACCTCTCCCATGGCACTCAAGATGAAAAAAAGTCATATTTTGATCTATTAAAATCTATATCGGATGTTAATAATAAAACACGTCCTGCAATTTTAGCAGATCTAGCGGGTCCGAAGGTTAGAATAAGAGACATCGACAAATCATTTAAATTATCTGAAGGTCAAATAGTAAATGTTAGCAGCACTGAAATGGGTGACACAGTAATTCCTATTTCAGAGGGTTTAGTTTTTAAAGGTTATGATCCAGGTGCAAAGATAATGATAAATGATGGTAAAGTTTGCCTAGAAATTATTGATTTGTTAAATGAATCTTCATTTAAATGTAAAACAATAGTGCCTGGAAAAGTAAAGAGTAAGAAGGGTGTTAATTTTTTAGGAGTAACTTTAAATGTTCCAAGTTTAACCTCCCAGGATGAAATTGATTTAGCTTTAGCTCTTGAAAACGGTGCTGATTGGGTTGCCTTATCTTTTACTAGAACAGCGATTGATTTTAGTTTAGTCAAATCAAAAATTAAAGAACATGGATATAACACTCCTGTAATGGCAAAAATTGAAAAATGGGAAGCAGTCAAAAACCTTGACTCAATTGTACAAGCATTTGATGGTGTTATGGTTGCTAGAGGTGACCTTGGAGTAGAACTCCCCTTAGAGCAAGTTCCTGTCATTCAAAAAAAAATAATTAAAAAAGCAAAATTATATGGTAAGCCTGTAGTTATTGCAACCCAGATGCTTGATTCAATGATTGAAAACCCTATTCCTACACGTGCTGAAGTGAGCGATATTGCAAATTCTATTTTAGATGGAGCTGATGCCTTAATGGTTACTGGTGAGACAGCGATGGGTAAATTTCCAACTGGCGTTATCGACGTGCTTTCTGGTGTTATTAATGAAACAGAAAAAACACTAAAATATTATAGTCGAACCATTGGTAAAGATACTGTAGATAGTATTGCTGGTGGAATTAGTCATGCAGCTTGTACAATTGCAAAAGACCTTGATTTAAAATCAATCGTAACAATGACCCAAAGCGGAGGCACTGCTAGAATGGTTTCAAGTTTTAGACCTGCGGCAAATGTTTATGCAATGACTACTTTAAAAACCACATTTAGAGCATTATCAATTATCTGGGGTGTAATTCCTGTACTTGTAAATAAATACAGCTCTGCTGATGAAATGCCTGAAATTGCAAAACAAAAGCTTTTACAAATGAAAGCTATTAATTCTGATGAAAAATTTATAATTACTGGAGGTGTACCTGTTAACGTCCCTGGTACGACAAATTATATCTCTATTTTATAGTACTGTTCTTGCATACAAGAATAGCACTCCAAATCCAATCAAATAAATTATTCCCCCAATAGCTAAGTATTTTAACCATTTTCGAGGAGAGTTTTCTTTTCCAATGTAGGTATTAGATACTAATTTATAATTTGCAAAGGCCACAAAAGGAGCTATCATAAATGAAATTGTTGTGGCCAAATCAACTAGGTTCTTTATACTTGAGCCAAATAGAGAAATTATAATTATAGACCCTAATACAATTATCCATATAATAATACTGTAGTAAGGAATTTTATTTTCTTTTTGGAATGTTAGTCTGAAACATTCTTGGGCACTCCTTGCGTAACCATCTAAAACAGCAATACAGGTCCCAAACATAATACTGAAGCCAGAAATTGATATAATGAGGTAACTCCAAGATCCAATTGATCGAGTGTACAGAGTTATCACTTGGTTTGCAAAAATTGCACTATTATTTGAGAAGTCATTTTCAGTTCCATACATTAAATATGCACCTAGTGTTAAAAAGCACAGAGATAAAAAAGCTGATGATATATAACCAATATTAAATTCAAAAATAGTTTGATATAAAGTGGGCTTAAAGTTTGTTTGTTTAATTCTTTCTAAAGTCCATAGACTATTCCAAGAACTTAGATCAACCGCAGTAGGCATCCATCCCATAAGAGCAATAATAAATAAAATATCACTTTTAATGTACTTTACATTGGGAAATAAATTATCACTAGCTGGACCTTTTATGAGCACAAGCAAGAATGCTATTAAAGTAGATAGTAATAAGATGAATCCAATTATTTTTATTAATGAATCTAGTGAGTTATATTTTCCTAATGTGAGTATGGCACCGCAAACTAAAAATAAAATTAGATGGTTTAAAATTCCTAGTTCGCTTGTCTGAAATAAATTTTGTAAAAATCCTGCAGTTACGGCACCAACAGCAGAGGTAATAAAAAACATTGAAATTAGTGTTATTAATAAATAAGTCCATAAAACCCACCTTCCTAGCGATTTATATCCTTCTATTATGCTAGTTTCTGTTACATTGGAAAATCTTGATGCAAATTCAAAAAAAGGATATTTAAATAGATTTGCTATTATTATGAAAATTAAAAAGCTAAAACCATAATTAGCTCCCGCTCTAGTAGATTGAACAAGGTGAGAAACACCAATGGCTGTTGATGCAAATAGTATGCCTGGGCCAAGAGTTTTTTTAAGCCAATTAATATTAAAAGTATTTTTATTCATCGGTTTAAATATCTAGAATTATCATTATTATCAACAAAATATATTATGTTAATTTGTTTTTTATTAATTGTAATTAGATAAAAAACTAATTCCTAACAAATTAACATCTATTATTTTTTTAAAATTAATTAAATAAACTCTTATTATTATGTAAAAATTATGAATACATTGATCGCCTTTAATAAAAGAGAAAAATGGCTAAAAGTATTATAAATTATCGAAAAGCAACTCTAAAAGATGCTGATCAAATCAGCTCAGTCCTAATGGATTTTTATAATATGAAAGATACTAATGAGGCTTCCGATGCATTTGTATCAGAGATAGAAAAACATTTTCATTATATCGTTGCAGTACAAAATGATTTTATTATTGGTCTTGTTACATGGCTTCCTCATGGGTTGCCAAAGCATGGACTCTTTGAGCTTGATAGAATATGTTTATTGTCAGAGTCTAGAGGCAAAGGTGTCGGTAAGGGCCTTATTGAAGAGCTGATTATGGATGCTGACAAATGGTACAAAAGCATGGGAGAAAATATAAGGAAGCTTTACCTGCTAACTCATGAAGATAATGTGGATGCTCATATTTTCTATGAAAAAGTAGGTTTTGATCATGAGACAACTTTGAAAGATCATTATTATGAAAATCAAAATGAACGTGTATACTCAAAATTTTTTAAGTAGGTAATTAATTTTATGTGTGGAATAGTTAGTTATATTGGTAATCAAGATCCAGTGCCAATTTTAATTAAAGGTTTACGCAGATTAGAGTATCGTGGTTATGATTCAGCTGGCTTGGCTTTGTTAGACGGAAAGAATCTTAGTTACATTAAAAAAGCAGGTAAGGTATCTCATTTATATGATAAAGTATCATCTAAGACTATTAAAGGGACTTGTGGCATTGCGCACACACGCTGGGCCACTCATGGAGTTCCAAATGATACGAATGCACATCCTCATTTGGATAAAACTGGAAAAATAGCGTTAGTTCACAATGGTATAATTGAAAATTATGATTCAATAAAGAAAACGCTTGAAGGAAGAGGAGTTGTTTTTAAAAGTGAAACAGACTCCGAAGTTTTAGTTCAGCTAATTTCAGAATTATATTATAAAGGTGAGGGTGATTTAGATTTTAAAGATGCTGTGAAAGCAGCACTTCAGGAAGTAGTGGGTGCTTATGGTATAGTAGCGATGTGTTCTGATGAACCGAATACTTTAGTTGCTGCGAGAATGGGAAGTCCACTTGTTTTTGGAGTAGGTGATGATGAATTTTTATTTGCTAGTGATGCCTCTCCCATTATCGAATATACACGCAATGTAATTTATTTAGATGACGGTGAGTTTGTTATTGTCAAAGGGTCTGATTATTCAATTTCTAATATTGATTCTAAGGAAATTGTAACTAAAACTTTGACGAAAATAGATCTAACGATTGAAGAAATTGAAAAAGGAGAGTTTCCTCATTTTATGCTTAAAGAAATTCATGATCAAAAGCACTCTATAAGTGATACGCTTAGAGGGAGGTTGAATCTTGATAATGGTACTTCTATGCTAGGTGGAATTAATGACCATATTCCGAATATTTTGACAGCATCAAGAATATACATTACAGCCTGTGGAACGTCATGGCATGCGGGCTTGATCGGGAAGCATTTAATTGAGGAATATGCTAGAGTTCCAGTACATGTAGAATATGCATCTGAATTTAGGTACCGCAATGCAATAATAGATGCAAACACTATATTAATTGCAATTAGTCAATCTGGAGAAACAGCTGATACATTAGCGGCAATAAAAAAATCTAAAGAATCTGGGGCATTGACATTGGGAATATGTAATGTTGTAGGGAGCACAATAGCTAGGGAAACTGATGCAGGAATATTTACACATGCCGGTCCTGAAATAGGTGTAGCATCTACAAAGGCATTCACTGCTCAAGTTACTGTTTTAATTATGCTAGCTCTTAAAATTGGTAGAAAAAAAGGCGTTTCTTTGGATCGAGGTAAAGAACTGATTAAATCTCTTAAAAAGATAGATAAAGACGTTTCAGAAATTCTAGATGAAATTGATAAAATTAAAAAAGTAGCAATTTCCACGCATAATGCAGATAATTATCTTTACCTAGGCAGAGGTGTTAATTTTCCAGTAGCATTAGAAGGAGCCTTAAAATTAAAGGAAATTTCATATATCCATGCAGAGGGTTACCCTGCTGCAGAAATGAAGCATGGGCCCATAGCTTTAATTGATAAAGATATGCCTGTAGTTTTTATTGCTCCTCAAGATGGTACATTTGCCAAAATTTTATCTAATATTGAGGAAGTAAAATCTAGAGGAGGGATAATCATTACTATAACGGATGAGCAAAATGATGCTTTAGAAAAATTATCTGATTACATATTGATTACTCCAAAAACGCATAAGTATGTTTTTCCTATTACTAGTTCAATCATTCTACAAATATTAGCTTATCAATTAGCTGTAAACAGAGATTGTGAAATTGACCAGCCAAGGAACCTTGCAAAATCAGTAACAGTTGAGTGATAAATTCAATAAAAACAATGACTTACGAGTCATAAGAATTACTCCATACCCCCCAAATATATAAATTTAATGAGATGGGACTCTGGAAGTTACAAAGGTCCTAATCTGGAAAATATATCAAAATTAACTCATCCGTG
>MDSV01069394.1_pt1 | contig 10988 bp, 12 predicted proteins | sample 810851 | NCBI WGS metagenome assembly MDSV01 (sample SAMN05326640, study PRJNA326480) | marine metagenome | isolation source: seawater | place: Atlantic Ocean: North East | collected 2012 | reverse complement strand
TTTTGTTTTTAGATCTTGTTTAAAATCTAATCCCATATTTACAACAAGTGGATGTGGAGACACACCTTTTATCATTGGATATTCAAAAGTATTATTTACAATATGATTTTGCGCTTCATCACTTAATAAGAACTCAACTAATTTTATTGCATTAGCTTTATTAGGTGCACCTTTTACAAGTCCTGCTCCACTAATATTCATATGAGTTCCCCTTCCATCCTGATTAGGAAAAAACGGTTTTACTTTTTTAGCAGCTGCTTGTTGTTCTGGACCTTTTTTTCCAGATAACATTAGCGCTAAGTAATAAGTATTAGCTACAGCAATATCTGCTTCGCCAGCAGCGACTGCAAGTATTTGAGCTCTATCGTTACCTTTTGGAGATCTAGCCATATTTGCAACCATACCCTTAGACCATTCAGCAACTTTTCCTTTTCCATTATTTTTAATTAATGATGCAACAAGTGATTGATTATAAATATTATTTGAAGCCCTTATAACTAATCTACCTTTCCATTTTGAATCAGCTAAACTCTCATATGTTAATCCAGATAGTTCTGAACCGCTTACTCTTTCTGGAGCAAAGTATACAATCCTAGCTCTCTTTGCTATGCCGGTCCATTTTGATGTCCTGAAGTTACTTGGTACTGCATCTTTGATCGTTGAACTTGTTAATCCTCCTTGAAGATTTGACTCAAAAGCACCTAGTCTACCTGCATCAGCAGTAATATATAGGTCGGCTTTACTGTCTGAACCCTCTTCAATAATCCTTTTTTCTAATGCACCAGATTTACCTGACACAACGTTTACTTTAATTCCAGTTTTAGCAGTAAATTTTTTGTAAAGTTGTACATCAGAGTCGTAATGTCTTGCGCTAAATATATTTACTTCATTCGCAAACAAGTTACCTGCGAATGCTAGAAAAAATAAATAGCTTATTACTAATGTTTTTTTCATATTTCCCCTTTTTGATAATGATTATCATTTACATTATATTGATATTGATTATCATTTGCAATAATGACGCACTTCATATTATGATAATTTGGACACCTATAAGTTGATATGCCCGAAAAAATAGCGTTTAATTAATGATGCTTCAAATAAATCCTAAAAAATTTAGGCCTATAAAAAATAAAACAATTCCTAATCCGCTAAGACCAAAATTCAGAAATAAAGCCCAAGCAAATATTTATTTTCTTTCCCAAAGAAAATATAATGGGGAAAAAAAAGTTAAGTTAATAAATAATATTAAATTATTTAGTATCGTTACAGTTATTATTGTCGGTGGATATTTACTATCTAACTAATTTTTACGGAAGAACTTCCAATGTTATTAATTGTTCCCTTGTAAATACCTTTGCCTAATATTGGAACGACTCCTACTGTAGAACCAGTAAAAATATAAAAATCTTTATTATGTTTGATTTTCTCCTTTTGAAGCTTGTTTAAAACAAATTTTAAAGAATTCATCGGATTTATATAAACTGTGTTTGTATTGCCATTTACAAATTGATTTATTTTCTTATTAAAAATAACAGTTTTTAGATTGTTTACATTTTGATTTTTATATTTTTTTTTGGTTCCGATAATAAATTTTATATTACCTCCAAAATCAGAGCATAAATCTCCTAAACTTTTTATACTTTTTTTTCTTTGTCTATAACCTACTATTTCAATGCAGGGAGCAATATGACTTATAAATTTTTTAAAATTATTTTTATTAATTTTTTTTTTAAATAAAAAAAAATTTTTTTTAATTAAGTAACAGATTTCTAATTCAATTCCTAATGTAAATTTATTTATTTTTACAATTTTATTATTTTTTAAAACATTATGTTTATACACAGAAGCATAAAAGGGTTCTCTCTCTTTTAATTTTTTTAAAACTGGGATTGCGGTACCGCCTGCTTTAAATCCGATTATAGGTTTTTTAATCTTGCTTTCACATAATTTTCTAAATTTTTGTGACTCAGAAAGCTTTTTTGTATATTTAAGTGGAATTGGTGAAATAATTTTATTTTTAAGAAAAGCATTTACAAGTTTGTTAGCGTAATTATTTAAACTATTATCAGTCATCAAATTTCATCTCCAATATAAATATCTAAAGATAAAGCAGTTTCTACTAAAGAGTCTTTTCTTTCAACATTTTTATAAGTATTTATTCCTTCGTCTATCGGCACATCTACAACTTTTCTATTTTTCCAAGCAACCATTCTGTCAAATTTTTTTTGATTTAACAAATCAACTGCGTATACACCAAATGCACTAGCTAAAATTCTATCACTTGCTGTAGGAGGAGCTCCTCGCTGTACATGCCCAAGAGATGTCACTCTACATTCGATATCAGTTTTTTTCATTATTTCTTGCGCTACATAATCTCCTATCCCGCCTAGTCTTTGTTCTCCATCCATATATTTATGTAAAACAGTGCTACCATTTTCTTTTTTTACAGCTTCTGCAACGATAATTAGGGAATGTTGTATGTCATTTTTTTTCATAGAATTTAATTTCTTTATAATGCCGTCTATAGAATATTTTATTTCAGGAATTAAAATTACGTCTGCCCCTCCTGCTATCCCTGCATTCAAAGCAATGTGACCTGCGTCTCTACCCATTACTTCAAGAATCATGGATCTTCTATGGCTAGCAGCAGTTGACTGAAGATTATCTAGAGCTTGAGTTGCAATATCTACGGCTGTATGAAAACCAATTGAACTTTCGGTTGCTCCAACATCATTATCTATAGTTTTAGGTATAGCTACAATTTTCATATTTCCCTCTTTAGCTAGTTTTTTTAAAATTTGCATACTTCCATCACCACCGATAATTATTAGACCATCTAATTTCATTTGATGATAACCTTCAATTATCTCCTTTGATCTATCAATACTTTTTCCCTCTTTTGTAGGAAATTTAAATGGATTTCCTTTATTTGTAGAACCTAGAAAAGTACCACCTTGTCTTAAAAGATAACCACTAAAGGTTTTATGCGATAAATAAACGGCGGCAACAGGTCTCTTCATTAAACCGGCCGTTCCATCCTTTATTCCATAAACGTCCATATTATATTTGTTTTTTGCCCTGTAAAAAATAGATCTTATTGCAGCGTTCAGTCCGCCACAATCTCCACCACTTGTTAGAATTCCAATTTTTTTATTAGCCATTTAATTTATATTTTCTTAAATATTTTTTTTTGAGGTAAAAGTGTTATAACATAAAAATCTCATAATGGAAAAAAAAGCTAAAATCATAGCTACCTTAGGGCCAGCTATTTATAGCAACACAAAACTAAAGCAACTCATTAAACTGGGTGTTGATGCTTTTAGAATTAATTTTAGTCATAATACCAATGGTATAAGTAAGGTTGTATCAAAAATTAGAAAAATTGAAAAATCAACAAATAAGAAAATAGCTTTAATAGCTGATCTACAAGGTGTTAAGCTTCGTGTTGGAAAAATCAAAGATGAAAGTCAAAAAATAAAGTATAACCAAAAATTTATTTTTGATTCAAAAAAAATTATTGGCGATCATTCAAGAATAAATTTTCCTTACTCAAAAATCCTAAAAAAATTAAAAAAAGGAAATAAAATTTTAATAGACGACGGAAAATTTACTTTTGTAGTAACCGGTAAAAAAGGTCTTGCTGTGACAACAATATGTAAAAGTCGCAACTGCTATATAAAAAGTAATAAAAGTGTTCATATTCCTAATTTTGATATTTCATTTAAAAAATTAACTTTCAAAGACAAAAAAGATATCAAAGTAGCTACTAAGCTTGGTTGTAATTGGATTGCTCTGTCTTATCTACAAAATGAGAAGCTTATTTATGAAACTAGAAAATTAATAAAAAAGGATATGGGTATCATTTCAAAGATAGAAAACAAACATGCTTTAAAAAATATTGTTAATATAATTAAAGCTACAGACTCAATAATGATTGCTAGAGGAGATTTAGCTATTGATATCGGGCATAGTGAAGTACCAAAAGTTCAACTTAGCTTAATAAAAAAATGCTCTCAATTTTCTAAGTCAGTAATTGTTGCAACTCAAATGTTGGAGAGCATGATCGAAAATAATACTGCGACAAGAGCAGAAATAAATGATATTGCTACAGCAATTTTTCAAGGTGCAGACACTGTAATGCTTTCTGCAGAAGCTGCTATTGGAAAATTTCCAATTCAAGCTGTCTCCACCATGTCACAAACTATTCTATCAACTGAAAAATATAAAAGACAACATATCGAAGACTTTAAAAATTCGATAATTTCAAACAAAGATCCTGTAAAATCAATTCTACTATCTGTAAAAGATATCGCTTATAACTCAAATGTAAAAGCTATTATTGTATTTTCAAATTCTGGTAAATCTGCAAAATTAGTTTCAGCCATGCGACCTGCAGCTAAAATTTTAACTATTTCACCTAACATAAATGTGTCTAGACAAGTTTCATTGCTTTGGGGTGTTCAATCTATAAACAGCCGTGATGCAAATGGTTGGAAAGATATGATGTCTATTTCAAAAGAAATTATTAAAAAATTAAAATTTATTAAAAAAAATGATTTTGTGATAATTACTGCTGGCCTACCCTTTGGTAAAGCTGGAATGACTAACATGATAAGACTTTATAAAGTTGGAAATTAATGAAACATAATTATAGTATTGATGAAATTTTATCTGCGGTTGATGAAATTCAAAGAAAAAAGAAAGAGGTCAGAAGCAAAACAATGAGCTCTCATCTGGTAAAAAAAGATTATTCTGAAGTGCCAGCTCACACTTTAAAATTGATCGAACAGGCTGAGGATGTTAAATAAGTTTTGCTATTTGAATTGTAGTATCACACATTCTATTTGAAAAACCCCATTCATTATCATACCAAGATAATACTCTGCTAAACCTGCCTTTGATTACCTGTGTTTGAGTTAAATCAAAAATTGAACTGTGAGGATTGTGATTAAAGTCTTTAGACACTAATGGAGCAGAATTTGTTGAGAGAATACCCTTTAGCGGTCCATTTGTAGCTTTGCTCATAGCTTCATTAATACTTTCAACGGTAACATCTTTTTTGGATACAAATGTAAGGTCTATTAAAGATACATTTGGTGTTGGAACTCTTATGGCTGTTCCATCCAATTTTCCTTTAAGACTTGGTAAAACTAAACTCATTGCTTTAGCTGCTCCTGTTGATGTTGGTATCATTGCATCACCTGATGCTCTTGCTCTTCTTAAATCTTTATGAAACGTATCTAATAATTTTTGATCACCTGTGTAACTATGAATTGTAGTCATATAACCATATTCAATTCCAAATGTATTTTCTAAAACCATTGCTACTGGCGCTAAACAATTAGTAGTACATGATCCATTAGAGATTACATTATGCTCTTTTTTTAAATCATTGCTATTGACACCCTGAACAACAGTAAAATCAACTTCTTTAGCTGGTGCTGAAATAATTACTTTTTTTGCTCCAGCATCTAAATGTTTTCCAGCAGATTTTTTGTCTAAAAAAAAACCAGTGCATTCTAGCACAACATCTGCACCAATTTTTCCCCATGGTAATTTAGAAGGATCTCTTTCAGCAAAAACCTTTAAATTTTGATCACCAATTTGAAATCCTTCGCTAGATATCTTAACTTCTTGAGATAAGGTTCCATGTGTACTATCGTATTTTATTAAATGTGCGTTAGCTTCTATTGATCCAAGATCATTAATTCCAACAACCTGAATTTTGCCTCTGTAGTTTTCTAACAGGGCCCTCAAGATTAGTCTTCCTATTCTGCCAAAACCATTTATACCAACTTTAATCATAAATTATAAAAATTTTTTCTTTAAAAATATTGTCTTAGTACTTTTTTTGTAAATTGTAAAATTATTTCTTTTATAATAATTGTGAGCATTTATATTACTAACTTCATAGCATAGATAAAAAAATTTCGCATTGAAGTATTTAATGATTTTTTTATAAAAAAAATTAATTGTGTTATCTTTTTTCTTTAAAGATATATTTGAAAAATGCTTTTTAAATATAATCAAATGCAATAAGTGAAGATATTGTTTTTCTTTGCCTTTAATTTGGGAATTATCATCCCTGTCCATTAGACTTATAAAAAAATTAAAATTTAAAAAAAAATTAATTGGATTAAAAAATAAATTTAAAATGATCTTTTTTTTTAGTAAAGTATAATTTTCAGGAGAAATGACGCTTATTATTGAAGCAATTTTATCTTTTTTTTTAATCAAAAATATAAAGAGAATTTTTTTTTTTATTATCATTTTAAAAAAATCATAATTTAATTTTGAGAATATAGATCTTGGAATATTTTTTTGAATTAGTTTGAAAACTTTAAGATAATTAATTTTATTATTTGTTAAATAGTATTGATTTTTTTTTAATTCTATCACCAAAAGATATTACTTAATATTTCTTATTTCTAGCTTAATTTTATTCATAATATTATTTAAAAGCACCGCATCTTTATCATCAAGAATTCTATCTTTTTTAACAGCAGACTCTAATTCTTTTCTAATTTTATTCTTAATTTTTTCAACACTTTCTTTATCTAATGATGAATAAAAATTTTTTTGAATTCCATATAAAGTGTATCCAATTGTAAAATGGTAAAGAAAAAAAATGGCTAAGAAAAAAATTATTACTTTGTAAACAAATATTCTCATTATTTTAATTTTTTATAAATTGAGTAAATATGGACATTATTAATTTTTAAATCTCTAATTTTTTTAAAATTTGCCGATATTATATAGTTGTTATTAAACTTTTCATCAGATTTGTAAATAAAATTTGTATAAATATAGTCAGCTAATTTTTGCTCATGTCCTACAAATATAAACTTTATTTTATCATCCTCATTAAGCATATCTACGCCATTGCGTAAAGGAGTCCAGGATATATTGCCAACCTTAATTTGCTTTAACTCATTTTCTTTTGATAAAATAAATTTAAGTGCATCAGATCTGCTAATTGATGCAGTATCAACTTGAAATTTTTTAACAAACTCTTTGCTTAAAAATTCATTGAAATATAAACTTTGATAGGGATGAAAAGTATAATTTGAATAAGATAAATTAAAAAATATTAAAAGGGGTACAATATAAATAAAATTAGGTTTAATTTTTTTTCTTAAAAAAAGATACGAGTGATAAAAACCTAGCGTTGATAGATAACACAAGAAAAAATGAAGAAAATAAAAATGTCTCCAACCACTTAACATTGCAACGTTTAAAAATATTGCAAAAAAAATAAAACTTAAAAAACTTATTAGAATAAAGAAATCATTTTTTTCGTTACATGATGACCAAAAATCACTATTTAAAGATGATTTTTCGTCAATTTTTATTAATCTACAAAAAGACCTTTTAGATAAAATATATAATGAAATAGTTGTAAAGATAATTAAAAAAAAAGGGGTAGTTATTAAAATCCATATTGGTAGGTAAGATCTAGGAAGATATTTAATAGTATAATATTCGCCGTTAAATAAAACTTTTATATCCATCCAATAAAAAAAGTTTTTAAACCAGCTGACTAACTCTAGTATATTTAATTCCCACATGTATGGATAGTGAATGTAAAGAAAAAATATATAAAAAAACAAAACTTTAATTAATTGAGACATATAGGTTTTCAAACTTATTTTATCTGATAAATATTCCACCAACTGAAAGATTAAAAAGATTGCTGGTAGGTATATTCCCATTATTCTTGATGAGGAGGCTAATGCGCTAAATAAACAAAAAATTATTAAATTTTTATTTTTTTTCTTTCTAAAAAAACTAAATAAATAATAAACTGAAATAGTCAAAAATGATAAAAATAAAATATCTTTATTGTTATGAAAACTATCACCAAATATTCTAGGTGTAGCAACATAAAAAATTAAACCGGTAATAACAAATATTTTGTCCTTAAATCTTTTATTAATTATTTTATAAAAAAAAATTGAGCTAATAAAAAAAATTACAAAAATTGCAAGATGTCTAATTTCAAAAAAAATTTTACTACTATCAATAGAAAAAAATGTTTCAATAAAAGCAAAAGGTACATCAAAAATTATTCCATAAAAATTAAAAATATTGATATTGGGTAATGTTGAGGACAAAAGAATTTCTTGATATTTTTCTTTGGCTAATCCTAAAAATGGACTGAGATTGTCTATTTGAAATAAACTTAATATTTGTATTAACCAATAAAATCCATTTTGTCTGTGAAAATGTTCCTCTATACCAACTCCGAAATCTTTATAAATTAATAGTCCTAATATAAAATAGAAAAAAAATAATAATTTTATGTATAAGTTAAAATTTTTTTTTAACATCATTTAATTATAAAATTTTGTAAAAAAACATATTATTAGCGTCATAAAATATCTTAAACATGTATAAAGATATTTCAAATTTAAGTTCACAACTGTTTTTGAAAATCCTGAAGCTCTTAGTTCATCTTTGAAAGGTATTTCAATGATTTTAAAATTATTTTTTTTGAGATACACTAATAATTTGACAAAGTAGTCTCCATAATATCCTTTTAAAATATAATCTTGTAAAACTGCTTTTCTAATACAAATAAACCCACTCGTGTAATCTGTAAGATTTTTAAACAAAAGTAATTTACATAATTTATTAAAAAAATAGCTTTGATTTTCATTGATTTCTTTTTTTAATTTATCAGAATTAAAATATCTTTCGCTCTTTTTTAAAAATCTTGAAGAAATTACGACATCATAATTTTCAGATTGCTCAATAAAATTGTTTATATATTTAGGAGGGTGTTGAAAATCTGCGTCCATCCAAATTATAAAATTATTTTTTGACTCATTAATACCCTCTTGAAGAGCATCAGCTAGATTTTTTATATTCGATTTTCTTTTAATCAATTTAAGATAATTTTTATCTGATAGGTGTTGTTCCACAGCGTCTTGAGTTCCGTCTATGGAGTTATCATCAACAACTATTATTTCAAATTCTTTTTTTTTTAAAATGAATATGTTTGAAATCTCGTCAATTAATTCAATAATGTGACCTTTTTCATTTAAAGTTGGAAGTATTACGCTAAAACTCATATTTACTTAATATTGAACTATTGTTAATAATATTTATTTTCTATGATCAAACATATCACATACAAAAGTAAAATCCTTGCAATAATTATCAAAGGTAATTATTTAAATAAAAAAGGAATTAATTTTTTTACTGATCCTAAATTAAATCAACAAGTTGCTTTCATGAATCATCCAAAGAATCACTTGATCCAACCTCATACACATAAAGAAAGTATTAGAAAAATAAAAGGCACTACGGAAGTTTTAATAATTTTAAAAGGTGAACTAAAAATAAATTTTTACAATACAAAGAAAAAATATATTTTTAGCAAGATTGCTAAAAAAAATGACATCGTTATTTTATTGTCTGGTGGACATGGTTTTGAAATACAAAAAAACTGTAAAATGATAGAGGTCAAACAAGGACCTTACTCGAAAAGTGAAGATAAGTTTAAATTCTAATCAATGAAAAAAAGGTTTAAATTCATACCTGTAAATATACCAAAATTATATGCAGAAGAAAAAAAGAATATAATTCAATGCATTAAAACTAATTGGATATCATCCGAAGGAAAATTTGTAAAAGATTTTGAAGAATCTTTTTCTAAATTTAATAATAGAAAATATGGGATAGCCGTGTCTAGCGGTACTGCAGCGCTAGAAGTAGCTGTCAAATCTCTAAATTTAAGAAAAAATTCTGAGATTATAATTCCATCTTTTTCTATTATTTCAACAGCTCTTTGTGTAATTAAACTTGGGCTTAAACCTGTTTTAGTTGATTGTGATATCAACACTTGGAACACAAATCCTAATGAAATTTTAAAAAAAATTTCAAAAAAAACTTCCGCAATAATAATAACGCACATATATGGATTGCCAGTAAACTTAGTAAACATAATAAAGATTGCTAAAAAAAGAAAAATAAAAATTATTGAAGATGCTGCAGAACTTATTGGGCAAAAATATAAAAATAAAATCTGTGGTAGTTTTGGAGATTTAAGTACTTTCAGCTTTTATGCCAATAAACATATAACTACTGGTGAAGGCGGTATGATCGTAACTAACGATAAAAAACTTTATGAAAAATGCAAATCTTTAAGAAACTTATCTTTTTCAAAATCTTATTTTGAAAGATATAATCATAACGATATAGGGTGGAATTATAGAATGACAAATTTACAGGCAGCTATTGGATGCGGTCAATTAAAAAATATTAAAAAAATTATAAAAAGAAAAAGGGAAATAGGTAATTTGTATTTTACAAAACTCAAAGATAATAAAAATTTAATATTACAGGAAAATAAAAACAGTTATAGTAAAAATATTTATTGGGTCTTTGGTATATTAATAAAGAATAATAGAAAATATAATAGAAATAAAATAATGAAAAAACTTTTAAAATATGGGATAGATACAAGACCTTTCTTCCTTAGTATGAATAAACAAAAAATTTTTAAAAAAATGAAATTATTTAAGAATGAAAAAATGAAAAATTCTGAATACTTATCTAATAACGGATTTTATGTGCCGTCTGGCCTTGCTTTAAAAAAAAATGAAATTAATTATATTTGTAACTTAATTAACAAAATTTTTGTTTAAACGTATTTAAAAACAATCACAGCAAACCCTACACAAATTATTGTAGCAATCCACAGCATGCTTCCTACAAGACCAAGCCAAGCTAAATGAATAAAAGCACTTCCTAATAATGATACAAAAAGTCTATCTCCTCTTGTGGTATCTAACCCTAAAATACCTCTCCTCGGAGATCCGCCTGGGACTTTTTTTTCCCAGAAGTACATCACTGTAATACTAAGAGCTATAAATATAAAAAAACTAGCTGTGGGCCATGTCCAAGCCATCCAAGTTATAAAATCAAAATCAAATAGACCTTTTTCTTTTGGTTGACCAACAGTTGACCAACTAGATGCA
>MDSV01052745.1_pt1 | contig 10989 bp, 14 predicted proteins | sample 810851 | NCBI WGS metagenome assembly MDSV01 (sample SAMN05326640, study PRJNA326480) | marine metagenome | isolation source: seawater | place: Atlantic Ocean: North East | collected 2012 | reverse complement strand
TATGTTAATTTGATCTCTTGCATATGATTTAGTAGTCATCAAACATAATAATATAATAGTTAATATTCTCATTTAGGTTTCCTATGTTTTACTTTAGAGTTTATTCAGAAAGTATTTAACATAGAAAAAAAGATTTTTACAAAACTTTAATATTTCTTTTATTTATCGAAATCACGCCAAAAACGCTCTAACGTAGATAAGTCTTTTTCTTTGAGTTTTTCCGAGTCCGAAGAATCCGATTGACCGATACAATAGAGTATTAACCCTAAAGAAAGTATGGTAACAGGTATACCTAGAAGGCCTAACAAGAGGCCGTATTCCCAAGACATAGCAGTATTATTTAGAAAACGACTTTCCTCGCCGTTTATATTTTCCGGGAAATTTTTGTAAGATTTGTTTACCTGGACACCTAGCTGGTTTCCTGAAGTTTTAACACCACTATGTATAATAATAGAGTCCTTGATAATAAGACTATTTAAAGAACTGAAAGCCAGTATATGCTATGAGTAACCATAACATACCTTTGATAAGTTGAAACATAAAGAAATACTTGAAATATTTTTTAACTGCGTTTTTCAACTTATGGGATATATGAATTCTGGACAACACTAAAATGGCCTCCGATATATTTCTTATGGTTGTTATTGCATTTATAGTTTAGAAATTTTTTTTGAAAAACAATAAGCGACTTTTCCGTGGCACCTCCGCCACCAATATTATTGTTTACTCATTTAAATCAATACGGTTGGCCAATACTTTAAATGTTTTACCTGTATGTAGTACCGCTTCGGTGGTATTTGATGTTTTGGTTTTACTGATGGTTTCTTTGTAATCGCCTCTTACGTCTAGATTCATATTACCATCTACCTTGATATTGTAATCACCGCCAACGTTTGTATTTAGTTGGCCGTCTTTTACAACCACGTTTAGATTACCTTTGTCAACTTGTATATTGATATTGGCATTTGGCCCCACCTGTATATCGTAGTGGTTATTTTGCGAGCCGTCTTTGTTAATGTATAGTTTATGTCGGCCGCCTATTGTAATGTCGGATTGTCCATCAATACTTGCTTGACTTTTACCGTAGGTTATGGTATAATGGTCACCTTTTATAATGTCGGTCTTTGTACCATCGGGTGAGATTTCGTAGGATGTTCCTGTTCTATGCGCCTCGTATATACGTTCATTGTTCTTTGTATCATCATATTCACGTATGTGGCCGCTCTCTGATTCAAATACGTGGTTCATAGGGTAAGTTGCATTGTAAGGAATTGCTGGTTGATTCCAAGTATCGCCATCTGAAGCGGCAATCTCTGTGCTTACGTGGTCTGTAATGGTAACCAAATCAAAGTCGGCAGTAGGCACCCCAGTAATCCTTGATAGTTTACGCAACTCTAATGATAAATGAGGATTTGCACCGTTAACCGCCAATCTATTGGTATCAGGTTCATCCTTGTATTTTGGATATGTACCGCTTGGGTCATAAAAACCTTTATTAGAATTTGCCAACTCTGCCGGCACTCCTGGTAAACTGCCAATTATCATAGGTTCTTGACAATCATCACCGTCTCTAAAATAACCAAACACCCAAGTACCCTCAACTAAAAATGCCGGAGATTGTCCTAATCCTGAAATGGCCGCTGATGTAGTTGGTAATATAACCTGTGCCCAAGGTAAGTCCGTAGTAGGTAAAACGGATTTGTCCTGCGTATGAAGACCAACGCACCTTACTCGCACACGGCCAAGTTTTTGTGGGTCTTGCCTGTCTTCAACTACGCCGTTAAACCAGATAAAGCCGTTAAACCCTAAAATATTTTTATCGTATTTCATAAATTTTTCCGATATTGCTCGCCTTTTAATCCACTAAGCATACGCATTTAATTGCCATTTCTAAATTGTTTACGCAAACTGCACCCTAATGAACACCAATACGCATACAACCTGCGATAGAGCGCCGTTAGAGTACGCACTAGTGACCACTTTGAGAAGTCTATGAAATGGTATACTCTATTGACCTCGTATGGAGGCAACTTAAAGAACCTTTGATAAGAATTGTAGTATTCCCTCTTCTCGGCCGCTGAGCGTATTTCTGATTGTATCTCTTTTATAAGTTTAATTATCATTACTTCCTCTGTAATCTCTGTGCGACCACGTAGCGTCTTCGCCTTTCTTAAATCTTTCACGTCTTATCTCAGCGTCTGTTTTCTCATTACGCCTCTGATGGTATTTGTGTTCTAACCATTTTATATATAATATACCTGCCATATAGACGGCCAGGCATAATAGTACCACACTTTCTCTATCCATTACACGACTCTCCCGGAGGCGCCGGACTCTCGGATTCTCTGATATTCTCTAAAAATAGTCAAGTCCACCTCCAAATGATTTTAATTGGTCTTCGTATATATCTGTTTTTGAAGACAACCCTTGACCTATACTGGATAACGCCTCCTCCTCTGTCGGATATGCGCTGGAGACACTATCCTTATAGCATTTAAGTACCATTTCGTGTCTTTGTGAGGCGACATCTACTTGATGTTTTAATGCCATTATGATGTATCTACCACTTGTATAAGGGTTAACTCTACCATCTTCATTTTGGTCTGTTGGTGCCTGTATTTGAGACGTAAAGGTCACAATATCACCTGCGTTTAATATTGTATTACCAAACGTTAACATAGTTAAGTTTTGGTTTCTATAACCTTGTTTATCGTGTGTACGCATTGATAAACCAAATGTGCCTTCTCTATCTTCGTAATCGTTATGTATTTTCTTTGTACTAGATTTAATCATATGCTTACTATCATAGTGTTGCGTAAGTGGTTTACCTGTGTCTGAATATTGTACATCTTTAGGATATAATATGCCTGCCTCTGTACCCATTTCTAATCTTGGTGTTTTTTCTTTTCTATCTGCACTATCAAAGTTATATACTTCTATTGTTTTATTAAAGGCGTCGTGTGATGTAGTTTTACTTGCATAAAAACCTTCATTTATATTTGCTAACATATCAACTGGTTTATCTACACTATATCTTATAACTTGCGATAATCTACGTTCTACATCTTTTATCTCTGGTCGTTTTTCATCTTCGGTTACATTTGGTATAAGTGATGTAAACTTCCATTTTGGTGTTATCTGAGCACCCACACTACCAATAGCCATCATACTTGCTGTTGACCTAAAATAAAAACCTCTTGATGTTTCGTAAAATACATAACCTGCATTGTACGGAAAGTTTTTAGGTATTGCACTCTTGGCAAGTAATCTTATTGCCTCATATGGTTTTAAATTTGGTATGACTATCTTTGGATTGGTTGCTGTTGGCTCAAAGTAAAATGGTTTCTCTGACTTTAAATAATTACGTAATATGTCATTGATTGCGTTCTCTATCGGACCTGCATATGCCTTACTTATCTTTGTTATAGAGTTATTATACATTTCAGGCGAACAAAAGAATATTTGATAAAATTGTGCCTTCTCTTGGTTATCATCTTTAGTAACCTTATCTACTTTATATATTTGTAAGGGAATACCTGTTGAGTCTGTAAAATCAAAACCTATTGTGCCTGGTGATGTAAATGATAATGATAATCTTTCAAGACCTGTTAAAGGCAACATAGTTCTAACATCTTGCATATCATATACAATACAACTACCAACCACATTGTTAGAAAATATATCTTCAGCAATTTCAAAACTTAATGTGATAGGTTTTATATTCATCTTTAAAGGCAATAACTCTTCAGCATTATGCCTGTAGGATAATATGTGTATTTCGTTTAATTGATATTGACCTGGTTTGTCAAAAACTTCTCTGTCAAGGCTCATAATTTAATTTACTTCCTGATTAACAATCTAAATTCATCTATAAAACTATTTAAATATGCTGGTTGTAGTAATCTTATTTGTCTTTTCTTATCTTGTAATCGTCTTTCGTATTCTATATTTGATACTGATTCAGCACCTGCTGTATCACTATTAACTTCTATTTTGTGGTCATAATCACTAGGACCAGAACCAACTTGTTTACCACTTGATTGTGTTTTTTCATAATGATGTATGGCATTAGGGTTTGTATATTTGTCAGCAACAAATTGTTGAAAGTTATACTCATCTAACGGCCAATCGTGATATCTATTTACAACATTGTTTAATAAACATACTATCCAAAAATATGCTGTATCGCCATATACTTTGTATGCGATTGTTTCAGGTGAATCACCTTCAGGCACATCAAATAAATCATACAAAGATACATTGCTAGCAATCTTACTTCTAACTTTTACTCTTCGCCATATATCAGTAATTTCTTTTACATTACCTTTTACGCCGGTGATATTATAATCTATTTTTGGAAACTCATTAAAGTATTGCATTATGCTCCTGCCTCAATGTCATTTTTCGTTAATATTCTGTCTTCAACAAAATCAACCACAATTTGAGTGTGAACAGGTTGACCATCAGAAAAGAAACTTGGTTGTTCATCTGGTGCATAATCAATATTAACACCTGTACAATAACAAGCGGCAATCTTATGTAATTTATGATTAACTTCACCATTGTACATATAACTTATTTTAAAATAGTTAGGCGCATTAAATAATGAACCAGCAGGACCTTTTAGACCTGGTGATGAGTTATATTTAAATATGTGTATGATATCTCTTACTGCTTTTGCCTCTTTTAAATTTCTTGGCCAAAAATCAAAAGTATAATTAAATGTTCTAAATTCTGGTGAGTCATAAAATTGTTCATTTCTAGGATTAGTTGCTAAACCACTTCTCTTCATTATAAATTTAATTGGGTCACCTGCGTCAGGTATTATACTAATTGCCTCACCTAACATATTCTTACCAATCTTCATAATAGAGTTTGTGCCTGCACCTAGAGCCGCTTTAATTTGTTCAGCAGTATTCCCTTTTTGTATTTGCCCTGCCGCCATACCTGCCTCTACATCACCTGCTATACCTGCTGACTCTGGTGAATAACTTTGTTTATATACTACTTTTAAATCTCTAGGCATATAGATTGCAATAGCAGATGTTGTTGTTGATTTACTTGGTAATCTTGATGTCATTCTAGCGTCAGGTTTTGATTGGTTTAATAGACCTGCTTTTTGTGGACTATAACTAGTAAAACCAGATTCAAACATAATATAATGACCTAATTGTTCATTACCTAAATCTAATGGGTATTGAACAGGACTAAATGCTAATGGATTTTCTACTAGTTTATTTGATGGCGCACTATCTATATTAAATGGTGACTTTTGTTTTAATGAAGCAGCAACTTTACCTGCATTAGCAGCACTTTTTGGTGCAGCCAGATTACTGACTACGTTTGATAAGAACGGTGTTGCTAGACTTGATATCTGATTTTTTAACTTTGTAAATGCCATTTATAAATACCTTTATCAATATTTATATAGATTATAGGTAGATTATGGCAAAGAGTTATCAAGGATTATACAAACCCACGCACCCCAAGAAATATGTTGGCGACCCCAAAAAGATAGTATATCGTTCTCTATTAGAAAGACGTTTTATGCGTTATTGTGACCTTAATCAAGACATATTGTTTTGGGCAAGTGAAGAATTACCAATTAGATACTTCAATCCAATAGATAAGAAATACCATAGATACTTTCCAGACTTCGTTGTAAAGACTTCTAAACAAAAGAAGTATATGATAGAGGTCAAACCATCACGTCAAATAGGTAAACCTAAACTAGGTAAGAAGAAAAGCAAGACTTATATGAGAGAGAGTTTTGAATATATCAAGAACCAAGCAAAATGGCAAGCAGCAAAATCTTATTGTGATGATAATGATTTAGAATTTAAATTGATTACAGAAAAAGATTTAGGACAATATTAAGTCGCAACACTCATTCTATCGTGGTAATTATCTACATTCACATTTAAAGGTGAGTTATTAAAGTCTGTTTTTGCAACGTTAGAGTTTGTAACCGTATCACCACCTCTAGTTATTACAACTGGTGCCATACTTGTATCAGTAGCACCTAGTTCTTTAGGATTTGCTCTTACATTTTTAGTAATATCTACATTTGGTTTTAAATCTTCACTATAAGACTTAACTATAAAACCTCTACCTCTACCTAATGACTTTGCCTCAAAATCACCATCATTTGTTATATTTTGCACCTTAGCAGCCGCTTTAGCAAAATCAAATCTTTTATAAACTATTGGTTCATTATTTTCATCTACTATCACACCATCTTTTACTTTAGGTTTTGGCATAACATCAATCACATTATCTGGTGTTTCTGCGCTAATTTCTTTTGCTACATCTTCTTCTTTTACCGGTATATCAAATTTAATTTTGTCTTTTAAGAATTGTGGCATAGGTAATGCGTCTATAATACCATTGATTGCCTGTTTAATCGCAATACCTATACTAGAAAAGAAATCCATAATAGGTGAAAATAAACTTTTTACAGAGTTTAATATTTTACCAGGTAATGCACTTAAAAATTCACCAATAACTGATACAGCATTTGTTATAGTATCACTAATCATTTTAGGTATACCCATTACAAAGTCAATTGCATTATTGAAAAAATTACCAACAGAGTCCCAAAAAGATAAAAACTTTTCTTGTATATTGGTAATAAAGTTATTAAATATTTCACTTACGGTAGCAAATAAGTTTTCAAAACCAAATATCTCACCAATGCCATTAATTAAACCTTTGAAGGCGTCACCAATTGCATTTAAAAACTTTTCACCTATACCATTAAATGCCTCCATTAAATCAGAAAATGCTTTTTTAATTAAATCTATATCACCTGTAAATATACCCTTTACTAGGTCCATTATAAAATATAAACTTGCCATAAAAGTCTCAGCAGCCATAACTAAACCTGCAAAGGCAACTTTTAATCCTGCACCTATATTTACTAATGCACTCTTAACAACAACATCAACTACTTGCATTATTGCTGTTAGTAAAGGTTCTAATTCTTTAATTACTGCCTTAATTCCATCTACAACAGGTGCCAATGCCTTTGCTATCTCGTCTGTATATCTAATTACAAAACCAATTGCTAATGTTAGAGCGGCAAAAGGACCAAATCTACCGAATAATTTAAACAATACACCACTCTTACCAAAAAATCCTAATATTGGTGCCAATAATTTCTTTATTGCACCTACACCTGGTATTCTACCTAAAAAATTACCTAAAAATGCCATTGCACCTAGACCAGCACCATCTTTTTTAGATTCACTATCTGTTTGACCAGGTACGTTTGGATTTTCTTCGCTTGATATTTTATCTTGTTGTTCTTTTTTTAATTCACTTGCTTGGTCACGTCTTCTACGTGCCTCGTCTTGGTCAAATTTAAACATACCAATAAGTGTATTAGCAACACTTTGAATACCTTTTAAACTTTTAGAACCTAGTTGTCGTAAATGTTCTAATACCTCATAAGACTCTTCTTGCTTTTCAGCAAGTGTAGCACCAGAGGCACCAACTAATGCTTGACCAACAATTTTTTGTTGTGTGTCAATAATTGATAATGCTGAATCTACGTTTTTATCTCTTTGGTCTTCGGCCATTATTCTTTACAATCCTTACAATAACAACTATTGCAACATAGAATTAATATCTCTTTATTGTCACCATCTTTATAAGTTTGTGTGCAAGTTTTTCCACAATGTTTTTTATGACCACAATTACTACAAGACATAGTGTTATCCTCTTAATTATTTCTTTTGTATATTACTTTTTTTACCGTTAACATATAGTCCAAACCAGGCAGCACCAGCACCAACAACAACAGATACAAAACCTGCTTGAGCGTTGTTAGGATTTTCTAATGCCATAAACCATTGCATAGTATTATAAAATACCATACCATATAGTATCATCATAAGTCTAGGCACCGTTCTCCAGTTTGATAAAAATTGTGGTAGTTCTTCTTTTAAAAACCACCATACCCATTTTACTTTGTCAACAGCGTCTTTTTTCTGTTCTTCAAACATTATTTCCTCATTCTCTCTTTTTGTTTCTCTTTTTCGTCCTTAATATGTTGTATTAACAAATTAATGTAAATCTCCCTTTCCCACGGCAACATATCATTTAATTCTGTCAAAGAATATTTATGATGTTGCATAAGAGCAAAATTCACTTGAAAATGATTCTCAAGCGAATCGTGTGAAAGGGCTACCCGAAAAAATCAGTTAGTCCCTCTAAAGTCACCTTGCTCTTAACTTTAGTTTTAGGGTTTTCTACCTCTAATTCGTGTCTTAATTTAGGCATAGTTTCATAAAATCTTTGTATTGACTTAAATGATTTACTATCTAAACCTTCAACAAACTTATCCATTTCATCTTTACTATAATCAATCGCCATATGCGTCTTATCGCCTTCTTGGATTTGGTAAATACTTTTTGATATAATATCAAATAGTGTACTAGTATTAGCACCTTTACTATAATCTTTTGTAGGGTCAACAGAATTGATTGTAGGATATTTCATTAACAAACTAACAGAATCATTAACTTGTATCTTGTTAGTGTGTTCATCATCTACTTGAACATCAACTTTTGTTAAATCAACATTCACATCTGCATAAGTTTTTTTGTCGTCAGGACACAAAATTTTTAAATTTGCAACCTCACCAACAGACTTTGACCTAATCTGTAAAAATACATACTCTAAATCAAAGGTTGGTAACTCATCAACATTTAAATTACCAAAAGTACAAACACTAACAATATCTTTTAATGCTTCTACAATTTGTTTTTGTTCTTGCGACTCAAGAGCCTGAAGTAAAACCTTTTCCTCTGCAACTTTGAAAGGTCTATATTTTACTTTTACGTCTGTTGATGGTAACGTCAACTCATAACTCGCTGTTTCTAATATAGGCAATGCCATTATATCTTCTCCTTATTGTTTAAAATGGTGGGAATAATCTTCCACCGGTCACTTTACCAATTGGTAAACTTCTTTTAGCGGTCTGTAATATATCTCTGCCTGCTCTTCTAAATTCAGGAGGCAATTTAGATAACACACCACCAAATAATCCAAAATCTTTTGCTGCCTTTATTGTAGGCACATCACCAAAAGAGGCACCAATCGTAGCGCCTTCTACTTGGTCTATTGTCAAGTTAGTCCATCTTCTAAAATTTAATGTAATAGGAACATCTACGCCTTTATCATTATCACCATAAGTATAATCAATAGAACCTATTGTTTGAGGATAGACTTCATACAATCTTACTGCGTAGGTAACTCTGTCTCTATCATTTTCACTTTCAAACTGACCTAATTGAAATATATCTACACTACCAATATAATCGTCATAGTAATTCATATTGTGAGTTTGATAATTAAATATCTTTTTCTGCCAGTTTTCAAAGAATTGTCTTTGTCTTAAAAATTTATCACCAAAAAAGTTTAATTCAATGTTTCTACTAAATGAATATGCATAAGGCATTTCTCTAGCAGGACCATACATTAAATGCTCTTTTGTATTAACGTCTCTGTTAGGCATTGTAACCTTATTACACATCATACTCATAGTTTTGGCCATTGTCAACGATTCTAAATCATTGTTAGTGCCTAAACTAGAACCACCAAATTCACTTGCTATTAATTCTGCTTCTGTTAACACTCTTTGAGGCAGATGAAACATTACCATAAATCTATTAGGTCTTGCTAGACCCTCACCTTGATTTATTTCAGCAATAAATCTATTAATCGTAGATTCTGGATTACCTCCAGGTTTACGTCTTAAACGTTCATCGCCATTTACGTTATCAAGTGACCTATCTCTAGGTATGCCAACTCTGATATCGTAATTACCTATACGTCTTCCGCCTCGTAAGATTGCCATTTTAGTCCTTTATTAAATTACAAGTTTCTTTATCTGCCTGTAAACCATCATTCTTGTTATACAACCAAATATATGAGTAAACAACGTTCTCTTGTTTATCTACACATTTTTTACCAAAACTTAATTTTGGATTTTTAGGTATAGAACAACCAACTAACAATAATGCCATTGCTATTATTATTCCAAAACTAATTGCCATACCTATCATTTCTTTTATATCTCTTTTCATTATATTTTCCTTCTACTATCAGCGAATACCGTTTGTAAACTCGCTTTTCTAAATCTAGCTACTGGTAAATAAACTGCGATAGCCATTTCTTGTACATCAACTCTTAAAAAATTACTTCTTACATAACGATAAAGGTATTTTTTAATTGCCGGTTTTATTAGACCAATATTTTTTACTGCCTCATAAGTGACCTGTAATCTTGTTGATTGGTCAAATTTAGAATTAGTAGCAAATTGTTGTAATTGCTGTAATAATTTAAATCTTAAACCGTAGGGGAGATAATGAAAGTTTAAACCAATAAAACCTCCTCTAATCGTATCAATAGGCAACACTAGTGGAAATGTATCATAAAACGGTAACTTTTGTTTCGTTTTAGGGTCATATATAAACATTGACATTCTACCAGCACTTGGTCTTGCATTTAATTTGCCGTCTCTCATTAGTTTTGCTTGTGTTGCTCTATCTGCAATTAATGAGGCAGCATTTTTATACCAATTTGCCGACTTTAGTTTTTTGTCTTGTAAATCTACTAGTGGTTCAAATATATTTACCATACCACTATTTATAAGAAAACCCTTAGCGATTTCTCGCTAAGGGTTAAGCATTTGTGATTGAGAGAGAAAGATTAATCTTCGTCTGCTAATTTACTAAAATATGATAAAGTATCATCATCTTCGCTAGCAGGCTCAGATTTAACATCACTTGAGCTTGGCACAGACGTTGTGGATTGTGGTGGGAGGTCTACATTTTCCACGGTTTCTGTGTTTCGTTGTCCCATAATTACCCTATTCAGTTTCTCTTTGAGTTCATCATAGGTCTTAAAATTACTAGGGTCAACAAAAGGTTTTAGAGGGTGTTGTTTTTCCCAAATAGCTTTGATATCGTCATCTGACTCTTT
>MDSV01078103.1_pt1 | contig 10990 bp, 10 predicted proteins | sample 810851 | NCBI WGS metagenome assembly MDSV01 (sample SAMN05326640, study PRJNA326480) | marine metagenome | isolation source: seawater | place: Atlantic Ocean: North East | collected 2012 | reverse complement strand
TGCTTTGGAATTTTCATGAATGCTGGACAAATGTGCTGGGCAGGTTCTCGTCTCATCGTCCATGAAGATGTTCATGATGAACTGGTTGAAGCAGTCGTAGCAGAAGTAGGCAAGTGGAAAGTTGGCCCTGGAATGTCTGAAGGTGTACGAATCGGCAGTCTTGTCCATCAACAGCATCGTGCTGAAGTAATGGAAAAACTCCAAGCAGGACTTGCAATGGGTGGAGAAGTCGTTTGCGGTGGAAACATCATCGAAGGTGAAGGTGCATTTATGGAAGCGACCGTTGTAACCGGCGTGAACAGTGATAATTTATTGTTCAATGAGGAATTGTTCGGCCCTGTTCTCTCGGTCACAAAATTCAGTGAAGACTCCGAGGCTCTTGAACTGGCCAATGATTCCCCGTTTGGATTGCTAAACGGAATTTGGACTCAAAACCTCAGTCGGGCTCATACCATGGCTCGTGAAGTCCAAAGCGGTATGGTTTCAATCAACGAATACCCAATCACATTCCCTCAAACTGCATTCACAGGTTGGAAGCAATCGGGTATCGGCGTTGAACAAAGCCAGGATGCAATGCGTTTCTATACCAAGGTCAAGAATGTCAATCTGAAACTTTGAGGTGAACAAATGAGTGTTTCATCCAGCGACCTCGGAAATGGAGTATGCTTGATTCGCTTTTCAGGCCAATCGGCAACGCAATCCTTCTCAAGAGCGTTCTTGCCACAAATCGCTGAAGCCATCGATAAAGCACTGACCAACAAAGATGTCCATGCTGTTGTACTTACTGGTGAAGGAAAGTTCTTCTCAGCAGGTGCAGATATCAATGCCTTCTTACAATCAATTGAGGACAACGATTCGCCTCAACTCATTCGAGACCTGACCGGAGTTCTCCATCCGTTGCTGGTGAGAATGAGACAATCGTCAACCATCGTAATTGCTGCAATAAACGGTGCATGTGCTGGTGGTGGACTCGGCCTAGCACTTGCTTGTGATGCGCGTATAGGATCTCAAAACTGCAAGATGGCAGCATCCTATGCGGGTATGGGACTGTCACCAGACGGGGGAACAACGTGGCTGCTTCCACGACTCGTTGGTGAACAAACCAGTCGTCGATTCTTCCTTGAAAATGAAATTTGGAATGCTGAACAATGTGCATCGCTTGGTGTTCTTGATGCACTTGTTGATGAAAGTCAACTGATAGATTCTGCTTCAAGCATGGCGCAACGATGGAGTCAATGGGGAAGTCACACCAAAGAAGCAACAAAACACCTCCTCCATGTTCAATCTGCTCAAGACTTTGAAACACATTTGGACCATGAGCGCACACTTATCGAGGCGGCTGGAACAACTGAGGAATTCAAAGAAGGAGTACATGCATTCCTTGAGAAGCGAAAACCTGTGTTTCGTAAAAAGTAATTTCCCTATCGGGCAATCCAATCCTTGGCGAGGAGGGTCACTTCGGCAATTCGGATTCTTCAGCAGTGCCACTTGACCAGTCGTAGATTCCCTTACCAGATTTTTTCCCAAGACGACCCTCAGCAACCAACTTCTCCAACAATGGATGAGGCGCATATGCATCATCATTGAAAGATGATTGAAGATTTTTCAAGATATCACGTCGAACATCGAGTCCTACCAAATCGGTGAGAGCGAGTGGACCCATCGGATGCTTGTAACCCAAAACCATTGCAGTATCGATATCCTTTGCACTGGCTACGCCGTCAGCAAGCATGCGTATCGCTTCGTTTCCAAGTACCACACCGAGTCGACTGGTCGCAAAGCCAGGAATATCCTTGACCAAAATTGTGGTTTTTCCCATCGCATCACCAGCAGCTTGGGCAACTTCAATGGTGTGCTGACTGGTGCTATCGTGGCGAACCAATTCGAGAAGTTTCATGATTGGAACTGGATTGAAAAAATGCATACCAATGACTCTTTCGGGACGAGTCGTTGCAGCAGCAATATCGGCGATAGAAAGTGAAGATGTATTGGTCCCGAGTACTGCATGTTCAGGAGCGAGTCGGTCCAGTTCAGAAAAGATGGAATGTTTGAGGTCTGGTATTTCAGGAACTGCTTCGATGACTAAATCCGCTCCAGCAACTGCTTCTGCCATATCTGAGAACGTATTGAGATTGGCTTGCCACAGTTCTTTTTGTTGTGCTGTTGTTTTGCCACGAGCAATACCTTTGTCCCAAAAAGCATCTATACGCTGCATTCCGCGCTCAAGACCCTCCGGAAAAGCATCAAACAGGTTGGTTTTCCAACCGCTTTGAGCACAAACTTGAGCAATACCTGCCCCCATTGTTCCTGCACCAATTACCGCAACACAACGAATCTCCATGAACACCCCAAGGGTAGAGACTTCATGATGATTGCTTGACATCATCTTGCTTTGTCTGAGCCAGTGCAACACCACCCACGATTAAGACGAAAGCAACAATGAGCGATGGACCTAATTTCTCACCGAGCAAAATATATCCGCTCAGTATACCAAAGATTGGAGTCAAATACACGTACAATGCACTCTTTCCAGCACCAATTGTAAGTATGCCATCAGCAAACCATACGTACGAAATGACCGTTGAAAAGACGGCCAAAAACACCATCGCAATCCATCCGTTGGTCGAAGGTTCTGGGATGCCAACCATCCATGTCTCCACTGCCATTATTGGAGTAAGCATCGCCAAACCGATTACTGACGACCATACGGTGAGTTGTAATGGAGAAAGACAGCGATTCGAATCAACTGCAGGTTCTGTCATTGCAATCTTCATCTGAATCGTATTGCAAGCCCATGCAAACGCCGCTCCAGCAATGAGAATATCTCCAAGAGCACGCTCAATGAACGGGATATCTACATTCGGCGAATACAGGAACAGAACCGTAACTCCTGCAAGCCCGAGCGAAATTCCTACTCCCAATCTCCAATGCATTGCTTCTTTGAGGAAAAAAATGGCAAGGAGTGCGGTAAAAAAGGGATTGAAAGTAATCATCAACGAGGCGTCACCTGCTGCTGTATACTTCATTCCAACCATGAAAAAAGCTTGATACAAACAAGTCGAGAAGAACCCAATCCAAGCAATTCTTTTCCATTCAAATCGAGTTGGAATCATCCACTGATTTGACATTCGCAAATAGATGAGGAACAAAGCTGCTGCGATGACATAACGTATCCAGGATGCGGCAAACGGAGCAATATCTTGAGCAATAACTCGACCTGCAGGCCAACCAATTCCCCAAATAATCACGACAATGAGTAGTTTGATGTGAATCAAAACATGCTTCATGCAAACCGCTCCAATCCAAGTTGGAGCATTCGAGAACGAGGCAGACCAATTTCAGGTAGGCCTGCTGCAGGAGCATACATTTTGAGGCCTTCAATTCGAGAAACGTACAGGCCATAACTTGCAATATCGTTGGGGTGAAACGGTGTAGGTACTCCCATACGAGTGAGAGTATCACAGGCTGCTTGGGTGTAGAGCGGGAACAGATTTGTGGAGAAATGCATCCACGCCGAGACCCGAGCGGCATCGACATTGTCAAGCGTCATGAGATGTTCCAGCAACGAGACATCTGGATAGTTGACAGTTCGAAGCGTCATTTCGACTTCGTTTGTGATGTCTTCTGGCCAAACAAACGGACTGTTGCTTGCCCACTCATCTGCAACTCGTATGTGTTCGATAGAAGCCTCACTTTCAATTGAGAAAAGAGCATTTGCATATGCTTCGTCATCGACAGAGTCTGCAACCAATTCAGGCAACTTCTCGTAAAATTGTTCGCACAATTCCACGTCAATACCGTACAACGAAACCGGGATCATAACAACCCTCCAAAACGAGATGCTCAAGCATTGGCACCGATGCCAGATGCTATTTGTCGAGCAGACATTGGTTTGTTCGCTACCCATTCTTGCTTGAACAGTTCCTTGAGCAATGCTTCGTCTTCATCGGACGGAAGAGAGGCTTGCAAGTATGCGTCCCACTCTTCATCAGAGCCTTCGAACAGTGTTCCTTCAATGGTGTACTTTTGTCGCTTGAAAGCACCAATTGCTCGGTTGAAGTTTTCATGAGGAACTATCAACTGAGGGCTTCCCTCTGGCAAGTATCCGTTGAGTTTGCGGACTTCGGTTACAATTTCATCGTGGTAGTGACCGCGAGCCTCTTCGTTGAGTGTTTCTTTGTCAACATCAATTCCAGCATCGAGCTTCTTTCGCTCATCCCAGCGTCCCTTAACACCCCAAACATACGACCAGTGAGCAGATGATGATGCATCGACACCAAACAGGTCGTGAGCAGTTGAGACCCACTTGTTGAAGTAGCGCTGAAGAAGATCAAGAGGAATTACTCCAGCCTTGATTACACGTCGTAGGCCGTTTGAACCGGTTCCAAGGTGGAACGATTCTTCCTTGAGCATTGGACCCATGGATGCAGCCAGTGGTTTGAAAGCAGATGTTGAGAGCATTCCGAGTTGGAATTTCCCATCACGGTCGACAAACATGGTGTAGCAGAAGAAATCCAACCAGTGAGTCATCGGCTGGTTGAATGCGCCAAGTAATCGGTCGCCGTCTTGGGCGTTTCGTTCGAGCAACTTTTGTGCTTCACGTCGTCCTTGCTGGCCAAAGTAAGTCATCAAGAGATAGGCCATTTGCCATCCGTGACGTTGTTCCTCGGCCATGATACGAGCAGCAGCGTAACGGTCGTAATCGGTTGGCGCAGAAGCCAAAAGATGGCGTTGTTGCTCAACGGATGCGAACTCGGTGTCGCCTTGAACGGTAATCATGCTAACAAGTGCGTCTCGCATGCTTTGATGCGGAACTTGCAAAGAACGCTCCCACTTGGGTCGTCCAGAATAATCACCAAATTCAATGACATCGCCTGCACGGTCCCAGTCAAACTGGATTGAAAGGTCGAAATCTCCCATCCATTCTCTGTCAAATCCGACTCGGTCTTGCCATTCGTTGAAATTCGCAATCCAGTCTTCCCATGTATTCGGTAGGTTGTCCATGTAGAGAGGATGAAGGGGTGTACCTTATTGCCTTTGCGAACATGTTCGTACGAACATGTTAGGGGCTGCGTCTTCGGACTTCATCTGCAAAGGCGTGATGGACGGATGATTCGATTCGATGGAGTTGTGCTGAGAGAGTTGATTTGGCGACATCCAGTACAACGGCTAGTTCGGTGAGCGTCACGCGCCTTGGAACATCGTAGTAGCCCTCTTTCATCGCCGTATCGAAGACAAAACGTTGGCGAGGAGTAAGCAGTCGACTGGTGACTCCTCGAGTCGATACAAGGCGATAGGGGATTTCCTCATCATCAAATCCTGAAAGAAGGTTTCGAACTTTTTCTCTAGCACAGGAAATCGTCCATTCAACCCAACCATCGCGTACCTCAAATGGGGTGTGTGGGATTACACCCACCTTGACAAGCGGTTTGAGAAAGCCACCACCACCAGCGATGATATCAACAACGAAACTCTGCTTACCGAACTTACGAATCTCTTCAATTCCTGAGTGGTCTGAAACAGTCTGAGCGATATCCTCGCTACAGGATGCTCGAGCTGTTCCTCTCCCTTTCTGTAACGGCATGTGTTCTTCTATGCGCAATACAGCAGAGGGATGACTGCGAGTAACATCGCCTGCCCAATGGCCCTCGGGTAAACGGACTTCAATCCGAACCTGTTGCACGGCCATGTGGGTGTGTCGCCACCCTATCACTTGAATGTCACGAAATCCACATGCAGAGCAGACAATTTGGAAATCGATTACAGTTGACGAGTCGTTTCTATTTTGCGAACTGTTCCAGATTCTACGTCGATGATTTCACTAAATGTCGTGGTATGCTTTTCAGCCAAAATTGCACCTGGAAGGTATCCATCACAGACTCCAGATGCGGCAAAAATTGCATTTTCACTTTTGCACAAATCATGCGCTTCCCAAAGTCGAGTTAAATCATCACCCACCATGTTTCCTGCGCGGGCTTCTTCTTCATCGGAACGGAACACAAGACGTCCTTCAAAAACGCCCCCCAGTCCACGTATCGCAGTAGCCGAGATAACGCCTTCTGGAGCAGCACCGATTCCCATGAGAAGATCGAAGGGGCCGTCTGGACGAGCCGCCCAAATTGCGCCTGAGACATCACCATCGCCCATCAATTCTAATTGTGCTCCTGAAGCACGAATTTCTTTGAACAGCTCGGCATGACGTTCACGGTCAAGAGCAACAACTCGCACATCGGAGACCGCCTTATCCAAAGCAGCCGCTGTTTGTTCAAGATTGTAGGCAACCCCACCATCGAGACTGATGTGTCCAACAAGTTCTGGACCGCCAGCAATTTTGTCCATGTAACAGTCTGGAGCATGAAGCAAGGTTCCGCGTGGTGCAGCAGCAAGAACGGCAATAGAGTTCGGTGAATTCGAAGCGCAGTTGTTGGTGCATTCCAATGGGTCGACCGCTATATCGATTTGAGGAGCACCGGCAACACCGACCATGTTGCCAATTTCTTCTCCAATGTAGAGCATAGGTGCTTCATCGCGCTCACCCTCTCCAATCGCAACACGGCCGTCAAAGGGAACGTTATCGAATGTCCTGCGCATTGCTTCGACTGCTGCTTCATCGGCCTTGTCTTTCTCTCCCAAACCACGCCATTCAGCACTGGAAATCGCCGCTTGGTCTACGGCTTCTAAGAAGTGATGATAGAGGTCGCCAACGCTGCCCATGAGGTGAGACGGGCGCGCCCCATCCATGAATGAAACGGTGCAATTCAAACGGTAATCTTTTCAGGTTTGTCTTCAGAAACCTCTTCTTGCTCTTCTTCATCAAAAGATTCGTAAGACCATACTTTGGTCGTGACGAAAGCAAGCAGAACAATCTTGCCAAAATCCCAGAGAAGGAACGGCTCAACACCCCATACATAGGCTTGCGCCAAATCGACGCTAAGTGCTTCGGCCAGCCACAAGGTTCCAAAGACATACACTGGAATCATGGCAAGAGACCAGCACAGAATTTGGGCTTTGAAGTCTGCAAATCCTGCTTTCCTTGAACGGTCCAAGCCTTCAGCAATCAATGCCGAGGCTACGGGGAAGGCAAGTAGATATCCGCCAGATGCGACAAGAGTCGAGCCGGTAAACAAACCACTGGTTCCACCGGCAAAGACCGGAGCACCAATGGCACCCGCAATGAGGTACACTGCGCCCGAAAGGAATGCATCGTTTCTTCGCAAATAAACACCTGTTGCCATGACCGAGAATGTTTGGAAGGTGTAGGGAACTGGTGTCCAGTTTGTCGGGAGTGCAAGTTGAGCGCATAATCCAGTCAATCCAGCAAAGAAGAAAATTCCAATGGCTCGTTCAAGAACGGTCGATTCGTCATGCGATAAGGCAAGGTGCCACTTGGTAGGTTTCCTCAAGTTAAACTGGCTGAACATAGTGTGTCCTTGACTGAGAAGTTCTTAGTCGTTGACTTTCATCAAGCGGCTATTCATCCGTCATTCGGACTTCTTGGTCTTCTGTGCGGCATTGCTCTGCTTGACAAATCTGAGGTAGAGTCGACGCATTGAGCGATTCAGCAGCAGGTGGCAAGGGCGATACCAAATCACCTTTAGCGACATAGAGGCTTGGACCGCTGCTCATGTAGTAGACAGACCCTCTTCCTGCTCTGGAATCTTCAGGTTGGGAATTATTTCCGGTTGCACAAGCATCGATGCAACCGTCTGCAAATGCGATGTAGACGCGACCGTCAAGGTCGATGGTCAGGTCATTGAAATCCAATAAGTTTCGATTCGAACCGCCATCATCAGTACGGCAATCTCCGCTGTTTAGGCACATGCTTCCAATCTGAACCGGGTCATCGGACAATCGATAGGTGTGGAAAGTGGGGTCCTCATCCAGTGCATTCAGACTGTAGGTGACGTAAAGGTGGTAATGCACTCCACTTGGCGCATAATGGCCATTTCCATTCCAATTGTTGCCGTCAATGTCCGTTGTATTGAGCAAGGATACATTTTCACTTCCAAGGTAAGTAATTGCAATTCTTCCTGGGTCACCAGCATCGGTTTGAGGAAAAGTCGTCGAGATGACACCTGCTGGGCTAATTCGAATACTTTCCGAATCCCAAGTATCTCCGGAATCGGTACTTCGAGCCATGTAAATTCCTTGGTCGGCTCCTGTCCATACATGGTATGCGTTGGATTCACTGTCGGTTGCAACTTCAGAATTTTTACGTGGGTTTGGAGTTAATGCGTCCAGTCCCATCTCTCGAGTATCCCAAGTCAGGCCATTATCCTTGGAGAAAATTATTGCAGGCGTTGCAACTCTTGGAGTCACATAGACCGTTCCATCAGGAGCGGTAGTAATAGCTCCATGCAAACCAGCACCAGTGGTTGCAAGACCGTAGATTTGGCCGCCAGTTGGGAAAGTAGCTCCACCATCATAGCTGGTGTAGCAGAAGATTCCTGCCAACTTGTTGTAACAGAAATACACTGCTTCTGAGTATAGCGGACTGAATTGGCCGAGCCCACCATAGCCTGAATCAGTCCAGGGCCCTGAACCCAATTTAATGTGGTCATTAAGAGGTATAGGGCCGCTGTCGTATGGATTGCCCAACCAGGTCTCGCCATCGTCATCGGACCAACCAATCCAAGTGGTCGCAAGACCCATCATGTGGATATTGAAAACTCGGTCAGTAACTGGGTCCACCCATCCATACGGGTCGCTGGTGAATGGGGCTTGAGTGATGTCGGCAGTATTTTCCCAACTTTCTCCGTAATCGCATGAACGCATTGGCTTTTCCATAGCAATGAAAAACATGCAACCACTGGAAGTGATTCCAATACTGGGCTCTTTACCGGTTTCTCCAACATCGCTGAACTGGAATTCCATTTCAAGTGGTGCTACATCAACAGGCATCCCGGAGCCGTCGGTAACAAAGATGCGCTGTTCGGTTTCTGGCTCCATTTCTATCATCGGCTCAACATCCTCAACACCGAAACAACCAGCCATAGACATGGTTGAGACAAGGAGGACAAGAAGCAAAGCCTTCGCACGCATGGCAGTTCCACACGGCTCATCAATAATGACTTTGCGATAGGAAATTTTTGGAATTCCGGCAAACAATTGAAAGGAGTTGGCTGAATAAAATTCCCATGGCTGAGTATATCTTGTTCGACTATCCAATTCCTCATGACCAAAATATTGAGAAGATTTGGAAACAAATTTCAACACTTCGTCACCAAGTTTATGCAGACGAATTGGGTCAATATGAAGCCAATTCGGAACAGAAAATTGACGACCCAGGCCACCATTTCATCGCTTGTATCGAAGATGGGAGGCTCGCAGGTTACATCAGTCTAAACCCGCCCTCAAAGCAACCTTTCCGAATCGCTCGATACTTTTCGAACGACACACTTGAACAAACTGTTTTCAGTTTATGCGCTCAACGGTTGGCATCAACTTACGAAGTACGAGCATTGACGGTTTCGCCTGACTTTCGAGGAAAGAATATTTCGTTACGCCTAATGCGTTACGCCTTGGAATTTATACTGAAAAGAGGCGGTACTGATGTTGTTGGCATGGGTCACAAAGATGTGCTCAAACTGTACCAGAAAAATGGCATGATCGTGTTTACTGAACACGGCATTACCCATGGAGAAACAGTTTATTTCCCGATGTACTTGAACGTTCAAAAAGTGGCTGAGGAGCATGCTCAACGTATCGCTTTAGACATCGCAAACGAACAAGAAGAAGATGTCTGTTACCACGGTGGGAAATCATGGGATACTTCAGGTTTTGATTTCAAGATTCGAGATGAATTGATTGTTGCAGATGTTCTTGATAGTCCGTTTCCGCCGTGTCCGGAGGCTCTTGATATCATTCGAGAACAATTGGAGCGATGTTGTCAGGAATCTCCCCCTACCCAATGTGAAGAACTCATTCAAACGATTGCCGAGGTTCGTGGAGTTCATTCTGAGCATGTCGCCGTTTCATCCGGTTCGTCTTCACTGATGTTTTCCTTTTTACCACAATTGCTCAATGAGGATTCGCATGTGCTTGTGCTTTCTCCAATGTACGGCGAATACAGCCACATCCTCGCCCATGTGATTGGATGCCACATGACCAATTTTGTGTTGAATCCTGAAGAAGGCTTTGCTCTTCACGCCGATGATTTGGTTGAGCAAGCACGTCAACACGACGCCGTGATTTTTGTCAATCCGAACAGTCCTACCGGAGTGTATTGTGAAGAAATGAAAGATATTGTTTGTCGAATACAAGATGATTCAACATCGCCTACGCGATGCAAGATGATATGGGTCGATGAAACATACATCGATTATATCGAGGATGCACAATCTCTTGAGTCGCTAACCGAAACGATACCCAATCTTCTTGTTTGCAAAAGTATGAGCAAATGCTACGCATTGTCTGGGCTCAGAGTTGCTTATGCAGTAAGTCAAAAAATCAAGTATCTGCGACGATTTATTCCTCCATGGGCGGTAAGTCTCCCTGGACAATTAGCCGCTGTTGCTGCACTAAAGAATCCTGAATATTACCGACAACAATACAACATCATCCATCAAGAGAGAGAACAACTCAGTGAATTGCTGCGCTATGAGCAATTTGAGGTCTTACCCGGTGTCGCTAATTTTGTGTTGACGTTCCTTCCTGTTGATTCAAGCTACACCTCGCATTCGTTCATCGAAGCCTGTAAAGAAAAAGGTGTCTTTATCCGAGATGCGCAAAACATGGGTGTTACGCTCGGCGATAACGCCGTTCGATTTGCTGTCCGTTCACATGTTGAAAATCAAAAAATGATGGAATGTGTACGTGAAGTTCTTTCGCTGTAGGTTCACTGGCCCTTGAATTTCTCAAGGACTTCAATGTCCGATATCGAAGTATTCGGATACTGCCCATCAGCGTCTTTTTCAATTGATTTAACCATGTCAAGTGCGCAGAGTAAACCGGCACACACACCGGTAAGGGCTTCCATTTCGATTCCGGT
>MDSV01050478.1_pt1 | contig 10990 bp, 11 predicted proteins | sample 810851 | NCBI WGS metagenome assembly MDSV01 (sample SAMN05326640, study PRJNA326480) | marine metagenome | isolation source: seawater | place: Atlantic Ocean: North East | collected 2012 | reverse complement strand
GAATTCTTTTTAATCACGAATCTCCACGTAGAGGAGCTAACTTTGTTACAAATAAAGTCATAAAGAGTGCAGTAGAGATTAAATTAGGAATAAGAAAAAAACTTTTTCTAGGGAATCTTGATTCCTTTAGAGATTGGGGACATTCGAAAGATTATGTGAGAGCAATGCACTTAATTTTAAAACATAATAAACCAGATGATTTTGTAATTGCAACTGGCTACACAAGATCAATTAGACAACTATGTAAAGTTGTATTTGATAATTTAAATTTAGATTATAAAAATTATGTTAGGCAACAAAAAAAATTTCTTAGACCTGAAGAGTTAAAGTATTTAAGGGGAGATTCATCAAAAGCAAGGAAAGTTTTAAAATGGAAACCAGAAATTAATTTCGAACAAATGGTAAAAGAGATGATTGATTTTTGGATGAAATATTATAATGAAAAAACATAATGCAGCTATCTACTTGCTGTCTTCAAGAGTAAAGCTTTTAGAGGATTGTCTTTTTTTTTTATACAAAAATTGGAACAAAAATTATGATTATCCAGTATATGTTCATCATTTTGACGACATTTACTCTAAAAAATTCAAAGACAAAATAAGAAAAAAAATATCGAAAAATATTTTTTTCCATCAGATCGATTATGAGGTTCCTTCTTTCATAAAAGAAGAAGAGTTATTTTATAATAGAAAATATTTACAATATGTTAAGAATTCATTTAGCAAAAAAAGAATAGGTTATCTGCATATGGAGCATTTTGTAATAAATATAACCTCATATGGAAAAAAAGGTTGTTTGGTAAAAGAATTAAGCCAATTTGATAAATTAATGAGAATAGATGATGATTCATATTTTAAATCAGAGATTAACTTTGATTTTTTTGATTTTTTAGATGAATATCCTTTTGCCTCTGGATATACTTGGTCTAAATATGATTATAGGGTTCAGGATACAAGAGAGAATCTTTGGACATTTTATAAAAAATATATAAACGACTTTAAAATTATTCCCAAAAGTAAAAAAATTCAAGAAGCATTAAAAACAAACAATGAAAGACTAATGCATGATTTAAATTGGTCTGCTGGAAATTTAAATTTATATGACATGAAATTTTTTACTCAAAGTAGAAAATGGTCTGAATTTCTTAAATTAGTAAATAGTTATGGAGGAGCATATAAACACCGTTGGGGAGATATCCCCATTATTGGTTTGTTTGGTCATACACATTTTGAAACTCCTGTTTTTGATTTAAATCTAAAAGACAAAGGTCTTTATGATAATAAGTTTCCATCAATTTTGTCTAGCACAGCACCCTCTGTAAAAAGTTTTTTTGATGTACATAATTTTCCATTACTTCGTTGGTATTATAAATTAACGGATTTATTTAGACAATTATGAAAAGAATTTTAAAATTTATTTTCAATAATTATTTAATGAAATTTTCTTTTTATAGAAATACTGTAAATAAAATTTATCAATTATTAAAATATAATGAAAATTATTTTTTAAAACCAGAAAAAAATATTTTAAATTTACATAAGAATAATCTTTATTTAGATAAAGTTCAAAATAGATTTAAACACAAAAAGTTTCTTGAGAGTGACATCGAAAATTTTAAATTTGATTTAAAAAATGATTTTAGTGATTTTTTTAAAGTTGATATTAAAAAAATGTCTAGTGTAATAGGTAGTAGATTTGCATCTGGTAACGATCCATTATGTAATACTGCTATCCAAATAATAAATAATAAAAATGAATTAAATAAAGATTTGTTTTTAAATAAATATCTTAATAATTTTATACCAAAAAATTATAGCGAAGTTTTTTTGATTGATAAAATCAACAAATTGAATGAAATAAGTCAATACAGTTTTTTTTACCCTTGGTTTCATGATTACCCATCAAGAGTTCTTCACAATGGATTGTTTGGACCAAAAAATATTGACACAGTTGAATTTAGATCAACCAGATTAAAAAATATTTATAATTTGATAAATAAATTTAATTACATCCCTGATGAGGCTGATTGTATAGAAGGTTATATATTAATAAATGATGGAGATTACAGGTTTATTGTTACATCTGGGACACACAGATCTAGTGTTTTAAATGCTATGAATATTTTGGATTTATTTCCTGATAAGGTCCCTGTTAAATTTGACCAGATGAGAGTGGAAAATAAATACTTCATGATAAATAAAAATAATGTAAGTAACTGGCCTGCTGTTAAAAGTGGTTTTATATCGGAACAGAATGCTATTTTATTTTTTGAAAGTTTTTTTAAAGATAAAAAATACTTATGATAATAAAATTAATTAACAAATCACATTATAAATTAAAGATAATATTTAGGCAGTTTTTTTATTACTTTAGATTTTTTAAAAATAATAGAAAAAAACATTGGAATGTTAAAAATTTTGAAAACTATGATGAATATATTAGTTTTCAAAAAGAAAAGACTTTGGATCAAACAAAAAGAGCAAAATGGTTAAATGATGAATGGGATGAAAAGGTAGAATTTTTTGATGAAATTTTTAGCAAACTTTTTAAAGAAATTAATTTAAATCATAAAGGCAAATGTTTATGCATTGGAGCCAGGACTGGCCAAGAGGTTTATTCACTTCAAAAACTAGGTTTTTTTGCTATCGGTATAGATATTGTCGAATGTAAACCACTTGTAGAAGTTGGTGATATGCATAATTTAGAATATCCTGACAATTCCTTTGATTTTATTTTCTGCAATATTTTAGACCATTCTTTATATCCAGAGAAATCTATATCCGAAATAGAGAGAGTTTTAAAAAAAGACGGTCACTCTTTTCTTCAAATTACAGTAGGAGAGGCAACAGATAAATATGGTGTTACCGAGATTAAATCTGATCAGGGCGTTATAAATTTATTCAAAAAATCAGAAATTGTATTTAATAGAAGCATCAAGCATTATTCTATTGCTCAAAATTGGGAGGTCTTAACTAAGAAGATAGACGAATAGTATGTTGTTAAAAAAGCTAAAAAAAATAACTAACAAAGATCAACATAAGTCATTTTTACTTTTACAAATTTTAATTTCTATGTCAGCTATATTAGAAGTTATTTCAATTTTTTCAGTTTTACCATTTGTGACTTTTATAATGGGAGTAGAAACTATTGATGTTGAAAAATATTTATATTTTTATAATTTATTTTTTAAAGATGTTAATGTAAATAACATTGTTTATTATTCAGGTTTTACTGTTATTTTTTTATTTTTATCGAGCACTATATTTACATTAATTGTAAATACAATTACGGTTTATTTTTCAAATAAAATTGCTGGTAATATTACCAATAATCTTTATAAAAAATATTTATTTAAAGAGTGGTTGTTTCATGCATTAAATCCTAGCGAAAAACTTATAAGCACAATTGTAAATGATGCTTCTAGAATTAATATTATAATTTTTAGTGTGTTTTCAATCAATTCAAATTTGATAAAATGTTCATTTATAGTAATTTCAATTTACTTTTATAGTTTTTTAACAGCAATAATTTTAACGGTGATTTTTGTTATTAGCTATATGATGATTTATTTTTCCTTAAAAAATAAACTTTATGCTACTGGGGTAAAACTGTCTGATGAGCAAAGTAATATTCAAAAAAAAATGACAGAATCTTTTGGGGTTATTAAAGAAATAATAATTTCAAGTAATCAAAGTTTTTTTGTTAATTATTTTTCTAAAAATAGAAACAAAATTTCTCAGAGGGAAAGTTTTATTTTATCAGCCTCTTATTTGCCAAGATTTTTAATAGAGACAGTGGGCGTGACGGTTACTTTGCTGTTATTAATTTATTTTTTTTATTTACATGGTGATATTTCTGAAGCAGTAATAACTCTGGCAATATTTGCATTTGCTAGTTTAAAATTAATTCCTAGTTTTCAACAAATTTTTTTTAGTCTTTCCCAGATAAAAGGTTATTCTGCAAAATTAGATAGAGTCATTTATGATTTAACGAATTTAGAATATGATAAAGAATTTGAAAATTTTTCAAATGAAGAAAATGTTTTTGATTTAAAAGATAAAAAAGTTTTAAAATTTGAAGATATTTCATTTTTATATCCAAATTCAAGTAAATCGTCTTTGGAATTTGAAAAATTAGATATACTTTTGAACTCAAAGATAGCAATTGCTGGTGAGTCAGGATCTGGAAAGACCACTTTCATAAATCTTTTGACAGGATTAATTTATTCAAATTCAGGAAGCATATTTATTGATAAAATAAAACTAGATAAAAAACAAATTGAGAAATTTCAGAGTCAAATTAGTTTAGTGCCACAAAATATTTTTCTATTAGATGACACTATTTTGAACAATATTCTAATTGATAAAATTAAAGATCAAAACAGCTTAAATTACATAGAAAAAATTATCAAGATTTGCGATTTAAGTGAATTTATAAATTCATTGCCAAATGGACTTAATACAAGAGTAGGTGAAAAAGGAGTTAATCTATCCGGTGGTCAAAAACAAAAAATTGGCATAGCCAGATGCTTATTTGCAAATAAGGAAATAATTATATTTGACGAAGCAACAAACTCTATGGATGCAATATCTGAGAAAAAAATAATAAAAAATATTATTGATAATTATAATAACAAAACTTTAATTTTGATTTCACATAATTATTCCATATTTGAAAATTTTGATAATATTGTGTTTTTGGAAAAAGGAAAAATTAATCAAATTGGTACATATGATTTTTTAATTAAAAAAAATCCTAAGTTTAAATTATTAGCAAATGATGAGAAAAAAAATGAAAAAATTCTTTCTTAAAAAAAAAACAAATATTAAAGTTTTTGATTTAGGCAATCATCCTTTTGCTGATACTTTTATATCTGGCAAAGAATTGTATAAAAAAGAACCTGTTTATCCCTTGAGATGTTTTTTAGATAAAAATTCTGGATGTATATTTAATGAGATAATTACCTCAGACAAAAAAAGATATAATCTTTATGATTATTCTTATACCTCCTCAAACTCAAAGTATTCAAAAAATTATTGGAAAAAATATGCAAATGATTTTGCTAAAAAATATAATTCAAGTGGAAAAATCTTAGAGATAGGTTGTAATGATGGATTTTTGTTAAATTTATTAAATAAAAAAGGATTTGAATCTTTTGGATGTGATGCATCTAAATTTATATGTGATTTATCGAAAAATAAAAAAATAAAAGTTATGAATTATATTTTTAATTTGAAAAATAGTAAAAAAATTAAAAAAAAAATTGGAGGGGTAAATTATATAATTGCTAACAATGTAGTAAATCATTCAAATAATCCTAATAATTTTATAAAGGGAGTTAAATATATACTTAATGATGATGGTTATTTTATTTTTGAACAACCTTACTGGTTAGACATGATCAAAACTTCTAGGATAGATCAAATTTATCATGAACATATTACTTATTTTACAATAAAATTTTCAAAATGGATTCTAGAAAAAAATGGAATGTATTTATATGATTATAAAAAAACACCCTATCATGGTGGATCTCTTAGATTAATAGCAAAAAAGAAAAAAAATCTTAAAGAACGAAATAAAATGAAGATTTTTAATTCAATTAGAAAAGAAGAAGAATATGGATTATTCGAAAAAAAAATTTATGAAAAGATTAATAAAAAATTAGAAAGAAGAAAAAAAATATTACATAAAAAAATAAATTACTATAAAAAAAAAGACTACAAGGTAGCTGGAATTGGAGCAGCAGCAAAAGCAAATACTTTTTTGTGTTATTTTAATTTGAATAATAAAATAATAGATTTTGTAACAGATGCTTCTAAATTTAAAATAGGAAAATTTACTCCTAAAACAAGAATACCTATATATGCAGACAATATATTTAAAAAAAAGAATATGAAAATAGTTGCTATTATACTGTCTTGGAATATATCAAAGATGTTAAAGATAAAATTAAAAAAATTAAATAATAATTTAAAATTTATTAATTTGTAAATACATGATTGTCAGAAATATTTATACAGATCGCAAAGAACCTCTTGAAATGTTTGAAGATGAAAGAGGAAAAATTTTAGATATTTTTTATAAAGATGATATCCAGCATGTTGCTCAGATAGATTCTGAGCCTAATGTCATAAGGGGTAATCATTACCACAAAGAGACTACTCAACATATGCTAATGATTTCAGGATCAATGGAATACTGGTATAAAAAATTTGGTTCTAAAGAAGAGCCTAAAATGATAAAATTAAAAAAAGGAGATTTGGTGTCTACACCCCCTTTTGAAATTCACACATTAAAGATTGGAAAAGATGGAAACAGTTTTGTAGTTTTTAGCTCAGGTCTAAGAGGAGGTAAAGATTATGAGTCTGATACATATAGAGTAGAATCAATTATTTGATGATAAGAGTATTGATTTTAGGTTCAAATAGTACTCTTGCAAAAAAAGTTAAATTACTATTTGATAGAAAAAAAATTCATCTTTTAGAATACTCTAAAACAAAATTAAATTTTTTAAAAAAAAATAGTCCTGACCAAATAAAGAAAATTTTAAAAAAAGAAGAACCTGATGTAATTTTAAATTTTGCAGCCATATTAGGTTCAAACAATAATGATTATAGAAATGTATATGATATTAATTTTTTACCTAATTGGGAAATAATTAAATTTTATATTAAAAATCCAATTAAAAAAAAAATAAAAATAATTTTTATTGGATCTTCATCTTTTAAAAGAGGTAAAGGGAATTATATGCTTTATAGTTCTTCGAAAGCTGCTATTCATAATTTATATCAAGGTGCTAAAGAAAAATTTAAAAATACCAACATACAAATTTCAATCTTTCATCCACATAGATTTAAATCAAAACTTTTAAAGAACTTAAAAAAAAAGAACAAATTTCACAATATTAATGATGTTGCACGAGATCTTCTTAAAAAAATTTTATGAAGTTTAGTTTTATTACATGTACTTATAATAGATCAAAATTACTTAAAAAAAATATTGAATCTGTTATAAAAAATAGATTTAAAAATTTTGAACATTTTATAGTAGATGATGGATCTACAGACAATACCATTGAGGTAATTAAAAAATATAAACACATTAAATTAATTAAATTAAATAAAAATTATGGTCAACCAGGCGCAATGTTTTACTCAAAAGTTTTATCTAAAGTTTCAGGAGATTTTATTGTTTTACTAGATTCTGATGATTACCTTTTGCCGAATGTAAGAAATAAAATTATATCTATAATAAAAAATAATAAAGATGTGTGGAGTTTTTCTTTCAATATCATTTCAAACGGTAGAAAAAATTTAAGTTTTAAACAAAAAAAAATTAATTCAAAATTTTTATACCATGATTACCATCCACGTTTTAACAATGGAAAAGGTTATTTAGATTTTTTAGATTTTCGAAAAAAAATTTTTTACAAAAAATTTTTGAAATATTTCAAAAGTCCAAAATATTGGTATAGTTCTACTTCAGATGTTTTTCTAAAAAACAATTTTTATGAACTTTTTGTAAATACTAAAGTTGTAAATTATTCTTATGGAGATTGTAATGTTACTCAAGGTTTCAATTTGGGTAAATATGCTCCAATTACTCTTTATACTAGGCAATATATATTCAAAAATTTTAAACATTTTATGGAAAAAAAATATTATGATTTTCATTTGAATTCTCTAGTTTTAAATCAACTAATATTTCCAGGATATAAATATAAAAATTTAAAGCTGATAAATGCCGAAAAAAAAAATTTTTTAAATAAAAAAAATTATTATTTGTTTTTATTAATGTTATTAATGCCTAATAAATTATTATTTCTTTTAAAAAAAATAATTAAAAGCTTTAGAACTATCAGGTGAAAAACTTTTCTAATAAATTTAAAAATTTTTCTGGTGATAAAAAATTAAATTTTTTTCAGAAATTTATTTGGTTAATTATTTCTTATATTAATATTCATTTTAGTGGTAAAATTCATGATAAGATAAGGTTTCAAAAATTTACAATTGAAAAAAAACTTGTTAATAAAAATAATATATTTAAATCTAAATCTCCAATCAGATTAGTTTGTAACGTATTTTGGCAAAGTATTGATTGGTCTTTAATCAAATTAAAATTAAATAATAATTTAAAAATTTTAGAAGTTGGATGTGGAGATGGAAGATATTTTAATTTTATTAAAAAAATTTCAAAAATAAAAAAGATTCAATATACTGGAATCGACATTAAAAAAAAAAAAATTAAAAATAAAAAAAATTTTAAATTTTTTTTAGATAGTGCATACAATGTTGATAAATATTTAAATAAAGTAAATTTTTTGTTTACCCAAAGTGCTATAGAGCATTTTAAATATGATCTAATTTTTTTTAAAAAAATTAGTAAATTTTTGAATAAGACTAAGAAAAAATTTATTCAAATTCATTTATTTCCAGCAGAAAGTACTCTTTATACATATTTATTTCACGGGTACAGACATTACAATGGGCTAATGATTTCAAAGTTGGTTGGAACATTTAATAATAATCATACGTTTTATTTATTTTCTATTGGTTCTAAAAATATTAATAAATTCACATTTAAAGAAATAACATTAAAAAGAGTCCTTAAAAAAAAAGTTTTAAACTTAAATATAAAAAAATTGGAAGAATGTATTGATAAAGATAATAAAATTTTATCTTTAAAAAATTCTTCTTTTTATTGTTTGGTTATTTTATCAAACATGCAAATCTCTAAAATTCTAAAAAAATGAAAATATTGTTTGTTGCACCACGTTTTCATACAAATCAATATTATTTAATTAAAAATTTAAAAAAGAAGAATCAAATTTTATTTATTTCATTATTTAAAGGTAAGACCGAAGATTATAGATTAATCAAGCCCATAGTATTAAAACAAAGCTTTTTATCAAAAAAAATTCAAAAATTATTTAAATTTAGATTTGACACATTTTACTTTCCAAATTTTTTTCAATTTTTTTCAATTTTAAAAAAAGCAAAACCAGATTTGGTTATTTTAAGAGTTTATTCTAGACCCTTACTTTACATCACTAGTATTTTAACAAAAATTTTAAGAGCAAAAATAGTGTATTATGATCAAACACCAGGTCTAACTTATTCAAATTTATTATCATATTTTAAATATTTAGAATTAAATTTTGCAAAATTTATTTTTAATGCAGCATGGTTTTCACCAATACTTTTGACATCAAATGAAAAAAACAGTTTGCCATTTGTAGTTAAAACTAAAAAAAGTATTAATTATATAAAAGGAAATTTCAAATTATTAATGATTGGAAAATTTCAAGATAGAAAAGGACATTTTTTGTTACTTAAAGCAATAAAAAGATTAATTAATAACTACAAAATAGAACTAACAATGATTGGAGAAGTTTCAAATCATGAGCATGTTAGAAATTTTAATTACCTAAATAATTATATTAAAAATAATAATTTAAAGAAATATTGTAAAATAAAAACAAACATAAAATTTCAAGATATAGAGAAAGAATATATTAAATGTAATCTATTTATCTTACCTTCCCACTCAGAACCTGCAGCAATTAGTGTTTTGGAGGCACAAGGTTATGGAAGACCAGTTGTTTGCAGTGACACCTGTGGATCTAAAATATATTTAGATAAATCGTGCTCACAAATATTTAGATCAAATAATATTAATTCACTAATACAGTCTATCAAATTTTTTCTAGATAGAAAATCTGTATATAATTATTTTGTTAATAAATCTTATAGAAATGCATTAAAAAATTTTTCTGAAAAAAAATTTGAGAAAGATTTTTTAAACTTCTTAAAAGTAAATTTTTAAAATGAAAAAAAAAATTGTTTTTTTTTTACAAAATTTTGTTATTGGAGGTGCAGAGAAAAATATCATTAATTATGCTAATTTTTTAAGTAAAAAACATATAGATGTTTACATATTAACTTTATCTAACAAAGGTATATTAGAAAAAAGTGTTAGTAAAAAAGTTAAATTAATAAATTTAAATAAAAAGAAATTACTTTTTTCAACTTTGGAAATTTATAAAATAATAAAAAAATTAAAGCCTGATTTCCTTTTTTCATCATTACTTCATATTTCGATACTATTAACTTTATTTAAAAAATATAAATTAATTAAATCTAAAATAATCATAAGACCTTCCAATGTTATATTTAATAATTCTTATTCTGAAAAAAATTTCAAAATTAATATAATTAAATTTCTTACAAAAAAATATTTAAAATACGGAGATTTGTTTTTTTGTATAAGTGAAGAAATTCGTAAAGAATTAAAATTATTAAATATTCAATCAAAAAAAATTACGACAATTAAAAACGCAATTATTGATAAAGATTTTTATAAAAAATCTAAAGTTCCACTTGATAAAAAATTTCTTATGAAAACAGATTATATATTAGCAGTTGGCAGGTTAACTCATCAAAAAAATCACTTGATGCTAATAAGAGCTTTTTCATTAATTAAAAAACATTATAATAAAAAATTAGTTTTAGTAATAATAGGTGAAGGTCATCTTAAAAAAAAATATGAAACACTAATTGAGAAAAAAGGATTAAAAAACTCAGTGTTAATATATAAAAATATGCAAGATGTAAAAAACTATATTTATTATAGCAAATTATTTGTTCAAACATCTTTATGGGAAGGACAACCTAATGTATTATTTGAGGCGATAATTTTAAACAAAAGAGTACTAACAACTAAATGTCCTGGCCAAAGTTATTCATATCTATCTAAATATCGAAATTGTCATTTACTTAAAAAAAATACAGAACATGAGTTAGCAAAATCTATATTATTTTTTTTAAACAAAAAAAATAAGTTTAAGTTTCCAAAAAAAAAATATGAAGAGTATAAAATTAAAAATTCTGCAGAAAAAATTTTAAATGAAATCAAAAAAAATTAAAATTATACATTTTATTACAACTCTGGGTCTTGGGGGTGCAGAAAAAGTTTTATTCAATGTTTT
>MDSV01018174.1_pt1 | contig 10991 bp, 9 predicted proteins | sample 810851 | NCBI WGS metagenome assembly MDSV01 (sample SAMN05326640, study PRJNA326480) | marine metagenome | isolation source: seawater | place: Atlantic Ocean: North East | collected 2012 | reverse complement strand
TCCATAGAACAGCAAATAGTGATGATTTCGCATCCATCTTGCAAGGGTTTTGAGAACAAAGTTGTGTATGACATTGTATGACAATGCTCTTTCATTGAAAGTTATTTTCAAAAAAGCCACTGTTGCAACTTTTTGGGTGGGGGAAACCAGAGATGAACAACCTGAGTATCACACGGATTCTTGTTGAGCCTGTGCTTAGCCGTGCCCGGCAGGATTATTCCGTCTGGTTGAATAATGATGATCACATAATGTCAGGTGCCGAGATCATAGCACGAAGTTTCAATTCCGACGCGTTAATGATCTGTCACTCTGAGGTATTATCTAAAAGTGTTGTCGATCGACTATCCGATCGTCTGAAGATCGTCGCGAATTATTCCGTCGGGGTTGATCACTGCGATCTTGGGGCCCTGAAAGAGCGAGGTATCGTGGTTACGAATACACCAGATGTGTTATCAGATGCGACGGCAGAGATTGCCATTCTATTGTTACTCGGTGCCTGCCGTCGCGCGTATGAGGGTGATCAGATGCTGAGAACTGGTACCTGGATACACTGGGCACCGTCTGCAATGAATGGCATTCAGCTGACCAAAAAAAAACTCGGGATCGTTGGTATGGGTCGTGTGGGTCAGACAGTTGCGAGGCGTGCGCGTGGGTTCGATATGGAGATCCACTACACGAATCGACGGCAACTACCGCCAGAATCAGAGCGAGGGGCAATCTTTCATCCGACACTTAGAGCTCTTTTTGGCGAGGTGGATATGATTTCGCTGAACTGCCCCGCCACCCCAGAGACAATTAACTTGATTAATACTGACTCAATCGGATGGATGAAGCCCGGGGTTGTCTTCGTTAACACGGCGCGTGGCAGTCTCGTCGACGAGACTGCACTAATCGATGCACTGCACTCAGGATATATCGCTGCCGCGGGACTGGATGTCTTTCAGGTCGAGCCGGGTGGGAACCCCGCGTTCGCCAAATGTCCTAACCTATTTATGTTGCCGCACCTCGGTTCGTCGACACGCGAGACTCGTAAGGCGATGGGTGATCGTGCTCTGAATAACCTCGATGCCTATTTCGCGGGCCTAGAACCAAGAGACAGGCTCGTTTAGTCATTTGCGCTCTTTGGTCTGACCAGTTACTATATTGGTAAGACCACTTTAATTACGTCATGGGCAGGGAAGAAACGATGACTGGGTATCTGTCGATTCCACGCGTAACTCGCGCAGCCGATGCGATAATGGATCAGGTAGAACGATTGATCCTCGAGGGAAAAGTGCGTCCGGGCCAAAAGCTTCCCTCGGAGAGGAGTCTCGCGGAGGAATTTGACGTGTCAAGACCGACCGTCAGAGAGGCGATCCAGAAGCTTGAGGCTCGCGGCTTAGTGCAAAGAAGACACGGTGGCGGAACTTTCGTCGCTGAGCACGTCGGATCAACGTTCGTCGACCCAATGATGACGATGATTCAGCGATCTCCGGACGGTACGTTTGACATTTTGGAGTTGCGTTTTGCCTTAGAGAGCGTTGCAGCTTGGTTAGCGGCCGATCGTGCAACCGAGCGCGCGCGCGGGAATGTCCAGCGTCGATATCACGAGCTACAGGCGGCCGTTCGTTCACACGATTTGCATCGCGAGGCGAAGGCCGATGCAGAGTTTCACTTGGCGATTGCTGAGGCATCGCAGAATGGTGTGATTTTACACATCATGCGGTCCACTTTTGTTCTGCTCGAGGAATCGATTGTAAAAAATTTAGCGGAGCTAAATTTGGATCGGATGAAGAAACAGGACCTCGCACTTCAGCATGAGGCGATTTATCGAGCCATCGTGATTGATCGTGATCCAGTGGGAGCGAGGAACGCGGTCCGCCAACATATGTTAACGATCAGCGAATCACTGGACCGTGAACGCCTTGCAGATACGAAACCGCGTCGTCTAAAAGAGTTGACACAATCGGCTTAACTTAGGCGACGTTGATCACCAACCAACCCGAAGAGGTGAAAATATGGCGAATACGCCAATAACAGCAGACCAAGATCCGGTCGAAACGAAAGAATGGCTCGAGGCTTATGAGTCGGTACTCCAGCACGAAGGGGCTGACCGTGCCGCTTATTTGTTAAATCAATTAGTCGCGCGTGCCACTCAGGAAGGCGCCAGCCTCCCAGTCGCCATGACGACGCCTTACCGAAACACCATTCCAGTCCAAAACGAGGCCCGGATGCCTGGAGACTTGTTCATGGAGCGTCGTATTCGTAGTTTGATCCGCTGGAACGCATTGGCGATGGTGATGCGTGCGAACAAAACAGGTGATGACCTAGGTGGTCATATAGCGACCTATCAATCGGCCGCTACGCTTTATGAGGTTGGATTCAATTATTTTTGGAAAGGTCCTGATCATCCGAAAGGACAAGACCTGTTGTATATACAGGGTCACGCGAGCCCGGGGATTTATGCTCGATCATTCCTCGAAGGCCGCCTGTCCGAAAATCAACTTGATAACTTCCGCAGAGAGGTTGACGATGACGGCCTGTCATCCTATCCACACCCCTGGCTGATGCCCGATTACTGGCAGTTCCCGACGGTATCCATGGGACTGGGGCCAATCCAGTCGATCTATCAGGCCCATGTGATGAAGTATCTCATTAACCGCGGGCTATCAGATCAGCCGGATCGCAAGGTCTGGGCCTTTTTAGGAGATGGCGAGATGGATGAGCCCGAATCCCTGGGTGCTATAGGTCTTGCTGGACGCGAGCGTCTCGACAATCTAATTTTTGTCATTAACTGTAACCTCCAGCGTTTGGACGGTCCGGTGCGAGGTAATGGGAAAATTGTTCAGGAGCTTGAGGGACAGTTCCGCGGCGCGGGCTGGAACGTGATCAAGGTTCTTTGGGGCGGGCAGTGGGATCCTTTATTCGCAAGAGACCGCCATGATCTTATGCAAAAAGTGATGGACGAGGTCGTAGACGGCGAACTTCAGAACTGTAAGGCAAAGGGTGGCGCCTATACCCGCGAGAATTTTTTCGGGCAATACCCAGAGCTCAAAGAGATGGTGGCAGATCTTACCGATAACGATATTTATAGTCTGAACCGTGGAGGGCACGATCCAAAGAAGGTTTATGCTGCCTATCACGCTGCGATTAATCATACAGAGCAGCCGACGGTGATTCTCGCACAGACCGTCAAAGGTTACGGCATGGGGTCGTCTGGTGAGTCCGCGAACCCGTCTCACCAAGTGAAAAAACTCGACTTGGATAATCTGAGGCTGTTCCGTGATCGGTTTGCAATCCCTATAAGTGACGACGATCTTGTGGATGTTCCATATTACGATCCGGGTGCCGACAGTCCTGAAATCAAGTATTTGCAGGAACGTCGCCAGACCCTCGGGGGTTATTTGCCATCACGTCGCGTCCACAAAGAGTCGTTGGGCGGACCGGGGCTTGAAGCATTTAAGCAGCAGACCAAGGGCACAGGTGATCGTCAGATTTCCACCACGATGGCCTTCGTTCGGATTTTATCGACATTGGCAAAGGATAAGACCATTGGGCATCGTATTGTGCCAATAGTTCCGGATGAGGCTAGGACATTTGGCATGGAAGGGATGTTCAAGCAATTGGGTATCTACACAACTGAGGGCCAAAAATACATCCCCCATGACGTCGATCAGGTACTGTCTTATCACGAGGATAAAGCAGGCCAGATTCTTGAGGAGGGAATCAATGAGTCGGGTGCCTTCTCGGCCTGGCTCGCTTGCGCGACGTCTTATGCGAACCACGATCAACCATTGATCCCATTTTATATCTATTACTCGATGTTCGGCCATCAGCGTGTGGGTGACTTGGTCTGGGCGGCTGGCGATATTCAGGCAAAAGGATTCCTCTTGGGTGCGACCTCTGGCCGCACGACATTAAACGGCGAGGGCCTGCAGCATCAGGATGGCCACAGCCATATTCTGGCCGGAACAGTTCCGAATCAGCGCTCCTATGACCCAACCTACAGCTATGAGGTCGCTGTAATCGTTCAGCACGGTCTCAAGCAGATGTATGACGAGAATCAGAGCGTGTTTTATTACATCACGTTGATGAACGAGAATTATGGTCATCCGGATATGCCTGAGGGTGCAGAAACCGGCATCATCAAGGGAATGTATCTACTGAAGCCGGCGGTTCGGAAGATGACACACACCGTCCGTTTACTAGGTTCGGGTACAATCTTGAGAGAGGTTGAAGCGGCCTGTGAACTGCTCGCTGATTTTGGAGTGGCGGCCGAGGTTTACAGTGCGACTAGCTTCAACGAGCTGCGTCGTGATGGTCAGTCGGCAGCTCGCTATAATCTCCTGCATCCGGAAGAGAAAACGGCGCGTATTAGTCACGTTGAGGCACTGCTAGGTGGTTCGGATACACCCATCGTTGCTGCGACCGATCATATCCAGTTGTATTCGGAGCAAATTCGTCCGTTCCTCGGCCGGACTACCTATATCACGCTGGGAACAGACGGTTTCGGCCGGTCGGATTCGCGAAAGAAATTACGTGAGCACTTTGAGGTGGATCGTCGATTTGTGACCATAGCCGCGCTGCGAGCGTTATCGATGGACGGTAAGATTGAACCGAAGATTGTTACGAAAGCGATCAAGGAATTCGGTATAGACCCTGATCGTCTCGATCCGGTGATATTGTAGGGAGGTATGACATGACAACGATTCGTGTACCAGACATTGGTGATACCTCAAACGTGACCGTGATTGAAGTTGCTGTAGCGCCCGGCGACCACGTGATTGAGGGTGATACGCTGATTGTTCTTGAATCAGATAAAGCATCGATGGAGATTCCAGCGGATGGGTCAGGCGTGGTGAGAGAAATCCACGTCTCTGAGGGTTCAGAAGTGAATGAAGGGGATTCGATTTGTGAGCTCGAGGGGGCTGAATCGGTAACCGAGGCTGAGGCTGAGGCTGAGGTTAAGGCTAAGGCGCTCAAAGACTCAGTTCCAAGCGAACTGGTGGATGAACAGATTTCCGGCGCATCGCACCTTGTTCCTGTTCCGGATACTGGAAGCGCAGATGGTGTCACGGTTATTGAAATCGCCGTATCAGTCGGCGACAACGTATCCGAAGGAGATACCCTAATCGTCCTAGAGTCTGACAAGGCTTCCATGGAGATCCCTGCGCCAGCGTCTGGCGTAGTGACGGCTTTGAGAGTGTCAGAAGGGCAACAAGTTGTTCAAGGCGACCCGATTTGCGAGATGAGCGGTGGTGACGCGACTGTATCTGCGGAGCTTGCACCGGCGTCGGTCCGCTCTGAGCCCCTGAAACAAGCGCCGGCGGAGCAGGCAGTCACTCAAACAGGCGGCGACATTGAAAGGGTTGTGGTACCTGATACCGGAAACGACGATGGCGTGACTGTGATCGAGATCAGTGTGGGTGTTGGCGTCACCGTCTCGGAAGGAGACACGCTGATTGTTCTCGAATCGGATAAGGCCTCGATGGAAATCCCATCACCGGTCAGCGGCAAAGTGTTGGCGCTTTCCGTTAACGAAGGCGACTCCGTCACCCGAGGTGATCCGGTTGCTGAGGTCGAAGCAACAGGTAGTCCTGCGCCACAAGCGAACAAGGCTCCGCAGAAGTCTGCGCAGGAAGCTCCTACACCCACATCACCTCCCGCTCCGATTCTCGATTCTCATGTAGTGGCAGAGTCTACTGCGCCGTCGGCAGCCTCAAGCGTGCACGCTGGTCCGGCTGTCCGTGCGCTTGCCCGTGAGCTTGGGGTCAATTTGACAAAGGTCGCACCTTCAGGGCCTCGTGGACGGATCACGAAGGATGATTTGCATGACTTCGTGAAGGCGAAGCTCAAAGAAGCTGAGTCAGGCACGGGTGTTACCGGTGGGTCAGGTATACCCGCGATTCCGGTAGTTGATTTTGAGGCGTTCGGTCCGGTGGAACGTGTTCCGATGACCAAGATTCACAAACTGACCGCGAACAATATGACCCGTTGCTGGCTCAATGTTCCTTCAATTACCCAGTTTGATGAGGCCGATATTACCGATCTGGAAGTTTTCCGTAAGTCAATGAAGGCCGAGGCTGAGAGGAGGGGAGTTAAGCTGACACCGCTACCCTTCCTGATTAAGGCTTCTGCCCATGTATTGGCCGAGCTTCCGCAAGTTAATGCCTCGATTGATCCTGCCACAGATGAGATCATCAGAAAAAAGTACGTACACATTGGTATCGCTGTCGACACACCCGATGGCCTTATGGTGCCCGTGATTCGTGATGCGGATCAAAAGGGGATTTGGGAAATTTCTGCTGAAGCTTTGGAACTGGCGGATAAAGCGAAGACCAAGAAATTGAAGCCTGCTGAGATGCAGGGTGCAACCTTTACAATTTCGTCGCTGGGCTCGATCGGTGGGACCGCGTTCACCCCGATTGTTCCGTCGCCACAAGCTGCGATCCTCGGAATCTCCCAAGCATCGATTCAGCCTGTTTGGGATGGCTCGTCGTTCCAACCAAGGCTGATGTTGCCGTTATGTCTTTCCTATGATCACCGTGTGATCAACGGCGGAGATGGGGCGCGCTTTACGGGTATGTTGGGTAAAGTATTGGGTGATATCAGGCACTTGGTATTTTAGAAGAATGCCCGGCTTGGCGGGCACTCTTTATTGTGTTCTTTTTGATTTCCAGAAGATTTCTTGGCCGCCATCACGTCGTGCAAGTTGGCGGGCCATGACAAATAGGACGTCTGATAACCTGTTGATATATCGTCTTAGGTCATCCGCAACGGCTTCCTCTTTTGCTAGCGTGACGATGGTGCGTTCTGCACGCCTCGCTACCGCCCGCGCCATGTGACAGAGACCCGCTGCCTTTGAGCCGCCGGGTAGAATGAATTCTTTAAGTGGAGGCAATGCCCCGTTCAACTGGTCGCACAAGCCCTCAAGATCCGAAACCATTTCTTTTTTGATCAGCTGAAAGCCGGGGACGGCGAGTTCGCCACCTAAGTCAAACAACCGGTGTTGAATTTCAGTCAACGACTCGGTCAAAGGCTCGTCGACCGGCAGGTCGGCGATCAGTAAGCCGATCCAAGAGTTGAGTTCATCAATAGTACCAACCGCTTCAATGCGGATACTGTCTTTTGCAGTTCGTGATCCGTCGCCGAGCCCGGTTGTCCCATCATCTCCGGTTTTGGTGTAGAGCTTTGTGAGTCGATTACCCATTTATTTGATCCGCTTGAAGAGCCTTTAAACGATCCCGGATTATAATCAAAAGAACTAAACCAGGTATCACAAGTACGGTTGTAAGTATGAAGAACAGGACCCAACTGCCGGTTACATCTACGAACCACCCACTACCACTTGCCAAAGTGGTTCGACCAAGGTTTCCGATCGAGGCCAGTAAGGCATACTGGGTTGCCGAAAAAGCTCGTCCAGTGAGTGCGGTCAAGAAACTGACGAAGGCCACGCTCGAAAACGCTGTTGTGAAGTTGTCGACGATAATAGTTGCGGCAAACAACCACTCTTTCGGACCAGCGATTGCGATCCAAGCAAACATCAGATTACTTAGTGCCATGGCCGCTCCACCGATTAGCAGTCCCTTAACAACGCCAAGACGGACGTTAATGATTGAGCCGAGAAGGGTAAATGCCACTGTGGCAAGCCATCCGAGCATCTTTGTATATTCAGCTATCTGCTCATTGGTGAAGCCAACTTCCTTGTAGAAAACGATAGACATACGCCCCAGAAAAGCCTCGCCAATTTTAAACAAGAAGACAAACAAGAGTATCGCTAGAGCAGTCTTGACACCGTTTCGACGCATGAATTCAGCGAGTGGTTCCCAAACGGTCACAGTTAGCCAGCGTATAACTTGCCCAGAGTCTGAGGTTCCAAATCTGGCGTACCTAGATTCGAGGGCAGCTTGAAGTTTTTTTCGGTCGGATACCGGTTCTTGAACTGTTAACGTTAAACCGATCAGGCAGACGATGAATCCTGCGAGGATCCAATACACCCCAGACCAGGTCAGAGTGTCTGCGTAGCGGAAAGCTACATAGCCAGGCAGTGAATAACCTGTCCACCAGCCGATCACCGCCATCGCTGAGGCCGCCGGCAGTTGATGTTTGGGGCTGTCAGCAAAGTGATCTATTCGGTATGCGTCAACTGCAATATCTTGAGTCGCTGACGCACTGGCGATACCTAGTGCCAGTACCGACGCCAACATAAGAGAATTGGATGGATCGACAGTTGCGATAGAGATTGTTAAAGCCAGCATGATCAGTTGTGTGCCGAGTATCCAACCTCTCCGTTGTCCCAGGATGCCCAGTATCGGGATCCGTACGCGGTCGATTAGAGGTGCCCAGAGAAAATTGATCGCGTAGACGGCAAAAATTGATCCAAAAAGACCAATAGCAGTTCGGGTCAGTCCAGCATCTTTGAGCCATCCTGACATCGCTGAACCAATCAGAACCCATGGGAAGCCGCTGGCGCAACCCATAAGGAAAACCCACAGGATGCGCTTGTCTAGGTACGCTCTAAAAGTGTCGTTAAGTGTCATAGTTCTCCCGGATTGCGTCCTCATTGTGTGAGGAATGTTCCGAAAGGCAAGTTTTTTAAACCCGAAGACCACCGTCAATCTCAATCACGCGACCGTTGATGTAGTCGTTCTCAAGAATGAATTCCACGGTTTGAGCGATTTCATTGGGCTGACCTAGGCGCCCTGCAGGGATACCTGCCGCAATCTTTTCTAGCGCCTCTGGCTTCATATTTAGAACCATCTCAGTGCCGATGTAACCAGGTGCGATCGCTACACAGCGTATTCCCTGTCTTGCCAATTCTTTGGCCCAAGTGACGGCCATTGCGGCGACGCCTGCCTTGGTTGCTGTGTAGTTTGTCTGGCCCATATTACCGTGGCGTGATACAGACGAAATATTAATGATGCACCCACCATTGCTAGCTTTTACCATCTCAGTTGCGGCCGCCCGACCACACAAGAACGTCCCCGTCAGATTTACGTCAACAACCTGCTGCCAATCGTTGAAGCTCATCCGTTTTTCGACTGTGCCGTCTTTGACTTTTAGGAGCAACGCATCCCGGGTTATACCGGCGTTGTTGACAACAGCATCAAGCCGACCATTTTGCTTAGCAATTTCTGTGAAAACTTCATCGACTGCTTCTTCGTCAGAAACGTCGCATACCCAAGTGGAAACGGATGTTACAGCGGATTCGATTGCGTCTTTAGCTTCAGCTAGTTGATGTGGGTTCATATCGATCAGCGCGATATGAGCTTTCTTCGGCGCTAACCGAATTGCCGTTGCAAGCCCTAAGCCCTGAGCTCCGCCGGTAATGACGACCACTTTGTCATCGAGAACCATAGTCTGTCCTTAGTGTGTATCCAAACGAAATCGCGAACATAAATTGTTGCGATGCAATATCATTACATGGAGTTTGGTTGCACTGCAAAAGTACTCATCTTTTTTTGTGATCGATAAATTCGGTATCCTGTAACGAGGAGGATTGGTCATGCCGTTGATTGTTTTTATGTTGGTACCCATCGTCGAAATGTGGATCTTAATAGAGGTCGGCGGTTGGATCGGTGCTCTCCCAACAATCGGACTTGTTGTCGTGACCGCCACCTTAGGCTTGTCGCTCCTAAAGAGACAGGGTCTATCGACTTTGTTGAGCGCTCGCCAAAAAATGAACGAGGGCTCAATACCGGCAACCGAGCTTGTTAGTGGGGTCATGCTCGCCGTCGGTGGCGCGCTGCTGTTGACGCCAGGCTTCGTGACTGACATGGTCGGATTAGTGTTGTTGATTCCACAGACTCGCCAATGGCTTCTCTTCAAGATGATCGATCGCTTCCGTGACAAGATCACAATCGAAGGCGAGTATCGTCGTCTTGACGACAGAAATTTTTAGTTCGACCGTTGAAAAAAAAGAAAAGAGTCCTCATCATCCGGCATGTTCGAGGGATGGGTAATCCCCGGCATAGAAAACCTCTCGCTTTTTGAGCCACGGAAAGCGTTCCAACTCACAAAAGCGGGGGGATGAGATTGGGCTAAAGCCCGAGTTCATTGTCAAAATCGGAGATGTAAGCAAATGAACATTCGTCCACTCCACGATCGCGTCGTAATACGTCGCATGGAAGAGGAATCAAAAACATCAGGCGGCATTGTGCTTCCTGGATCAGCGGCTGAAAAGCCGAATCAGGGTGAAATTATTGCCGTCGGAACAGGCAAACCACTCGATAACGGCGACGTTCGCGCAATTTCGGTGTCTGTCGGTGATACCGTTGTATTTGGTCAGTATTCGGGCTCGAACACGATCAAAGTAGACGGCGAAGAACTTCTGATTATGAACGAATCAGAAATTCTTGGCGTAATCGAAAAGTAAGAACCCCCTGAGAAAAGGATTGTTAAGACATGACAGCTAAAGACATTAAATTTGGTGACGCTGCCCGTCAGGGTATGCTCGCTGGCGTAAATATTCTGGCAGACGCCGTTAAAACAACACTTGGCCCCAAAGGCCGCAACGTTGTTTTAGATAAGTCGTTTGGTGCACCGACGGTTACCAAGGACGGGGTATCTGTCGCAAAAGAGATGGAGCTTGAGGACAAGTTTGAAAATATGGGCGCACAGATGGTGAAGGAGGTAGCCTCCCAGACATCTGACGTTGCCGGTGATGGTACGACGACCGCGACCGTCCTTGCGCAAGCTATTGTTAATGAGGGGTTGAAGTCGGTTGCGGCGGGTATGAACCCAATGGACCTCAAGCGCGGCATTGATAAGGCCGTTAAGGCAGCAGTTGATGCGATCGGAGGAATGGCTAAGCCATGTGAAGATGCAAAGGCCGTCGCACAAGTCGGCACCATTTCAGCCAATTCAGATGCTGGGGTTGGCTCAATTATCGCGGATGCCATGGAAAAGGTCGGTAAGGATGGTGTGATCACTGTCGAAGAAGGTTCCGGCTTCGACGATGAGCTGGACGTGGTCGAAGGAATGCAATTTGATCGTGGATACTTGTCTCCCTA
>MDSV01191243.1_pt1 | contig 10992 bp, 12 predicted proteins | sample 810851 | NCBI WGS metagenome assembly MDSV01 (sample SAMN05326640, study PRJNA326480) | marine metagenome | isolation source: seawater | place: Atlantic Ocean: North East | collected 2012 | reverse complement strand
TTATTGATTCTATTAAACTTGTACCTAATCCTTCCATAATTCTTGTGAACTTAATTGTATCTTCTTGAACCCTTTGTGAAGCACCTTCTATTTTACGCGCCCTGTCATATACAGAGTGATACCATTCAACCATTGATGTTCTCCATCTGAATAAAAAATGTGCTGTAAAGTAACTAATTGCAACATAAACAGCAATATACATACCGGCTAATGTAATAAATGAAAATAAACTTCCAAAGTATTCTTCAATTGTAATTGCATTTGGTTCTGCAAGTGCCTTTTGAATCATATCGTAAAATACACCAAACCATTCATTTATCTTTACATCGATTTCTACCTGCACCCAAAGTGATGAAAGAATTATAAATGACCCTATCCAGGACCACAAAAACCATTTTTTTATATTAAAAAATCTAAACATCTATTTTATAAAATTATCTGCGTATGACTTCTTTAAAATCTTACGATTTTTTGGTTCAATAATCTCAAAATCTATTTTATTTTTTTTTGCATACTCTATAGCAAGATCTTTTGATTTAAATTCAAGATTAATTTCTGAGTATGTATCAGTAGAACTTTCCCAACCCATTAATGGATTGATTCCAGGTTTATCAGTGATAAATTCAATTATCCATTTATCAAATTTTTTTAATCCAGACTGCATCGCAGTTTTTGAAGGTTTATAAATTTTTGCTTTTTTCATATCTTTAATTGGTCGGGGCGGCAGGATTTGAACCTGCGACCCTCTGGTCCCAAACCAGATGCGCTACCAGGCTGCGCTACGCCCCGATTGATGTACTAATACAGTAGAAAATTTAAAATTCAAAGTATATTAATGATGATTATCAAGAAAAATTAAATAAATTAATATATAAGTATTATACATGATAATTGGTTGTCCAAATTGCAATAAAAAATTTAAAATTGATGAAAAGCTAATACCTGAAAATGGTAGATTGTTACAATGCAGCAATTGTAAGCATAAATGGTATTATAATATTCCCCATGGTGATAATTTTAAAAATGAAAATGTAATTTTATCTATAAAAAATGAAAAGCCTAAAAAAAAGTTTGACGAATTATCAGAAAATGTTTCTAATGAAAAAAAGAAGATTAAAAAAATAGATAAATTTCACAAAAAAAATTTTTCTTTAAAAATTACATTAAATACATTGATAATAGCAATTATTACGTTTGTTGCTATGATTTTACTTTTAGATACATTTAAAAGTAATATAGGAAATTATATCCCTGGTTTACTTCCGTTACTAGAAAGTTTATATGAAACTCTAATTGATATAAAATTCTTTATAAATGATTTAATAAAATAATATGATTCATAATATATCAAAACCATTTAAGTGGTTTTTTAAATTAGAGGCTTCTAGTGGTTTAGTTTTGCTATTCAGCGCTATTGTGGCATTAATTATTAGCAATTCCGAGTTGTCAAATATTTATTTTAGTGTTTTAGAAAAATATATATTTATTGGAATAAATAATTTTGGTTTAAAACTTACTGTAATTCATTGGATTAATGATGCATTAATGGCAATCTTTTTCTTTTTTGTAACTTTGGAAATTAAAAGAGAATTTTTGCAGGGTGAACTTTCAAATTTCAAACAAGCACTTTTACCAATTATTGCTGCAGTTGGCGGTATGTTGGTCCCTGCTCTATTTTATGTATTTATTAATTATGATAATTCTGAAACTTTAAATGGATGGGCGATACCATCGGCTACAGATATTGCTTTTTCTTTAGGTGTATTATCATTGCTAGGCTCAAGAGTTCCTTTATCATTAAAAGTCTTTCTAACAGCACTTGCAATTATTGATGATTTAGGGGCAATATTAATAATTGCAATATTTTATTCAGGAGATTTAAATATTAAATATTTATTTTTAATGTGCTTATCTGTATTAATTTTATTAATTTTAAATAAATTTAATGTAAAAAGGTTTTTTCCATTTTTAGTAATTGGGTTGTTTTTATGGGAATTTACCCATCAATCAGGAATACACGCCACTATAGCAGGAGTGCTACTTGCTTGTTTCATACCGCATAGAAAAAAAAATAAAGATTTTTCACTTTTAATTAAGTTGGAACATTCAATAAGTCCTTTTGTTGCATTTGGGATAATGCCACTTTTTGCTTTTGCAAATGCAGGTGTATCTTTAGAGGGATTATCTTTTGAAACATTATTAAATAAAGTACCTCTTGGGATTGTTTTGGGTTTATTTTTAGGCAAGCAATTTGGAGTTTTTTTGTTTTCTTACATGTCAATAAAATTAAAAATCGCACAAATGCCAAATAATTCAAATTGGTTAAATTTATATGGAGTTGGAGTTTTAACTGGAATTGGTTTCACAATGAGCTTATTTGTTGGAAATCTGGCATTTGTTGAAAATATTCAATATATGAGCGGTGTTAAAATTGGAGTACTAACTGGATCATTATTATCGACAATTTTTGGATATTTTTTATTATTAATTTTCTCAAAAAATAAATGAGATTAAAAGTTAAAATAATAATAATTATTTTTCTTATGTCTTTTTTTAATTTTAAAAGTGTTTTGGCAAATTACGATAAAGTAATATATGATTTCAAAGTTGAAAGTTTAAGTGGAAATGAAATTGATCTGTCAATTTATAAAGGTAAAATAATATTAATTGTTAATGTTGCCAGCAAATGCGGCTTTACGAGTCAATATAAAGATTTACAAAGTTTATGGGATACGTATAAAAAAAAAGGACTAGTGATAATTGGATTCCCTTCAAATCAATTTGGACAGCAAGAACCAGGTAATAATGATGAAATTAAAAAATTTTGTGAGGTTAATTTTAATATAAATTTTCCAATGGTTTCGAAAACAGATGTAAAAGGTAAAAATGCACATGAAATCTACAAGTGGGCACTAAAAAATCATGGTAAATCTACAGTACCTAAATGGAATTTTCATAAAATATTAGTAAATTCTGAAGGTAAAATTGAAGAAACTTTCTTATCATTCTCTAAACCATTATCTAAAAAAATAGTCCAGAAAATAGAAAAATTACTTAATTAAAAAACTCATTCCATCATAAGCAGGTATTATATTTTTAGGTAAATATTTCTGAATTTTTTTATAATCAATTTGATTATTCATATTAGTTAAAATTGTTTTTTTCGGCTTAACCTTAGAAGCCAACTTTAACACATCATTTAAATTGTAATGAGAAGGATGTGAGTCATACCTCAAGCAGTCAACAACTAAATATTTTAAATTTTTTAATTTATTTAAATCTTTTTCATAAATTTTACTAACATCGCTAACGTATGCATATAAATTATTAATTATATATAGAATACTGTTAATCTTACCATGCTTAACTGTAATCGATTCAATGGATAAACTTTTCCCATTTGAGACAAAACTTTGTTTCTGTTTTAATTTATTAAGATTGAAAATAGCTGGATATCCAGCATTATCATTAAAACAATAATTAAAAGATTTTAATAAATATTTTGTTGTTTCTTCATTAGCGAAAATATCAAGTTTTTTTTTATTTTTTAAAAAAAATAATCTCAATTCATTTATCCCATGAGTTTGATCACCATGCATATGTGTATAAAAGATTTTATCAATATTTTTAATTCTATTCTTCAATAATTGAAATCGTAAGTCTGGAGAAGTATCAATTAAAATATTTAAATTTTCAAACTTGATAAAAGCTGAACACCTAGTTCTATAATTTCTCTTTATTTTAGGATTGCATTTTCCAAAATACCCATCAATTCTTGGGATGCCAAAAGAACTACCAGAACCTAGTATGATAAATTTATTAGTCAACTCTGGGAAAAAAGTGTATTAAAATTTTTAGTTGTAATCATATCCATTTCTTCAAAGCTTAATTCTTTTAATTTTGCTAGGTGCTCTAATGTATATCTAATAAATGAAGGTTCGTTTTTTTTACCCCTCATAGGAATTGGTGCTAGGAATGGACTATCTGTCTCAATCAATAACCTTTGATTATTTATAAACTTAAAAGTTTCCTGTAATTCCAAACTATTTTTAAAAGTTATAATTCCACTTGCAGAAAAATAAGCATCTAAATTAATTAATTTTTTGGCAAAATTCTCCGAACCTGTAAAACAGTGCATTAAAATCTTAAGGTTATTGTTTTTAAAATTATTCAATACATCAAATGTTTCATTTTCTGCATTTCTTGAATGTACTATTAAAGGAAAATTTAAAGATAATGCTGCGTCTATATGTTTTTCAAAACTTAAAATTTGATCTTCTTTTTTACTATTTTCATAAAAAAAATCTAGGCCAGTTTCACCTATGCCAATAATCTTTTTATATTTATTTGCATTATCAACTAAATAGTTTTCTTCAATTTTATAATTTTTAACTTCATGAGGATGTATGCCTACAGTTCCATAAATTATACTATCTAAATCAATTAAATTTATAATATTTTCAAAACTTTTTTTTGAAGTTGAAATTGTAAGAATTTTTTTTAATCCAATTTGTTTTGATCTTTCTAAAATTTGACTTAAATTAGAATAAAGAGGCTCATGATCTAAATGACAGTGTGAATCAATCATCGTTCAATTTTTTTAAACAATATACCTAATTTAGTAAGTTTAGTTCCTTCTTTTAAAGTTTCATTATTTGTTATAGATGAAACAAGAAATTCATTTTCAGTAATTTTTAAAGTGTTAAAAATTTTAATTGTAGTTTGTGGTATAACAGGATGTAAAAGAATAGTTATTTTTCTAATTAATTCTATAGCTGTATAAACTATTGTTGAAAATCTTAAGTTATCATCCTTTTTTTTCCAAGGTTCTTGATCATTAAAATATTTATTTGAAGCAAAAAGACGATCTACTATAAATGACATATATTGATTTATATCTTGATTATCAATAAATGTTCTAATTTTATCCAAATTATTCATTGAATTTAGAATAGTTAAATCTTCATCGTTAAATCTGTGTATTGGAATACTTGATGAGCAATTTTTTTCAGCAAACAACAAAACCCTTTGACATAAATTTCCAAAATTATTAGCAAGGTCACTATTAATGCAAGATTCTAATTTTTCTTTAGATATATTACCATCGTTACCAAATGAAACCTCTTTTAATAGATAGTATCTCAATGGATCTAAACCATACTTACTAATAATTTCTATAGGATCTAAAATGTTCCCTTTTGATTTGGACATTTTTTCGTCACCAGAAAGAATCCATCCATGTCCATACACTCTTTTTGGAGGCTTGATATTTGCTGCTAATAAAAAAGCCGGCCAATAAATAGCATGAAATCTCAGTATATCTTTTCCAATTATATGTAAATCAGCTGGCCAAAATGTTTTGTATAGTATGTTATTTTCGTCTGGGTATTTTAGGGAACTTAAATAATTGGTTAAAGCATCTAACCACACATATATTACATGATTATCATCACTTGGTACTTTAATACCCCATGAAAAAGTTTTTCTACTTACAGATAAATCTTTTAAACCATTTTTAACAAAACTAATAACCTCATTTCTTCTAGATTCTGGTAATATAAAATTTGGATTTTGTTCATAAAATTTTAATAAGGGTTTTTCCCAATCAGACAATTTAAAAAAAAAAGATTCTTCCTCAACCCATTCAACTACAGAACCAGATGATTTGGCTTTCTTTGTATTGTCAACTTCATGAACTTCATCATCATTATAAAATGCTTCATCTGAAACAGAGTACCATCCTGAATATTTAGAAAGGTAAATTTGTTTATTTTTTTCAAGTAAATTCCATAAATTTTGGACAGATTTTTTATGCCTATTTTCAGTTGTTCTGATAAAATCTGTATTTGATAAGTTTAAAGTTTTAGTTAAATCTTCAAAAGTTTTGCTTATTTCATCGCAAAATTCTTTTGGATCTTTATTTTTTTTTTCAGCAGATCTTTGAATTTTTAACCCATGTTCATCAGTACCAGTTAAAAAATAAACTTTGTACCCGTCTAATTTTTTAAATCTTGCAAAAAAATCTGCAATTATACTAGAATAAGCATGACCCATATGGGGTTTTGCGGACGGATAATAAATAGGTGTTGTTATATAAAAAGTTTTATTCACTTAAAAGTATTTCCTGAAATTCAATAAAATATGATTCCATGTCTAAATTATATTTTTTAATTTGATTAAGCTTGAAAAAAAAATATCTTTTTAATTTGTATGTTATCTTATTTGTTAGATTAATATTTTTATAGAAAAATAATTCAACAAAATAATTTATATTCTCATTAATAAAACTATTTTTAACATAATCACGATTTTGTATTATTATTCTAATTAGATTTTCTATAGTTAATGAATTATAATCTAAAGAATTTTCTTTAAGATAGTTGATTAAAGCAATAGTAAATGATGGATTAGTGTAATAAGTTACTAAATCTTTAGAAATAAATTCATATATATCGTTAGAAAAATAATCATTAACGATTAATTTTTCACTGGATTTATTTAAAAACATTTTAAACTCTATACATCTAGATTTAATAGTTTCTAATAAAAAAGAGCCGCTATTATGTGTTAAAATATAAAAAACATTAAAGTTTGGTTCTTCAATAGATTTTAAAAGTGCATTAGCTGAGTTTAAATTTAAATCGCTAATATTATCTATAATTATAAATTTTAAATTATTATTAAATGATGAGCTGTTTTGATACTTTATCATATCTCTAATTTGAGATACTTCAATAAATTTATTATCACTCTTTTTTTTTATTATGAAAATATTTGGATGAATCTTTTTCTTAAAAAAGTTGTATGATTTATTTTTTTCATTAATATTAAAGTTTTCTAAGTTATATTTGTATTCTTCTTTGTAAGAACATACATAATTTACCAAATGATATGAGAATATAAATTTGCCTATACCTTTTTTGCCACTTAATAAAATTTTATTTGGCAAATTTTTATTGTGATAAAGTTCTACCAAATGTTTAAATAAATTATTGTATCCTATCAATTTATTACTTAATTCCATTTTTATTAAATTAGTTTCTTTACTTTATTTATTATAATTTGGTGATTTTTATTTAAATTATTATTATTTGAATCAATAACCAGATAATTTTTTTTATTTTTAGAGATTTTTAAAAACCCATTTTGAATATTTTTATATATTAAAAAATTAAATTTATCATATTTATTCAGACTTTTTCTTTTATCAAATCTTATTTTCATATTTTCTTTATTGACAATATTAAGAAATGTAAAATTTGTTTTAAATCCGCCTAATACAAAGTTATTTAATTTATTTATCAAATTTTTATCTATTCCCAATCCATAATGTTGATATGCTAAAGTTGAGTCTACAAATCTATCTATTAGAATAATTTTTTTACCGTAATTTTTTTTTAAAATCTTTTCTATGTTTTCTGATCTAGAGGCCATTACTAACATTAAATCTGTTATATAATTAAATTTAGATTTATTATTTAGCATTAATTTTCTAATGGTTTCAGAGCAGATACTTCCACCTGGCTCTCTAATTTGAATAAATTTACGATTTATTTTTTTTAAATATTTTGATAATTTTTTAATATGAGTTGATTTTCCAGAAGTTTCAATTCCTTCAAATACAATAACTGGATATTTATACATCGCCCCATATTAAAAAATTTAAAGAAGTTATTAATCTAGAAAAAATATTCTGTCTTTTTATACTTTCAGAGGCAAGCAAGTCATAAGTATCAATAATTTCATCTTTAAAGAAAATATTTAATTTTGCTATTCTATCATTTTTTTTAATTGGTGCAGCAATAGGACCTTCATAAACAACTTTGGCTTTTAAATATCTTTTTTTAGCTTTTGGTATAGTTTTATAAATATCACTTTCAACAAATGCTTCTATTTTATTTTTTTTCCCGTGCCAAACTTCCAAAGTTGTAAATATTTTATTTTTTTCAGCAATTTTTATAGTTTCAAATTTTGTTAGACCCCAAGTTAACAATTTTAATGACTCTTTTGATCTATCACTTTTAGTTTTAAAACCACTTCCTACAGCAATTAATCTTCTTTCTTTTCTTTTAATTGATGACGCTAAAGAATATTTTTCATAAGAAAGATAACCAGTTTTTATACCATCTACACCAATGTTTTTGTACAAAAGAGGATTCCTATTACCTTGTTTTATTGGATCACCCCCAGTTCTGTCCCATTTAAATTCTTTTTCTTTAAAATATTCATAATATTTTGGATAATTTTTAATTAAATAATTAGACATCAAAAGAATATCTCTTACTGTCGATATGTTGTTAGGTGAATTTATACCAGATGAATTTGAGAAGTTTGTATTTGTCATTCCTATTTCAATCGCTTTTTCATTCATTATTATTGCAAATTCTTCTTCAGAGCCCGCTATACCCTCAGCTAAAGCTATACAAGCGTCATTACCTGATGATACAATTATTCCTCTTAATAAGTTTTCGACAGAAATTTCATCACCAATCATAATGAACATAGATGAATAACCAGCTTCAGAAAGTCTCCAAGCATTTTCGGATACAATAAACTTATCAGTTAAACTTATTTCTTTATTTTTCAACAAATCAAATGTTACAATCGCAGTCATAATTTTAGTCATAGATGCAGGAAAAATTTCAAGATCCGCTTCTTTTTCGTATAAAATTTCTCCTGACAGAAAATCTTGAAGTATTACTGTTCTTGCTTTTATATTAAAATTTGCATGAACTTTTGAAAATTCAGCTAGAACTAGTATAAAAAACAAACTTAATAATAATTTTTTCATAATTTTATTATTTCAATATTTTCAAAATCTAACCTGATAATATCACTATATTCCTTTTTAATAGAGTCCAAATTACTAAATGAGCCCATGTATATACGAAATTTGTTTTTTGACATTTTTTTAATTTTGATATTTTCTATATTATAGTCATTTTTCAGTCTATCTTTTAAAATTATTGCCGAGTCTTCAAAATATAAATCAGCTATTTTTATAATATATTTGAATGAATTATTAGAATTTTTTTTTTTATTGATAGTGTTGTTTTTTTTTGAGTTGTTAGAAATGTTTTTAATTACAATGCTTTCAACCGGAACTTTATTAGCAACTTCTTTCTCTTCATCATATGTTTTTGCTTTTGCTATTATAAATGAGTCTTTCTGATTTAATGTTTTTATTTCTATATATGGTTCATTTTTGTCTATACTAAGGTTATCCGCTATACGCTTAGATAATACTGAATTATAAAAAACGGGAAAATTTGCACTTTTGCTAACTTTGGCTATTAAATATTCACCATTTATTAAATTAGTTATTTTTACAGAAGTTTCCTTTTCAAGAACATTATTAAAAATTAACAAAGATCTTTCGTCTAATTCTTTGTTAATTATTTTTTTTTTATATAAATTTTCATCATAAATAAGGGCAAAACCTTTGTTGGAGTAATTAATAAATTTTTTGGTATAATTAATTTTTTTTGATTGATTATCGCAGGAGATAACAAATATAAAAAAAATAAAAAGTAAAAATTTATATTTATAAGGCATTTTTAAATTTATCTTTTAATGTACATACAGCAAGTGCAAATCTTAAGGACCTGTTCCACTTTAAAATTAATTTATAATTATCAAAAACAATAAAGGCTGGAGAGTATTTGTCTGGATTTTCGACTATCTCAGCATCGGGTGTAATTATTGCTGCATTCAAATTATCATAAGTTGATAAAAAATTAGAGTTTTGAATATATTTTTTTAAATAATTTACCTTTTTAACGTTATGAATCTTTTTAGCTGATATATTTAAATATTTATCAGGTATATTTTTTTTTAGATTTATTTTATAAAAGCATGGATTTGTGTTTACCCAACCTAACTTATTTAAATAATTTGCAGCTGAAGCAAATGAATCTTCTGTCTTTTTAAGGCTAATTTTTCCATCATTATCAAAATCTATAGCATAATTTTTAATTGTTGAGGGCATAAATTGAAAATTACCAAAAGCACCTGCCCATGATCCGTATAATGTATCAGGGTCAACAACATTATTGTCAACTAGTTTTAATAATGTAATTAATTCAGAGGTAAAAAATTCACTTCTTCTTTTATCGAAACTTAATGTTGCTAAAGAAGAAATTATATCCATTTTACCCAGGTAATTACCAAAATTTGTTTCTATACCCATCAATGATAATAATAAGTTTTTATCTACGTCAAAATTATTTGAAATTGTATTAATTTTATTAATATTAGTTTGGTAAATTTTATTTCCAATTTTCAATTTTTTATTAGATGTTCTTTTTGAGATATATGTTTTTGTATCTTCATAAAATTCAGGCTGGTATCTGTCATATTTAATTACATTTGGTAAAAATGTACTTTTATCTATTAATTTATTTATGGTCATCAAGCTAACACCTTGATTTTTTGCATAATTTTTAAAATTAGTTTTCCAAATTTCAAAATCATCGTCAGCTTGTGTGTGCGTAATATTTAATAAGATTGCAAAGATAATTAAAATAAAGTTATTTTTTTTCATATAAATCCTTTAGATAGATAAATACAGCAATCCAAATCAAAAAGAAACTTAGTAACTTTTCTAAATTTAAAAGCTCATTAAACATAAAATATCCCAATAAAAATTGTAAAGTGGGAGTAATATAGAATATCATCCCTGCGGGTCCTAAACCAGATAGCTCAACTCCTCTAACATACAAAAATAATGGAATCACGGTCATCGGACCAGCCATCATCAAAATGATCATTAAGGATGGATTTGAAATATCAAAATCATTATGGTTATTTTGTGTAATTATATAAAAAGCAAAAAGTACAAATGGGAAAATAAATAAACTTTCAACAAACAATCCAATATCTGTATCAACTTCAATTTTTTTTCTCAATAAATTGTAGACACTCCAACTCACAGCTACTATTAAGCCGACCCAAGGGATTGTTTTAAAATCTATCAATAATAAATATATTATT
>MDSV01183867.1_pt1 | contig 10992 bp, 10 predicted proteins | sample 810851 | NCBI WGS metagenome assembly MDSV01 (sample SAMN05326640, study PRJNA326480) | marine metagenome | isolation source: seawater | place: Atlantic Ocean: North East | collected 2012 | reverse complement strand
TTGTTTAAAATCTTTCCAAATAGGTATTAGATTTGTTTTTTCAAATCTTAGTATAGATAAGTTAGTATTATAATGAATAGATATATCAACTTTTTCCATAAATGGTTCTGATGATTCATGTGTATAGAATTTTACTTTAGGAAAGTTTTTATGAAGATAGTTCAATACCTTATAGTGTTCTGGCATGATTAGTGGTTCTCCTCCTGCAAAATAGAAACTTTTTACATTTGATAAATGTGGAATCAAATCTTCAACAATAGTATCAGTTGCCTTTATAACTTTTTTTTCCCTTACATTATCAGGTCTAATTTTTTGCATATCCTCATACCAATTGGATGAGAAATCATGATTACACATTCTACATTTAAAGTTACATAAATTAGAAAATCTAATATCAATATGTTGGAAATCTGATGGAACTGAGTAATCTTCACCTAATTCAGGTTTAGTCCACATATTATTTGTGTTGAATACATCTACTCTTGGACTATGACCTGTTGCATCTTCTCTTTTATAACATACATCACATGCTTTATTTCTTTTACCCTCTTCCATGTCTTTACGAAGTTGTTTCATTTGAGGAGAATTAAAAGCATTCTCAATAGACATAGTTCTGAGATTTAAGGGCTCATCAAAACCATCTGCAATACAACAAGGTTTCATTTCACCTTTGGGTTCGGTATATAAGTGAATGTATGGTAAGATACAAAAGGTATCACTCATAATTTTAATTTCAGTTTTGTTATTTGTTTTTTCTCAACTCCATACTTTTCACAAATATATTTTATGTTCTCTCTACCTTCTCTAGTAGAATATAATATTTCACAATACTCTTCTGCATGAAGTGAAGAACAATTAAAATCTTGTTTAAGTAAATCGATTAAAAAACTTTCGTACTTATTAACTTTTTTACCCTTTACATATTTTAAATAATATCTTCCTTTGGGTAATAATCCTATTAATAATAAATATAATGATCTTGGTTCTAGTGTTTGGGTATATGGTTGTATTTCTGAAAGTACTTCTATCCAATCAGGATTCATAGAAAGGAATCTATGTACCATATAATTACTCCAAGTTTTTTTATCATCATCTTCTAATGTATCCCAATATTTTGGGTCTTGTTGTGAAGTAACTGCTTTTATGTGGTCGAATAGTGATTTAGCCATATCTTAAATAATACCTACAATTTGTATTATGGTTGCCATAAATGTAATTTCTTTATCAATAACCATACTATCTTTATATTGTCCTTCTGAGAGAGTTAAAATAACATTTGAGGTATTATCACCAGCATATTCATCAATCTTTTCATAAAGATATCCATATAGTTCTGAAAAATCTTGGATACGAGAATCGGCTACTGCCTGTCTAATCTTCATATATTTATTTCTCTTATCATCTTTACCTTTTAGTAAATCAACTATCTTTATTTTAATATCAGAATTCATTATATTAGTAACATCTACTTTTAATACTCCTTTAGAGGAATTTAATTGACAAGTGTTGATAATTTTTCTGATATCTGGATATGATGAATCTATTATAGGTACTATATCTTTTGGTTCGAATCTAACACTTTCCTTACCAAGAATTTGAGATACTTGGATTGCAACATCTTTTTTAGTTGGAGGAACAATTTGAAATGTTTGACATCTTGATTGAATTGGGTCTATTACTTTTTCAACATAATTACAAGTTAAGATAAACCTACAATGTTTTGAGAATGTTTCCATTAGATTTCTAAGGATTGCCTGTGCATTAGGAGTCATATAATCAAACTCATCTAATATAACAATCTTTGAATTCTTAAATCCAACAGTTGAAGCAAAACCTTTTACTTTATTACGAACTGTATCTACATTGTTCTCATCGGATGCATTGATAACTATATAATCACAATCAATTGAGTTTACAATCAATTTAGCTAATGTAGTTTTACCAGTACCCGCTTTTCCAAAGAAAAGTAAATGAGGAACATCACCACTTTTTAGGTAGTCTGCAACTTTAGTCTTAAGGTGTTCATTTCCTACATACTCATCTAGCTTAGATGGTCTGTATTTTTCAACCCAAAGACTATTATCTACTTCTTTTTGTGTATTATCTTCAAAAAACCCCATTTATACACCAGAGTTTTTAACTTCTCTAAGAAATTCAATAGTTCTTTCTAACTTTGTAATAAAAGATTGTTTTTGATTTTCATCAATACCTCTTCCATCGTTAGAATTTAATTCTGCAATTATATCTTGTAATGATGATGCACCTATTAATAATCCATCTTCTTTTGAATTCAGATATGAATCTGATATCTTGTATTTTGTACATATTTCTTGTAACGTCATAACTTTATAGTTTTATTTGTTATACAAATATACGAAAATTATTTGGATTTTCCTAATAATTTCATAATTTTTTTTACTGTTTTTGGGCCTACCTTTAATTTATGGTATTCTTCCCCATTTTCTTCTAATACTTTTTTACACAAATTATCTATTTCAATTGATTGTTGATAATCTTGAAACCTCTCATCATCATTGTGTGTTGTTTCACCTCGTTCTAATAAAATATTGATACAATCATATTTTCTATGTAAATCAATAACTAAATTATGGAAAGGTTCTCCATAAAATTCAGCTGGATATCCTTTTGTATAGTATCTATGATAAATAGTAGAAAATAAAATAGGTGAATCTATTATAATGTAATCTACCTTACCATAACATTCTGCTATTCCTCTATGTTGGTTTGCAAATACATAAAGTTGGTCTGATATTGCTGGTATATTGTGGTCCCATGCCAATCTTTTTGGAAATTCATAGGGATTGTTACAACTTATATGTTTCTTTTTTAATTTATAGGTAATTCCATTTGCTATTGAAGATTTTCCAATACCAGGACCACCGAAGAGGTTTATTAATTTGCTCATATAAGGAGTTATAAATTATTAATAAAAAAGGGGGAACTTAATCCCCCTTAATTTATGTTATTTAGAATCTTACTTTAAGAGAAGCATTGAAAGTACGTCCGAATCCGAACCATACTGAGTTTCTCGTATCTACACCATTCCAAGTCTGTGAACTAGCATCAGCGTGGATGTTAGTGTTAGACTCTGCAATGTAGTAAGTATCAAATAAGTTATTTACGTTAACTCTAAACGTACTGTTATTTCCGAATAAATCGAAATTGTAAGTAGCTCCTAAATCAGCCAATCCATAAGAAGGTAATTTAAGTGCTCCTTGATTATCAGGAGTAGTAAACTCTGAATCAGTAATTGAGTAATCAGCATATAAATTATCTACAAATCTATATCCTAAATCAACTCTTAGGTTTTTACCTATTTTGTAATCTGCTTCAACATAAGATGTGAACTGAGCCGCATCTCCTACTTTAGCATCTTTTAGGTATAATGTACCTGTACCGATTGATTGTTGATTATCATCAAATAATTCCGCTGAGAAATCTTTTGTATATCTCCAATCACCGATTGATAACATACCTTTTAATCTCAACTTATCTGTTGGATTCCATTGAGTTTCAACCTCAACACCATTGTGTACAACATCAATATTCTTGAATTGTGCAAATCCATCAACACCTTGTTGGTTAGATAAACTTCTTGTTACAAATCTATTACCCCAATTAGTAGAGTATAAGTTTACATTTGCTTTAAAGTTATTACTAACGAAACCATAACCTAATTCAACTGATGTAATTTCCTCATTTTGTAAATCAGGATTAACATTGTTTGCATAGTTAGGGAATACACCATCAAAGTTTGGTTGTCTTGAAATGAATCCAGCATTAAAGAATACATTGTGTGCTTCGTTAATGTTGTAGTTAGCACCACCTTTTAGATATCCACCACCAACATTTTTCTTTTCTGATTCTGGATTATCAGGTTGTGCAAAATAATCAATTCTTTGGAACGATTGGTTAGATAAACCAGCCTGTAATACAGCAGAGACAGTAGAGTTGTTATATTCAACTAAACCATTAACACCTTGCCAACCAACTTTACCAATATTATAGTAAGCGATTTTCGGTCCTCTGATTCCTGTATTTTGGAACGGATTTGCATCAACTAAAGTATTAATTACTTGTCCTGCAGAGTTATCATTACCAGTTGAGTAATAACCATCTAATCCCATTAGGTGGTTTAATGCTCTATAATGATATCCTGTGTAGTTTCTTAAATCAATACCAATAGAAGTTTTCCAATTTCCACTTTCATATTCTAAGTTAGAGATTGCTCCAACCCAGTCATGAGAGTTCATAGATGCTCTTCTAATTAATGCACTTCTGTTAACTCCATCTTCATTAAATCCATTAGAACCAATTAACTGACCAGCAAATGGTAAATCACCACTATATGGGTCTGTGTTAGCTTGGTTATATGCAACTACTGCATCAAAATCAATGAATCCTTCAGGAGTTCTTGAACCTCTACCATTTTCTAAGTAGTGTTCAGTTAAATCCTTTCTGAAAGGTAGGATATCAGTTTCCGAGTTGTAGTAACTTCTACCTCTTGGACCTGTTCCTCCACCTCTACCAGCTGAACCATATAATGATGTAGCAAGTTTCAATTTAGAATTAATATCCCAATCCCAATTCAATGTTGCTAATGGTTTGTTATAGAAGTTTCTTCTCATTGAGAATTCTTCACCATTTAAAACACCACCATTGGTATTCCATCTTCTATCAATTCCTTCTTCACCGAAGTTTTGGTAATCTCTAATAGAAACCCAAACATCTCTTTGGTGATGCCATTGTCCAGCACCTAAGAAAGAAAAGTTAACAGAATGGTCTGAATCTTCAGGTGCATATCCTAATGCAAAGAAGTAAGTATAACCCTCACCACTTGTATTATAGATATATCCATCACCTGCCCACCTTGAAAGTAGTACAGATGTTGCCCATCCATTCTCATTTAAACCAGTTGAGTGAGCTACAGTAGTTTTTTTGTAACCATCGTTACCAAAAACTTGTTGTACTGAACTACCTTCTCTGGCCTCAGCAGCTTTTGTAAAGATTGAAACTGTTCCACCTACTGATGGTACTGCCAATCTTGAAGCTCCTAATCCTCTCTGTAATTGAATTCCACTTGCAACATCTGTTAAACCTTGCCAGTTTGACCAATAAACCCATCCATTTTCCATATCGTTAACTGGTTGCCCATTGATAAGGAAAGATGTGTTTCTTTGGTCGAATCCTCTTAAAGAGATTCTTGAATCACCATAACCACCACCTTGTTTGGTAGCGTAAACTCCAGGAGTTTTATTCATGATTTCAGGAAACTCTAAGTTACCTGTCTTTAGTGCAATTTCCATTGGTGAAATTGTAGATACAGCAACAGGTGTTTCTCTTACCTTTGCAATATCAATTACACCAGAAGTAACTACTACTTCACCTAATACATTCATATCGGGTGCTAAAGAGGCTACTAAACCTTCCTTTGCAGAAAGATAATATGTTTCGTAACCTATGTAGGAAAATTGTAACATTGTTCCTACTTCGACATCTAAACTAAATGTACCATCAAATCCACTTACAGTACCATCATTTGTTCCATCAATGATAATAGTTGCTCCTGGTAGAGGGTCACCTGTTTCTTTGTCTGATACTTTTCCACTAATTTGTGCAAAAGTAGTGATACTCGTTAAGAGCATCAATCCAACTAAAAATAGTTTTCTCATAATAATTGTATTTATTAATTAATTTATTAAATTTAGTAACCTTACTACAACAAGTAGTATTTTTTAGTCTCTGTTACTAAGAAGAGACATTTCTTCTTTTTCTAAATTATAGTTTAAGTTTTAATTTATTATCGTTCATATCCCAATAATTCGTGCTCGTTAAATACGAGAAGTTCTTCATCTCCAATTTTAATTTTATTACTAGCTTCTTGTTTTGTATATAATACTCTATCACCTACTTGAACTGTAATTGGAATTCTTTCTCCACTTTGAGAGAATATACCAGTACCAACTGATACTACTTCTCCAAATACTTTAGTTCCTCGTGTGATTGAATCAGTAAGGATTAATCCTCCTGATGATTTTTTTTCTTCTGTTGATTCAGGTCTTACTAATACCCTATCACCTAATGGCGTAAAATTACTCTTCGTCATTTTTTATTAAATTTAAATTGTTTGTGTTTGTTGAATAGAATGTTATTCTATCTAAAGTTGCTGTGCCTCCTAGAAAATAAGGATTATTTTCGTAATCAGAGAAATTTATAAAATAAGTTTCACTCATTGTTTATTATTTTTTATGAAATACGAACATAGGTTCAAATTTATAAACCTTACCATCGTATTCTACTGCATTCTTAATTCCACTTTTCGATGGGTCTAATCCAACCATTCGTGTCATTAACATTTTTAATTTTCCCTTGTATTCACATCCAAGTTCTTTTAAGATATCAATTGAATCTTGTTCTAATGGATAGTAAGTACTTTCTCCAATTTTGATATCTGCAATATTCCAAACAATATACCTGTCTTTCTTTAAGTATTCGTAAATTGTTTTTAATGTTGGTTTTAAGAAATTATCTCTCCAATCTTCGTATTCTCCATAAGCTTTGAAAGACTGGTTCTCATCTTGTGAATATTGTTCTCTATTAAAATATGGTGGTGATGTAAAAGAGAAATCTAGTTTACCTTTATACTTTTGGAAGTTAGGGTTGTTTGAAATCAACTCTGAACCATCTTGAAATAACTCATATGTATTTCCTTGAGGTTTTACATCAAAGAATGATGTAAGTTTATCTGAATAATTATCTACACAATTATTGTTATAGAAATCAGCAACATATTGATATCTTGAAATACCTTCTTCATCTAAAAAATTATCAGGATTAGGGTCTGTACCAACATAGTGAATTTTCTTACGAGAACTCATTGCTCCAATTATTCTACCACCCCATCCACTTGATGAATCATATACAACAAAAGGTTCTTCTTGATTGATATGATTTGTATAATTTTCATACAACCACTTAGCGGTTAATGCTGGAAAGTTTACTGCTGGTTGTCCACAAGATAATCTAAATACTTGTAATATCTTAGGAAATATACCTGATGATTTTTCATACCAACGTATTTGATATACATAAGTTTGAGTTGTACCTGCTTCAGATGTCCAAGAAGATTCTATTCTATCTATATTAGATAACTGTGTATCTGATAGAAACCCATCATCTTTTAATTTCTGAACTTGTTCGGATTTTAAATATAGATTCTTAGAACCTATATATTGTTGATTAAAAGTACCATAATTTTCAATGGTTCTTGTATTTACTTTTGAAATCCAAATACCTAAATCAGAATACTTACCATTAAATACTTTTCCATCGTGTACATCTTTGATAAAATCAATTGCACCTTGTCCATTCCAAAAAGAATTCTCATCTTTCTTATCAACTATTGAACGAGACCAAGAGTACATTGAATCTCTCTTAACTGCTCGTTTCATAATATGAACAAACTTTTCTTCCATTGAAGGGTCTGAAAAGTGATCATATATAGATAATCCATTATCAGCTGATTTACCAATTGATATTTTAGTTTTTAACATTGTAGGAAAAAACTGATTCACAACTGATGCATCTTTGTTGAAGTTTTTAATGATACCTAACGATTCTTTATCACCACTCAAATCCTTTTCCCAATACTTTGCAGGATTAGATTTAAGTTTATTGAATTTTGTGATAATACCATCTTCATCTCTACCAATTACTGGTGGAGTTCCTCTTTCATCCCATTGTTCAGTAACCTCTTTACGCAGTAAACGAGCCCATTCAACAAACTCACCATCAGTCATTTCTAACAACTGATGATAAGTAGTATTGGATTTAAACTCGGAAAATTTACTTCTTTCGTAAAAGTGTTTGTTACTCATTAAGATTGAATTTCTACAAGATAATAATTTGATTCGTAGTTATCTATTGAAAAGGAGATGTGTGCTAATCCTTGAGATGAAATCTTTAAGGTAGCATCTGTTGCTTCTTTGTTTGCAACTAATATTTCTTTTAGGTATGTTGCTGAGAATGAGATTGGGTCAACTTTATCAGTTGAACAAGTACAATCAACATCTATATTAATTCTATTTGTATTAATATTAGAATGTCCTAAGATAATACTTCCTTTTCCTTCACTACAAGTAAATGTAAAGTTATTCTCATCAGCTAAAGCACCTTTTGCTTTAATAAATGTTGATATAAAAGCAGTATCTAGTTTTATTTCTACATTGAACTCTGGTAATTGTTTCAAATCAGGTACATTAGGGATAACTGATAAATCAGCTAACATATAATTTACAGATGTTGATTTATCTTTAAACTTCAAAGATACTGATTTACCATCAATATCAGATATTGAGAAATCTACATCATTACCAAGAACTGATAACATTTTTGTAAGTTTGGTTGTATCATATACACCGAACTCAGCATTATTTCCTTCAAATTCACTCATTGATACAGTTCCTAAAACTGATTTATCATCTGAAATGAAGTTAGTAGAAAGTGAACCATCTTTTGATTCCCACTTTACAGATTCTACCAAACCTGCTAGATTGTATTTTGATACAAATCTATTTAACGATTGTTTTTCCATTGTTTATTTACTTAATTATAATTTATATTTGTACAAATATACGAAATTTATTTGAAACTACCAAGTCTTTTCGTATTTATTTACATTCCTGGCATTTGCATCACAGGAAATTGTGGTTTTTCTTCTGGTTTATCCACTACCATACATTCTGTTGTTAAAATCATACCTGCAACAGAGGCTGCATTTTCAATTGCAGTTCTTGTTACTTTTTTAGGGTCAATGATACCTGCGTTGAACATATCTACAAATTCTTCATTCTTTGCATCATATCCACCACCATTCTGTTTAATATATTCCACAACAGTTCCTTCAGTTACACCACAATTTTTAAGAATTTGTGAGATTGGTGAAGCTAATGAAGTTCTAATTATATCAAATCCTTTTTGGAATGAATCTGATTCATCTAATGGAGTATCTCCGAGAGTATCTTGTATTTTAAGTAATGCAATACCACCACCTTCAACAATACCTTCTTCGATACCAGCTCTTGTGGCGTGAAGTGCATCATCTACTCTATCTTTTTTCTCTTTCATCTCAACTTCAGAACCAGCACCTATATAAAGTACTGCAACTCCACCACTTAGTTTGGCTAATCTTTCTTGAAGTTTTTCTTTATCGTAATCAGAAGTTGAATTTTCAATTTGATATTTTATTTCTTCAATTCTTCCTCCAATATCATCAGAGTTTCCACCACCATTAACAATAGTAGTTGATTCTTTACCAATTGTAACTTTTTCAGCCGTACCTAACATTGATACATCAGCTTCTTCTATTTTTAATCCAAGTTCTGATGAAATAAATGTACCACCTGTTAAAATTGCAATATCATTCATCATTTCTTTCTTTCTATCACCAAAAGCAGGTGCTTTAACTGCACATACCTTAAGAGTTCCTCTTAACTTATTCACTACAAGTGTTCCGAGGAGTTCTCCTTCCACATCATCAGCAATAATTAAGATTGGTTTACTTTCACCTGATATACCTTCTAATAGAGTTAAAATATCATTCATATTAGATAACCTACCATCATATAGTAAAATGTAAGGATTTTCTAAATCACATACCATCTTTTCTGTATTACTAACAAAGTGAGCTGATAAGAATCCTTTATCAAATTGCATTCCTTCTACAAGTTCCATAGAAGTTTGAATACCTTTTGATTCTTCAACTGTAATTACACCATCAGTTCCAACCTTTTGGAACGCATCTGCTATAAGTTCACCTATTAAAGAATCATTGTTTGCTGATATTGTAGCGATTTGTTTAATCTTATCATAATCAGAACCAACAACAATTGCTTGTTTACCAAGTTCTTCACTTACAATACTAACTGCCTTCTCAATACCCTTTTTAACTTCCATTGGGTTTGAACCATTTTCTACTGATTCAAATCCTAATCTAGCTATCTCTTGTGCGAGAACAGTAGCAGTAGTTGTTCCATCTCCTGCCTCATCTGCAGTTTTGGATGCAACTTCTTTTACTAATTGAGCTCCCATGTTTTCAAAAACATCTTCTAACTCAATTTCTTTTGCAACAGATACACCATCTTTTGTAATATGTGGTGTTCCTTGTTTTTTCTGTAATAAAACATTCCTACCTTTCGGTCCTAATGTAACCTTTACTGCATCTGCAAGAGTATCTAATCCCGTCTTTAAGGATTCTCTTGCTTGTACATCAAATTTTAATTGTTTTGCCATTTTCTATTTAATTTACTTTTATTATATTCAATATTTATTCCATTTGTCATTATACTGACATATTGTCATGTTCTTAAAAATTAAAGAACTTTTCTGCTGTTTTTTGTTCACTAATCATTTCACCCCAACCAATTGCATCGTAAAAATCTTGTAGTTTGAATCTTAACTCTCTTTCAAAGATTTTACTATGGTCGATGTAAGTATTTATAAATTGTTCTATTTCTGGTGGGTCTGAATATCCTGTGAATGCCAATCCATCTAATCCTAATGGATTATTCTTAAGATATACCCATTTTACTTTATCTCCATTTACCATAGGAGAGTATTTGTAAGGTACATCAAAATGTTTTAAAAGGTCATTGTATGCAATTGCTGCTTTTACATGAGCTGGAGTTCCTTTCATTGTAGTGAAACTTTCCCTTTTACCTTTTGGCATATATTTCTTAAGATTCTTAACTGCTGTATTCTTAGCAATTTCTGAATTAGGTCTATTTACCATACTCTTTTTAAAATCTAAAACATACTCAGTAAGTTCTTCTTCAGATACACCTCTTAGTATATCAATCAAAACTTTACCCATACATTCTTGGAATGCCTTGGGGAAACTACTTCGTTTAACATCTAATCCCTTTACATCTAATTTATCAACAGGTACTCCATTATCTGAAATAATCCATTGAG
>MDSV01062466.1_pt1 | contig 10992 bp, 14 predicted proteins | sample 810851 | NCBI WGS metagenome assembly MDSV01 (sample SAMN05326640, study PRJNA326480) | marine metagenome | isolation source: seawater | place: Atlantic Ocean: North East | collected 2012 | reverse complement strand
AGGAACTTGCCACAACTATTGCTGATGTTGTAGGATTTACTGGTGGTTTTAATTGGGATACAACAAAACCAAATGGTACACCACGTAAAGTTCTTAATGTTGATAAGGTTAAGTCATTAGGATGGGAACCAAAAATATCTCTTAAAGAAGGTATTGCATCTACATACGAATGGTATAAAGAAAACGAAGCATGAAGTTTTTAACTTTCTTAAATAGTGGTTGTCTTGAAATCTGCTTAAACATGTTAAAGTCTGCAGAGATTGTAGGCATTGATAAAGATGATTTTATTATTGCATGTATGGATGAGGCAGTTTATAAGTCTCTTTTATACAGAGGATATAAGGGATCTTTTTTGTACATGAATCAGGATCTTAAAGAATATCAAGATTGGACTTTTGATCAGAACAGTGGATTTAGAAATATTGTACGTCATAAATGGAAAATTATTAATGATGTACAACAGAAGCATCCAAATTTAATGTGGGTTGATACTGATATTGTATTCAAGGAAAATCCAGTTGAAATTCTTACAGGTCATAAGGAAGTTTTATTTCAGACTGATGCTCCTGGCTCTACTATTTGTACAGGTTTTATGGTTTTTAATGAGACAGATACTTGTCGTCAGTTAGTTGCAGAATGTGGTGCAGATGAATCTGATGATGATCAATTAATTATGAATCGTATTGCATTAGAAAAATACAATGATGATATTGCATTATTATCAGAAGATCTATTTCCTAATGGTAATGTATATTATCAGCAAGGTAAAAAAGAGAATGCTATGATTGTTCATAACAATTGGATGGTTGGTGTTGATGAAAAGGTTAAAAGATTTAAGGAGGAAGGATTGTGGTTTATATAAATGAAACAGGTCTTAGACCAAAATCAATAACACCAACATATCCTCCTTATCATCAGGGGGAATATCTAGAAGAGTATTTTTATACTGCATATAATAAGTTAGATAATAAACCCAAGAGAGAATATCTTGATATATTTTGGTCGAATGTATTTTGTAATCATATGTTTGGAGGACATTCTTATCCAAATATTCAGGAGTTGTTATGTAATACTTTAGATGATGATGGAAAATATTTTACTGTTTGTCAACAGGATGATGGTCCTTTTGAGGATTTTCCAGAAGATACTATAGTATTTTCTGCTGGTGGTAATCGTAAGAAGGGAACTAATGTACCTATACCTTTGGTGTGTTCTTCTATTCCTGAAGATATTAAACCACCTAAAAGGAATAAGTACTTTGCATCATTCGTAGGATCTAATACTTATTGGGTTAGAACTGATATGGCTAAAGCATTTCGTGGTAAGGATGATTGTTTAGTTAAAGTTGGTAACTGGGATATCAATGTAGGGGATGAAAAACTTAATAACTTCTTACATGTAATGTCATCATCTAAGTTTTCATTATGTCCAAGAGGTTATGGTACTACTAGTTTTAGATTATATGAATCATTCCAACTTGGAACAGTTCCTGTATATGTTTCTGATGATCATGCATTGCCTTGGTCTGATGAGTTGGACTGGGAAGAGTTTTGTGTTATAATAGATGATGATCATATTCATGACACATATAATATCTTAAGTCAGATATCTGATGATAGATATAATGAGATGCTTAAGAGAGGAAAAGAATTGTATCAAGATTATTTTTCACTTGAGGGTGTTTTTAATAACATTATAAAGAGGGTTCAATGAAGAAAATACTTTTAGTCTTTGCTGCATATCCAGATGATAGACAAAAGTTCTTTGATGAATATATGTCTCCACGTAATCAAGAGTATGCTGATAAGCATGGTTTTGAGTACCTAGAGTTAAAGGATGACTTATATAAGTATCGTGGAAGTTATACTTGGTTGAAGTTTACCGTTCTTGAGCAGATGCTTGAAGAGGGATATGTAAACGATGGTGATATTATTACACATATAGATGCTGATATGTGTGTTGTTAAAACAGATATGTCATATGAAACTTCTAAGTCATTTTCATATTCAATAGACTCTGGTAATACTCATTGTATGGGCAACTATTCTATTAAGATTAATGAGTGGTCTCGTAAGTTAGTTGATAACATTCTTTCAGAAAAAAGATTTGATGCATTGAATGATGTGCAAACTAGACATGATAGGTTTGGATATATTAATAGTTTCTGGCATGAGTTTAGAGAACAGGCTTCTTGGTATTCTCTTGCAGGTATCAAAAGACATTCTGATGAACCATTTTGGAATCTTCCAGATAATGGATGGCATTCTGCTAAAGATGAATGGACATTATATTCATTAGATGAACTTAATGAGCATGTTGAAGTGCTTCCTACAGAATGGAATGTTACTGAGTTAGCAGGAGAATCATCTTGTGAGTTCTTGATTAATAAGGTTAAGAAGGAAGATGTTATTATTAGACACTTTGCTGGTGGTCAGCAATGGAGAAAGGAGTGGTTTGATAAGTGAAGAAGATTAAAAAGTTTACTATCTGTCTTCATTGTGGATGTAGTCAGGATGTAGTTAATGCTCAAATGGATGCTTTATCTCCATTAGACTTGAAGTATAAAGTTACTTGGAATAATAGAATTGATAGAAATCCTGGTATGTATGAATCATACTCTGAATTGATTAATCATTCTGTTGCAACTACAGATGATGAATGGGTTATATTAATTAATGATAGAACTCATCCAAATATAGATGAAGTAGAAAAGATGTTGAATCTTTTAGAGAATGGATATGCATGTGTTCTACTTTATAACGTTGGATTCATGGGATTTTCTAAACAGTTGATTCGTCATATTGGATGGTGGGATCAACGGTTTACTTATGGTGGATGGGAAGATCGTGATTGGGTATGGAGAATTAAGAAAGCAAATCTGGCATTGTATGAAAGTCAAGAAGGTACATATGACATGAGTTGGAAGTCTCCGTTGAATGTTCCAGGTGCAGTATTATCTGGACAGTTCTGGGAGAAAAAGTATGACGCATCTTCATCACCTGTAGTACAGAAGTTAGCAGAAGAAGAATATGAAATGTGGGATAAAACTCTTGATGATCAAAGAAATGATATTCAAGAGTCATGGTTGACATGGGATAAGTCTCAACTTAATATAATGTATGATCCAAGATATAGACCAGGATCTGGTCCTTCTGGATCTGCTATACTTGCTAATAGAGATATTGTAGAATCATTTTGAGAATACTTTTTATTACTACAAAGGCTGCAGATAAACAAGGAGATCTTTTAGAGGTCTCTTTGTTGCATGGATTGAGAACAGTTCTTGGGGATGATTGTGTAGATTATCCAAGAAAGAAAGTTATGTACCATGATTTTTCTGACACTCCAAAGAACTCTCTTCATGGTAGAGGGTTTAGTCTTTTAACTACACCTATTGATGATGTTAAAGATAGAGATATATTCAAGCAGAAGTTTGATTATGTCATCTATGGTGATGGGCATATGTATGGAGAAGAACCTAATGTAGAAGGTGTTAATGAATTAGCAAATGGTAATACATGGATTATTGATGGCCATGATTTGTATGGTAATGCACCACATAAGATTATTCATGAAGGCGAAGATATTATAGGTACACAGTTTACTAATTGTTTTAAGAGGGAATTGGTACAAGAAGAGGAATCAGTTTTTCCTACTGGATTTGGTATACCAGAAGAAAGAATACGTCCTATCACTAATAAGGATCAACAATATCAAAAGACTGCTCCAGCAGATTCATTATTCAATCATACTAATGATATGGGTGGTGGATTTTCTCATCATAAGTTTACTGTTGAGGAAGAATATTATAATGACTTATCTAGATCATGGTTTGGATTAACATGTAAGAAGGGTGGATGGGATTGTCTTAGACATTATGAAATCATAGCAGCAGGTTCTTTATTGTTATTCAAAGATTATGATAAGAAACCACCACTATGTTCTCCACAAGAGTTACCATGTTTTTCTTACTCTACTAAAAAGGAGCTACATAATTTGATGTCTAGTTTAGTTGTTGAGGGTAAACCTACTACAGAATATTTGGACATGGTTGATAAACAACGAGAATGGTTGTATAATAATGGAACGACCATTGCTCGTGCGAAAAAAATTATTAAAGTACTAAACAAATGAAAAGGAAGGTCTTAATTACTGGTGGACTAGGTTTTATTGGTGTTCACTGTGTAGAACGATGGAAGGATGAGGGATGGGATATATGTGTTGTAGATAATAAATCTGCTAATACAGTAGATTCATTGTTTGATGGTGTAGAGATTATTGAAAGTAATTTGTTAGATCTTGATTGGAAGAATCTTCCAAAGGTTGATTTAGTACTGCATCTTGCTGCTCCTGTTGGTCCAGTTGGTGTTCTTAAACACTCTGGAACTATGGCAAAACTTATCCTTGAGGATATCTATTGGGCTATTGAAGGTGCAAAGTATAATAACTGTCCGTTAGTACATATATCTACCTCTGAAATCTATGGGTATAGAGAAGATAAGAGTTATCTATCAGAGGTTGGTGATAAAGTTCTTCATGGAGATTATACTGTTAGAAATGAATATGCTATTGCAAAACTTCTTTCTGAGATTGTTATTAGTAATAGAGCAAAGATTGATCCAGACTTTAGATATCAAATCATTAGACCATTTAATGTAACTGGTAAACATCAATTACCTAATGGTGGATTTGTTCTTCCAAGGTTTGTACAACAAGCATTGAATGGTGAAGACATTACTGTTTATTATGATGGACTACAACTTAGAGCATTTACTTGGGCTAAGGATATTGTTGATGGTATCTATCTAGCATCAACTGCAAGTGAAGAGAATTGGAATGAAGAATGGAATGTAGGTAATGAAAAGAATGAAAGAACAATTCTTTATCTTGCACAAAGAGTAAAAGAGATTACAGGATCAGATTCTAAGATTGCTAATGTTGATCCAGTAGAACTTCATGGACCTTTATTTGCTGAAGCACCAGAAAAGATTCCTAATAGTGAAAAGATTAAGGAACGTCTTGGTTGGAAAGCAACAAAAGGTGTTGACGAAGTGATTGCCGAAGTGGTAGAATATTATCAGAATAAAAATAATCAATGAAAGTAGGAATCATTGGGTATGGTGAAATCGGTAGCAGTCTTGCTAAAGTTTATAACGATTTCCCTCAATTTGAGGTACTAGTTGTAGATCCAGCAGTTGGATTTGCTGATGATCTAACTGGTGTAGAAATTATCAATATCTGTATACCATTTATTGATAACTTTGTATCGGTAGTTCAGGGTTATATTGATCAAGTTAAACCTAGACTGACAGTTATTCATTCAACTGTTGCTCCAGGTACAACTAAAAAGATTAATGGTAGAGTATGCCATTCTCCTGTTAGAGGAGTACATCCTAATCTTCATACTGGTATTAAAACTTTCTTAAAATATATTGGTTCTGAAGATCATAATGTAGCAGTTGAGTATCAGGAACATTTAAGTTCCATGAATATAGAATCTAATATTTGTAAAGATACTAAGACTACTGAGTATGCTAAACTATTGAGTACAAGTTATTATGGTGTTTGTATTGCATTTCATAATGATGTTTATAAAGTATGTAATGATGAGAATCTTGATTTTGATGAGGTTATGACTTTATTCAATACTACCTATAATGAAGGGTATACTAAATTGGGTAAAGAAAATGTTACCAGACCAGTTCTTTATCCTACTGAAAAAATTGGTGGACATTGTGTAGTCCCAAATGCAAAGATTCTTAAGGATTATATGAACACAAAAACAGTACAATCTATTTTGGAGTATGAGTAATGAAGATAGCATTTCATAGTTATCAGTTAGGTGAAAGGGGTACTGAGATATGTTTATATAAGTATGCCAAATATAATAGAGAGATTTTGGGTAATGAGTCTATTATAATTTCTACAAGTTCTAGACCTATTCCTTGTAAGAGTAGGTTTGATGAGTTTGAGACTATCCTTTATCCTGATGTGTGGCAAGGTGATGGTAAGAATGATTCTCTTAGAAATACTCTTGAAAATATTTGTGAAAAGAATGATGTAGATGTTTTCTATTCTATTAAAGGTGGGGAAGATGATGGATTTATGCCAACTAATACAAAGAGACTAGCTCATTGTATATTCAGAATGGATGAACCACATGGTGATGTTTATTCTGGAGTATGTAAATATATTTCTGATAAGCATGGTGGAATACATCCTTATGTACATCATATATTGGAAAAGGAAGCATCACATATTGAAGATGACTTTAGAGAAGAGTTTGGTATTCCCAAAGATGCATTAGTTCTTGGAAGACATGGTGGACATGATACATTTAGTTTACCCTTTGTTCATTCTGCTATTGAAACTGTATTAGATCATAGAAAAGATTTGTACTTTGTTTTCTTAAATACTAATAAGTTTATTGAACATGAAAGAGTTATCTATCTTCCTTGGACATTGGATGAAGAATATAAAGCAAAGTTTGTTAATACTTGTGATGGTATGCTTCATGCAAGATATGATGGTGAAATCTTTAGTTTAGCAACTGCAGAATTTTCTATTCGTAATAAACCTGTTATAACATGGAACCCTATTAATCCACCATCTCATTATGATACAGGTCATATCTATGTTATGGATGAGGATGCAATTTATTATAAAGATGAGAATCAATTAACACAGATTCTAATGGATCTTGATAAGAAAGAGATTAATAGTGTTGAGTGGGGTCAGTACTGTAATAATTACACTGCTGAAAAGGTTATGAAAGAATTTAAGGAGGTATATTTGGAATGAGTTATCAAGCTTTACCCAATTGTTTACATGTAAAGGATAGTCCTATTGCAGGTCAAGGACTATTTGCTACACAGGATATACCAGATGATGTTTATCTTGGTATATCTCATGTTGTAGTGGATGAAGAGATTATGAGAACTCCTTTAGGTGGGTTTGTAAATCATAGCGAAGATCCTAATTGTGTTAAAGTCTTTGAAGAGGAGGAGTGGGGTAAGATATATCATATGAGAACTATTAAAGCAATTAAGAAGGGTGAAGAGATATTTCTAAAGTATACTTTTTATAGTGTGTGATGTATATTGCAACATGTCCATTAAGGGTCTCTTTATTTGGAGGGTCTACAGATAATCCATATTTTGTTCAGAAGTATGGTCGTGGTTCTGTAATTAGTTTTTCTTCTAATCTTAAAACTTATGTAACCCTTCATGAGGATATGTTAGGTTTTAATAAGGAAGGAAGAAAATATATTGTCAATTATTCTAGGAGAGAAGAAACTAATTCTATAGGAGATATACAGAATGATATTGTACGAGTTGCATTAAATCATTTTGGATGTCATCCAATGAGTATATCTATGAAAAGTGATGCATATTCACAGGGTAGTGGATTAGCATCATCATCTTCTTATACTATTAGTTTGATTAAAGCATTCTCTATGTACTATAATATGAGTTTGACTGATGTAGAAATATGTTCTTTATCATATCAACTTGAATTAGAATCCAATCCTTATGCTGGATATCAAGATCCTTATGGTTGTGGTATTGGAGGATTTAAGAGAATTGATTTTGAGAAAGGTGGTATTGTAAGATTTGATTTCTTATCACAAGACTTTTTTAAGAATTATGATATGCATCTTATGTTTACTGGTGTAACTAGAAATGCTAAAGATGTATGTGAAGATGTTACAAAGAATCTTCATAAAATTAAACCACTCCTAAAGACGGCTGATAAAGCATTTGATACTCTTATTAAAAAAGATTATGATAAGTTTTTATATTTAATGAAACAAAGTTGGAATCAGAAAAAGGAGACTAGTTCTGTTATTACACAGAATCAAGTTATTAAAGATATGGATAAGGTATTAGAAGATAATGAAACTGTACTTGCTCATAGATTATGTGGTGCTGGTAATGGTGGATTCTTTTTAACCTTTTCTTATAAAGATAAGTTGAAAGTTCCTTATGATTGTGTTAAAATAAATGTAAATCCTGATGGAGTATCTGGCATAATAGTATGAATCCTTTTGTTGAATATACACAGACTCTTAAATCTGCTCATATGGAAGAGGAGTTCTTTAAGTTTCAGACAGCATTTAATGCATATAAAAGAATAATTGTTTTAGGAAATGGTGGAAGTAGTTCTGTTGCTTCACACATCTCTCAAGATTATATGAAGTCTTGTGGAAAGAAAGTTTCTATTCTTTCTGATCCTTCTATGATTACCATGCTTACTAATGACTTCGGTTATAAGTTTGCATATCAAAAATTCTTAGAGTACTATGTGGAGGAAGATACTTTAGTTGTTATCATTAGTTCTGGTGGAGAATCTCCTAATATGTTGAAATGTGTTGATTGGTGTGAGGATAATAAAGTTCCTTATGGTGTATTAACTGGATTCAATTCTGATAATACTATAAGAGGAGAGGCAACTAATGCATTATGGAATTATCATATTGCCAGTACTGACTATGGTGTGGTAGAATGTGTACATCAAATATTTTTACATGGAGTTGTATGAGATTTGATTCAGAATATAGACACAATTTAAATAAACCAATTGTTATGAAATATTGTTTTGATATTGATGGTACTCTTTGTGTAACACCTAGTGATCCAGATGGACATAATGTAAGGTACTGGGATGCAGAACCTATTCCTTTTATGGTTGATCAAGTCAATCGTCTTTATGATGAAGGTCATAAGATTATTTTGATGACTGCTAGAGGTAGAGGATCTGGTAAGGATTGGACTGAATTAACAAGGAAACAGATGGATTGGTGGAATATAAAGTATCATGAAATTGAACCTATGTTTCATAAACCTACTGCAGATCTTTTTATTGATGATAAAGGAATTGATGTAGAAGAATGGAAGAAGAAACAACCACCTAAGAAGGGTATTATTGCAGGAGCATTTGATATTATACATCCTGGTTATATTAGAATGTTTAAGGAGGCAAAAGATCATTGTAACCATCTTACTATTGCACTTCATGAGGATCCATCTATGGCAAGACCTCATAAATTAAAACCAGTACATACTATAGAAGAAAGAAGAGAAATACTTTACTCTATTAAATACATTGATGATGTTGTAGTTTATCAAGCAGAGGAAACATTTTTATCTTACTTAAAAGATTATGAAATTAGATTTTTAGGTACAGATTATTTGGACGGCAACTATACTGGTAAAGACATTCCCATTGATATTGTCTGGTTGGATAGAAACCATAACTATTCATCAACCAAATTAAAAACTGACATTTACAACAGTGTAAAAGTACCAATGATTTCAGGAAACTATTATGACTAAAAGTTTAGTAACAGGAGGAGCAGGATTTATAGGATCTAATCTTGTAGATACCTTATTAGAATTAGGACACGAAGTTGTCTGTGTAGACAATGAAAGTGCTGAGTCTAATGAAGAATTTTATTGGAATCCTAAAGCATATAATGTCAAAGCAGATATAGTTGATTATACTGCTATGAAAAATTGTATGACAGGTATTGATTATGTCTTTCATTTAGCAGCAGAGTCAAGAATTCAACCAGCAATATTAAATCCTATAGAAGCAGTAACTAAGAACTGTGTGGGAACATGTACTATTTTACAAGCTGCTAGAGAAGCAGGTGTAAAGAAAGTTATGTACTCTTCTACATCATCAGGTTATGGTTTTAATGAACCTCCTAATAATGAGTCACAACCAGATGATTGCTTGAATCCTTATTCTGTATCTAAGGTTGCTGGTGAGAAGTTATGTAAGATGTACACAGATCTATTTGGTCTTAAGACAGTTATCTTTAGATACTTTAATGTATATGGTGAGCGTCAACCTCTAAAGGGACAGTATGCCCCTGTAATAGGAATCTTTTTGAGACAACGTGCAGCAGATGAATCATTAACTATTGTTGGTGATGGAGAACAACGTAGAGATTTTACTCATGTATCAGATGTAGTTCAAGCAAATATACTTGCAGCAACAAAAGATATTGATGAAGAGTTGTATGGTACGTTATTTAATGTTGGTAATGGTCAGAACTATTCTATTAATGAAATAGCAGATAAGATATCTGATAATCAGGTTAATATACCACCTAGAATAGGTGAGGCAAGAACTACTCTTGCAAATAATAATAAATTAAAAAGTGTTCTTGGATGGGAACCAAAGGTAAACTTGATGGAGTGGATTGAATCACAATGAATTTATTGATTGAATATTTTAGATCTGATAATTATGTACGTCATAGTGAATACTTGACTTGTTTGCATGATAATTTAGATAATGATCTTATTGATAAGATCTATGTTTTTATATCTGATGATTCAGAATTACACTTTGAGTCTAAAAGAATAGAAATTATTAAAAGAGAAGAACGTCCGACCTACAAGGACATGTTTGACTTCTGTAATGAGAATCTAAAAGATCAGATTTGTATAGTTTCTAATGCAGATATACTTTTTGATGAAACCCTATCAGTATTAAAGGATTTTAATTTTGATAAGATCTTTTTAGCATTAACACGTTGGGAAATATTTTATGAGGATGGAGAGTGGTGTATAGCACCATTTGATAATGCAGCATCTCAAGATTGTTGGATCTTTAAGTCTCCAGTAACTTCTGATGAAGAGATGGACTTTACATTAGGAAAGCCTGGTTGTGATAATAAGATTGCAAAGATTATGTCAGATAAGGAGTATGATGTAAGGAATCCAGGTGTACAGATAAGAACAGCACATTATCATATGTCTGGATATAGAACTTATGATAATGCTAATAGAATACCTGGTCCTTATATTTGTGTTGTACCTAATGATAATATAAACGAACCCTCAGAACATATACCGATAGATGGTTTTGATGAAGAAGGGAGACCATATAGGGTCGAAACATAAGTTTACATTATGGAGGTCATAAGACCTCCTTTTTATTGTTCGGATGCCCGAATGTAAAGTTTCTTGACAAAAATTT
>MDSV01198650.1_pt1 | contig 10993 bp, 10 predicted proteins | sample 810851 | NCBI WGS metagenome assembly MDSV01 (sample SAMN05326640, study PRJNA326480) | marine metagenome | isolation source: seawater | place: Atlantic Ocean: North East | collected 2012 | reverse complement strand
CTTGTGCACCAGCATTAGGTTGCAAAGAAACTCCCGAGAAACCTGTAATAGATCTTAACCAATTTTTTAAATCTGTGAAAAGTTCTCTATAACCATCCATTTGTTCAACTGGAGAAAATGGATGAGGTTGAGAAAACTCTTTCCATGTTACAGGTATCATTTCAGAAACTGCATTTAGTTTCATAGTACAAGAGCCCAAAGCTATCATTGTTCTGTTTAAGGCTATATCAGAATCTTCTAATCTTTTTAAATATCTAAGCATTTCTGTTTCTGAATGATAACTATTAAAAACAGGATGGTCTAAATAAGTGGAGGTTCTTAACAATTTTTTTGGTAAATTTGATAAACTTTCATTCATTGTTTCTTTAATTGTTTCTGAACAATTAAATATCTTTAATAATTGATTTGCTCTATACAAGTTTTTTCGTTCATCAAAAGATACAGCTAATAATTCTGAATTAACTTTTCTGATATTAACACCTTGATCTAAAGCATTTTTATAAATCTTATTTGTTTTATCAAAAGTTTTTACCGTGACAGTGTCAAAAAAATTATCTGAGTAAAGTTCATAACCAGATTGTTTTAATTTGTCAGCGAAGTTTTTAGTTAGTTGTGAAACAGTTTCCGCAATCTTTTTTATACCTTTAGGACCATGATAAACTGCATAAGCTGCTGAAACAATTGCAAGCAAGGCTTGGGCTGTACAAATATTACTAGTAGCCTTGTCTCTTCTAATATGTTGTTCTCTAGTTTGAAGAGCTAATCTAAAAGCTTTTTTGCCGTGTCTATCGACTGAAACACCAACTATTCTTCCAGGCATTGATCTTTTATATTCATCTTTTGTTGCAAAAAAAGCTGCATGAGGACCACCATAACCCATTGGAATACCAAATCTTTGTGAGCTACCAATTGCTATATCGGCTCCAAGCTCTGCAGGGGTTTTAAGTTTTGCTAAAGCAAGTAGATCACAAGCTAAAACTGCTTTACCATTATTTTTATGAATTTTACTAATAGCTTCACTGGGATCCTTTATATCTCCTAAAGTTCCTGGATATTGGAGTATTCCACAAATTATATTTTCATTAATATCTTTATCTTCATCACCGACAATAATTTCTAATCCTAAAGGTTCAGCTCTAGTTTTAATAACTTCAATAGTTTGAGGGTGGCAATTTTTAGAAATAAATACTTTTTTAGTATCATTTTTTGATAATCTATAACTTAATCCCATTGCTTCAGCGGCAGCAGTACCTTCGTCTAAAAGAGAAGCGTTTGCTATATCCATACCTGTAAAATCAATAATCATTTGTTGAAAATTTAATAACATTTCTAGTCGACCTTGAGCTACTTCAGGCTGATATGGAGTGTAAGATGTATACCATCCAGGATTTTCTAAAATATTTCTTAGTATTACATATGGAGTATAAGTCCCATAATAACCCATTCCTATAAAGCTCGAAAAAACTTTATTTTTTTTTGAAATGGTTTTTAACTTTCTCAAAGCCTTATACTCTGAGTTAGGGTCTCCTATACTTAACTCTTCCTTTAAAAGAATTTTTTCTGGTACAGTGTTTTCTATCAACTCTTCTAAATTCTTATATCCTAATTCATGAAGCATTACTTTTTGTTCTTCTTCTGAGGGACCTATATGTCTTTGGATAAAATCTTTTTGAGCATTTTTTAACATTTAATTTCCACTTTCTTTAGCAAATTTATCGTATTCTTCTTTATTCATTAAAGACTCCATTTCAGATTTGTCTTTAATCCTCAATTTGAAGAACCATGCTTCATTCTCAGGATCTGAATTAATCTTTGCAGGATCATCGACTATTGATTGGTTATTTTCAATGATTTCCCCTGATACAGGCGTATAAACATCACTTGCAGCTTTTGTTGACTCAACTACACCTGCATTTCCATCTTTAGTAACTGATGAACCTTTTTCTGGTAGTTCAACAAAGACGATATCACCTAACATTTCTGTAGCATGCTTAGTAATACCAATAGTTGCTATATCTCCATCTAACTTAATCCACTCATGTTCTTTTGAAAATTTTACTTCACTCATTTATTTGCTCCTTTTACATAGTTTTTTTTATAAAATGGTAGATTGCTTATACTAGCTGGATATTTTTTTCCTCTTACTTCTAAAAAAATTTTTGTATTGATTTTAGAAAAAGAATTATCAATATATCCCATGGCTACTGGTGCTTGAACACTTGGTCCAAAAGTTCCACTTGTAATTTCTCCTATATTTTTATTACTTTCACTAAATATAGCTGTTTTTTCTCTAGCAATTATTCTTCCTTCTGGTTTAATTCCAACTCTTACTTTATTAACTCCTTTTTCTAATTGTGATTTAATTTTTTCGAACCCGATAAAACCACCTGAAATAATTCTTTTTTTCGATATGGCCCATTTTAAATTTGCTTCAACTGGACTTTTTTTTATATCCATGTCATGACCATATAAACAAAGGCCAGCTTCTAATCTTAATGTATCTCTTGCCCCTAAACCTATCAATTTTGCACCTCCATTAATAAGTTTTTCTACAAAAACTTCTGTATCTTTATTCTTAATTGATATTTCAAAACCATCTTCTCCGGTATAACCAGATCTAGTAATATAAATATTTTCATTTAAATAGTTAAAATAACTACCGTTCATAAAATTTAATTTCGATATTCCATTAATAACTTTTTCTAATATGTTTACTGCCCTAGGCCCCTGGATTGCTATTAGAGACAAATCATCTCTTAAACTCATTTCATATTTTTCACCAAGTAATTTTTTTAAAAGTTCATAGTCTGAATATTTACAGGCTGCATTTAATACTATGCTAAATCCCTCTTTAACTTTGGTAATAATCAAATCATCATGAATACCTGCTTCTTCATTCATCAAAAAACTATATTTTGATTGATTAATAGGTAAATCTTTTAGATCTGTAGGAAAAATTTTTTCAAGTTCTTCTGATAATGAATTCTCACCTTTAATAAATAATTGCCCCATATGAGAAACATCAAAAATTCCTGCTTTTTCTCTGGTAATTTTATGCTCTTCAATTATTCCACCTGAATATTGAATAGGCATCTCGTATCCAGCAAATGAAACAAATTTTGCTCCATATTTTTTGTGTAATGAATTTAATGCTGTTTTTTTTATATTCATATTAACCCTAAATACCCATCTGTATGTTTGCCTGAGAGTTTTGCTCCTTCGGCGAGAATTTAATCTCTTTCCAGAGTTAATATGCACGGTCCTTTTGCCTGAGAGATTCCTGGGTGGTTGCTCCTTCGGCGCTACGATTATTTGTAGTCTCTCCCGTAAATGAATAATCTATCAAGTATTGACATAAGTCAATTAGTAATTTCTTTTTTACTATTAGATAATAAAGAATAAAATTGCAATAAAACTGCAAATAAAATAATTCCACCTCCAATTAACCCAAACATGGAGGGTGTTTCACTTACAAATAAAAATGCCCATATTGGACCAAGAACAGATTCTGATAACATGATAATTCCAACCATTGCTGAAGGTGTTGTACGAGCTCCTATCGTAATAAAAATAAAGCCAAAACCAACTTGAAAAAAACCTGCTAAGAAACCTAAAAAAATATCATGTGATGAAATCATTAAATTACTTGAAAGTAAAAAACCAATAATACATGAGCTTAATCCTGCGATAAATTGAGCTGGAACCATATCAACAGAAGGAAATTTTCTAACTATAATAATTAATACCGCGAATGTGATTGGCATTGTGAAAGCGGCTAAATTTCCAGATAATTCCCCTGGAGATAAAGAGTTCCCAACCATTAAAAAAACTCCACACATAGCTAAAATTATTGAGGTTAATGTAATTATAGAAATTTTTTCTTTTAAAAAAAAATATCCAAAAATTGCTAAAAATAATATTTGTAATGAAATTATAAAATTAGTATTAGCGACAGTTGTGTTATACATTGCAAAAACATATCCACAAAAACCAAAAGATAAGATTATTCCTCCTAAGAATCCTGGCAATCCAGAATTATAAAATGAGTTAAAAATTTTATTTTTATAACTAATTAATAAAAAAGTTAAAACTGTAAGAGAAAAAAAAAGTGATCTCCAAAAAAGAATTTGCCATAAAGTTGCTCCTTCAAAAGATTTTACTATTAATCCCCCAAAGCTTAAGCTTGTAGCTCCCAAAAAAATTAATAATGGGCCTGGAAGATTTTTAACAAAGTTCATTTAAATAATTTTTAGTTAATTCATTGTATTCATTAAATAGTTTTTCAGCTTCTTCAAGCTTTACTTCTTTAAATTTTATTTTAGTTCCAGGGATTAATTGAGCAATTTGATCTAAATCAGCCGAAATAACAGTGGCTATTTTTGGATATCCACCGATAGTTCCATGATCAGATAATAATATGATAGGTTTTCCGTCTGCAGGAACTTGTATAACTCCCTTTATAAGTCCTTCTGATTTAATGTTTGTATTTACTAAATTATCTAACTTTGGTCCATCAAGTCTCATTCCCATTCTATCGCCAAGACGAGTAACAGTATATTGTTCTCTAAAAAAAATATTTTTTGCTTTATCAGAGAAATAATCAAAGTTAGTTCCTGTTATTACTCTTATTTCATGATTAAATTTATGCTTATATTCTATTTTTCTATCTTGAAAATTCTCAATATTTGAAACCTTAATATTAATTTTTTCATTAATAGAATATTTTTTTCCATTATTTGGGCCGATTTCTGCTTTTGTGTTTATTGAATAGCTTCCCCACATTTTATCTATTTTAAAGCCTCCGCTTATTGATAGATATCCATAAACTGAATTTTTGGTAGAGATAATATCTATTTTTTCTCCATTATTAAGAATATAATTTTGATAACATTTTCCTTGTTCAATTTCTTCATTGTTCCTGATAATATTAAAAAATATATCTCCAGTAATAGCAAAATTGACTTTACCATTTCTTAATCTTAGTAAGGGACCTTGATAAGCGAATTCAATTGCTGCATCACCAGATTTATTATTAACCAGACTATTTGCTATTTTATAGTTTCTTTGATCAATAGCACCACTTATACTAATCCCAATATGATATAAATTGTATCTACCATTGTCTTGTATAGTTGTATTAATTCCAGGTCTTAATATTTCAAAAAATGTATCAGTCATTAAATTTTAAATACTCTTTTTTAGATATTTGATAAAATTTTACTTTATAACCTGGTTTAATTAATGCAGGATCTTTTATATTTGATTTTAGAAATATTTTTTTGGGAGTATTTCCAATAATATTCCATCCTCCTGGACTTTCAAAAGTATAAACATTAGCAAATTGTTCTGTAATTCCTAAAGCACCTTCAGGAACTCTAACTCTTGGTGTCTCTAACCTTTCACATCTAATCTTTTTATTTAAATCACCTAAAAATGGCATCCCTGCAATAAAACCTGTCATGTAACAAAAATATTCTCTGTCAAAATATAGTTTTAATATTTCTTCTTTGGACAACTTTAATTTTTTTGATAATCTATCAAAGTCTAAACCATATTCATCATCACAACAAACAGGAATTTCAATTTTTATTGTCTCTTTTTTAATACTTTTCTTAATATCTAAATTTTGAATTATTTCTTTCAGTTTGGAATAATTTGTTATTTTTAAATCAAAACTAATGATTAATTTATTATATGATGGTGATAAATTATTAATACCTTCGATTTTATTTTCACTAATTAAATTAGTAAGAAAATTAAAATAATCAATAACATTTGAATTTACTATCTCGCTTACTTCAGAGCCAAAATCACAATAAATAGCTGCGTCACCAAGATTAGATATATTTTTGATCATGCCATGTTATACTCTAGACTTTAAGTTATGGAAATTAATATCAATTGTGATTTAGGTGAAAAATCGAAATTTCATTCTATTGAAAATGATCCTGAATTGTTAAATATAGTAAATTCAGCAAATGTGGCTTGTGGATACCACGCTGGAGATAAAGAAACTATGGAAATGGTAATAAAAATTTCCAAAAAAAATGGGGTTAGTATTGGTGCTCATCCTTCCTTTAAAGATCCAGATAATTTTGGAAGAAAAAGAATAAATCTAAATTCTTCTGAAATAAGAAAATTAATTATTGAACAATATGAAATACTTCAACTAATTGCTCAAAAATATAATGAAAGTGTTTCGCATATTAAACCACATGGTGCATTAAATAACATGGCATGTGAAGATTTAGAATTAGCAAGCGTGTTAGCAAAAACTATTAATGAAATTGATAAAGATATTATTTATCTAGTCCCCACAGGTTCCAAAATGGAAGTTGCTGCAAAAAAACTTGATATGAAAATAGCATGTGAAATATTTGCTGATAGAAATTATGAAGACGATGGAAATTTAGTTTCAAGATCAAAAGCAAATGCTCTTATAACTGATCCTATAGCTGCTCAAAAGCATGTATTAACAATGGTCAAAAATCAGTCGCTTAATTGTCTCAGTGGCAAACATATTCGATGTGAAATTGATTCTGTATGTATACATGGTGATAATAAAAGCTCATTAGACACGGCTTTATTGATAAAAAAAAATTTAATAGAAAACGGAATAGAATTAAAACCATTAAATAAAATGCAAAAATTTATATAAAAATGATTAAAAAATATTTTTTATTAATCTTAATTTCTTTAATTTTTAGTACTCATTCATATTCGGCTGGAAGTGGAGGAGATTCAGAAAAAATAGATAATTTTAAAAAAGCTCATAATTTAATAAAACAAGCAAAAAAGTATGAGCAAAAGGGCAAAGTTGATAAAGCACAAAAAAGATTTAACAAAGCTATAAAATATTTACTAATTTCAAACAAAGAAAAACCAAATCAACCAGACACGCTCAATTATTTAGGATTTGCCTCTAGAAAAATTGGTAATTTTGAAATTGCAGAAAAATATTATCTAGAAGGTTTGTCAATAGATCCAAATCATTTCGGAATAAATGAATATTTAGGAGAACTATATGTCAATACTAATAGAATAGATAAGGCTAAAGAAAGACTTAAAATTTTAGAGAGTTGTAATTGTGAAGAATTTGAAGAGCTTAAAAATGCAATTAAACAAGGCAGTTCTAAATATTAAATTGTTAAGATTTTAATTATCAAATATAATAACTTAATGACTAAAAAATCATTGAGAGATATGATTGGTTATGGTTCTAACCAACCAAAAATATCATGGCCTAACAATGCAAGAATCGCTCTTCAAATAGTTTTGAATTATGAAGAAGGAGCTGAAAGTTGTATTTTAAATGGTGATAAGTATTCTGAAATTTTTTTATCTGAAATTATTGGAGCTAAACCTATAAAAGGAAGACATATAAATATGGAGTCTTTATATGAATATGGTTCAAGAAGTGGTTTTTGGAGAATTCATAAATTGTTTCAAGAAAAAAAAATACCTATAACGATTTTTGGGGTTGGAATGGCTTTAGAAAAAAATCCCGAAGTATGTAAAGCTATAAAAGACTCTAATTATGAAGTGGCCTGTCATGGTTGGAAATGGATTGACTATCAAAATATTAAAAAATCTGAAGAAAAAAAACATATGAAACTTGCAATAAAAAAGATTAAAGAAATTTTTGGTGAACGTCCTTTAGGTTGGTATACTGGTAGGTGTAGCCCAAATACTAGAGATTTAGTCTTTGAAGATGGTGGATTTTTATATGACAGTGACTCTTATAATGACGACTTGCCTCATTGGGAATTTAGAAAGAAAAAAAGACAATTAATAATACCTTATAGTTTAGATAATAATGATATGAGATTTGCAACTAATCAAGGTTTCAATACAGGAGATCATTTTTTTACCTATTTAAAAGATAGTTTTGACTCATTATATGAAGAAGGTAAAACAAATCCAAAAATGATGTCAGTTGGATTACATTGTAGACTTATTGGAAAACCTGGTAGAATTCAATCTCTAAAAAAATTTTTAGATTATGTATTAAAACATGAACGAGTTTGGATATGTAAAAGAATTGATATAGCCAAACACTGGATTAAAAACTACTCAAATTAATGAAAAACAAAATTATTTTTACTAATGGACTTATAGACTTAGCACAACCAAGGTTAGGTTCTAGAGTTATATATAAAACAGATGATTTTTTTGCTCCTGCCAATAGAATTATAAATCCTTCACCTCCTGTGTTTAAAGAAGGATTATTTAATAAAAATGGAAAGTGGATGGATGGATGGGAGTCTAGAAGAAAAAGAATATCAGGTCATGACTATATTATTTTAAAACTTGGTAAACCAGGCAAAATTTCTAAAATTGATGTAGACACTTCTCATTTTAATGGTAACCAACCTGCTATGGTCTCGATTGAAGGAGCGAATTCTAATTCAAATAATATTAATCAATTAAAGTGGCAGTCATTACTTTCAAAGAAAAAAACTAAGTCAGATAGTCATCATTATTTTTTTGTTAATAGTAAAAAAATATTTACTCATATCAAATTTAATATTTTTCCTGATGGTGGTGTTGCTAGATTAAGACTGTACGGATCTATTGCAAAATCAAACAAATATAAAAACAAAAAAATTAATCTAGGTTCACTTTTAGAAGGTGCATCAGTGATTGCTTGTAATAATGAACATTTTGGTAAAGCTGAAAATATTTTAGCTCCTGGTAAAGCAAGAAATATGGGTGATGGTTGGGAAACTCGTAGACGAAGAGGCAAAGGGAATGATTGGTTAATTTTAAATTCAATTGATGGTAAAGAAATTGATAAAATCGAAATTTCAACTCATCATTTTAAAGGAAATTTTCCTAGTCACTGTTCATTGCAAGCAGCATATTTATCATCTTCAAAAAGTTCAAAACAAATTGTAAATTCTTCAATTAAATGGAAATATTTGTTAAAAAATACAAAATTATTAGCTAACAAGATTCATGTATTTAAAAACGTTTTAATGAAAAAAGAAAAAATTAATTATATTAAAATAAATATATTTCCTGATGGTGGAATATCAAGATTTAAAATTTTTGGAAAAAAAATATGATTAATATAAAAATTAAACCAAAACTAATATCTAAAGAAAATTTCAAAAAATTTGGTGATATGATAACTACTAAAGACATTAAGCCATTAGAAATAAATAACGGATACGCCAAGAGATACGATGGTATTGCTAATTTGAATACAAAAAAAGATAATGGTGAGTCGACTATTAGTATCTTTTCAGCACTAAAAAGATCTTTTCCAATGAAAATTGACATGATGGAAAAGCATCCATTAGGAAGTCAAGCATTTATTCCAATGAAAGAAACAATATTTTTATCTTTTGTAGCTCCGGAGGGAGATAAACCTGATTTAAATAAGATTGAGTCTTTTATTATCCCGAAAGGCATTGGTGTCAATTATAATCCTGGAATTTGGCATTTCCCTTTGATTGCAACAGAAGATATGAATTTTTTAGTTGTAGATAGATTAGGTGATGGAGATAATTTAGTTCTTCACAATTTAGAAAAAGAAAATATTACTTTAGATTTTTAAATAAAAAAAAGCCCATCAATTTCTATTGATGGGCTTTAATTAAAATTTAATTATCTTTTAGATATAATTAAATGAATTACAGCACCTAAAGATGCTCCAATTATCCAAGCGTATCCTCCGCCACCTCCTAAGTTAGCGAAAAAATCTCCTAATCCTAAGACAAGAATATTTGGCCAAACTGTACCTACAGCAATATAACCTGAAAGAATCCAAGCTAACATTCCTTTATAGTTAAAACCACCATTGTAATGATATTTACCACTAGGACTAGCATCGAACAGATCATCTACATTAAGTTTTTCTTTTTTAATAATGTAATAATCAGCTATCATAATACCAAATACAGGCGCAAGAATTGCTCCAAGAGTATTTACAAATGGAAATAATCCCATTTGAGTAATAACAGCAACCCACATTCCACCTATAATAAATCCAAAAATAGCAGTAATTAATCCACCAGTTCTGAAGTTAATTTTACTTGGCATTAAGTTTGCTAAGTCATATGCAGGAGGTATAAAATTTGCAACCATGTTTATACCAACTGTGGCTGCAAAAAATGCAAATGCAGCTATAATTGTTAAACCTAGATTGTCAACTTTAGCTACCATTTCTGTTGGACTTGCAACGTATTCACCGAAGATTGCAATAGTTCCACCAGTTATCATTAATGTGATAAATGAAAATAAAATTACATTTCCTACTAATCCCCATAGGTTTCCTTTTCTCATTTCATCTTCATTTTTTACAAATCTAGCAAAGTCACCAAAATTAATCACTACTGCTGCAAAATATCCAACCATAATTGAAAATACAGCCAAGAAAGCTCCAAAAGATCCCAGACCTTCAAAGCCACCTGTTCGTTCTCCTCCAGAAAATATGTTTCCTACTTCTGAAAAAAGTCCTCCTCCAGCTTTAGCCCAAATTACTATCATTAAAAGAATCATAACTGCATAAACAGCTGGACCAGCAAAATTTAAAAATCTTTTAACAAGATCTACACCCTGCCAAAATAAATATACTTGAAATGCTGAAACGAATATGAATGAAACCCACATTACACCTGTCATTCCTAACATCATTACTTCACCTTCAATTCCAGTTATTCCTGTTATTAAAAGTGCGACTGCAGTTGATGCGGCATAAGTTTGTGCTCCATACCAAAACATTGCAACTAGGCCCCTTGCCATCGCTGGAAAATTGGCTCCAAATACTCCCATACTAACACGGGCAAATACAGGATATGGAATTCCATGTTTTACACTAGGTTTACCAGAAAGATTGACCAGCCACATAATAAAAAATCCCGCAAGAATTAATGCAAGAAATACTGCCCAACCATTTAGCCCTGAAGCTAAAAATAATGATGCTGCCAAAGTATAACCAAATAAACTTTGTACATCATTTGCCCATACGTTAAAGATTTCAAACCAT
>MDSV01149796.1_pt1 | contig 10993 bp, 2 predicted proteins | sample 810851 | NCBI WGS metagenome assembly MDSV01 (sample SAMN05326640, study PRJNA326480) | marine metagenome | isolation source: seawater | place: Atlantic Ocean: North East | collected 2012 | reverse complement strand
TAATGGAGATGGGTATACTGATAAGTGGAATATTATAGGAATAACAAAAGATAATTTACCTAAATCTAAGATTTATATTTTTGATAGATATGAAAAGTTACTAAAAGAACTAGACCCTCTTTCTGATGGTTGGGACGGAACATTCTTAGGTAATCCAATGCCACAAACAGATTACTGGTTTAAAGTACTTTTAGAAGATGGTAGAGAGCTAAAAGGTCACTTCAGTTTAATTAGAGGTTGGTAAAATTTTTTATACTGAGTCTATTTCAATACCAATTTTCTGTTAACTTCGCAGCACTTTAAAATAATAATATTTAATGCTTAATATCCATAACCTTTCTGTTTCTTTCTCAGGAGAATATTTATTTGAAGAAATCACATTTAAGTTGATTTCTGGAGATAGAGTGGGTCTTATTGGAAAAAATGGAGCAGGAAAGTCTACTTTATTAAAGCTTTTATCAAAAGAAATGGAATTAGATTCAGGATCAATTGCTTTTGAAAAAGATATAAAGACAGGCTTTTTAAGACAAGATATTGACTTTGATAAAGGAAGATCTGTCTTAGATGAAGCATACCAAGCATTTGAAGAAATTAAGCTGCTAGAGTCTAAACAAGACCAGATTAATAAAAAACTAGAAGAAAGAACGGATTATGAGAGTGAATCATATTTAGAGTTGATAAATGAACTTGGAGATACATCAGACAGATATGAACTTATAGGAGGGTATAATTACCAAGGTCAAACAGAAAAGATATTACAAGGTTTAGGTTTTAAAAGAGAAGATTTTAATAAAAAAACAGATACTTTTTCTGGAGGATGGAGAATGAGAATAGAATTAGCTAAACTTCTTCTTCAAAATAACGACCTTTTACTTTTAGATGAGCCTACAAATCATTTAGATATTGAATCTATTATATGGTTAGAGCAATTTTTAAAGACTTTTCCAGGTGCCGTTGTTATCGTTTCTCATGATAAGATGTTTTTAAATAATGTTACCAATAGAACAATAGAAATATCTCTAGGTAGAATATATGATTTTAATAAACCTTATTCTAAATATTTGATTCTTAGAAACGAAATTAAAGAACAACAAATAAGTGCTCAGAAGAATCAAGAGAAACAAATACAACAAACAGAAAGATTAATTGAAAAATTTAGAGCCAAAGCTTCTAAAGCTTCTATGGCTCAATCGCTGATTAAAAAAATTGACAAAATTGAAAGAATACAAGTTGATAAAGACGATAATAGTGTAATGAAATTACGTTTTCCTGTTTCAGTAAGACCAGGAAAAGTAGTTACTGAAATCGAAAGCTTATCAAAAAACTATGGTTCGAACCATGTTCTTTCAGATATTAATTTACTGATTGAAAGAGAAAGTAAAATTGCTTTTGTTGGTCAAAATGGACAAGGTAAATCTACTTTGGCAAAAATGATAGTTGGAGAACTAAAAGGTACTGGAACTATTAGATTAGGACATAATGTTCAGATAGGCTATTTCGCACAAAATCAAGCTGAGTATCTGGATGGAACAAAAACAGTTTTGGATACTATGATAGATTCTGCTAATGAAAAAAATAGGTCTAAGGTTAGAGATATTTTAGGTTCTTTTTTATTTCAAGGTGAGGAAGTAGATAAATTTGTTAGAGTGCTTTCTGGAGGAGAAAGAAATCGTTTAGCTTTAGCTAAAATGCTTCTTCAACCATTAAATGTATTAGTAATGGACGAACCTACCAACCACTTAGATATTAAGTCTAAAAATGTATTAAAACAAGCTTTGAAAAACTTTGATGGCACTTTAGTAGTTGTTTCTCATGACAGGGATTTTCTTCAAGGTTTAACTAATAAAGTATACGAGTTTAAAGATCAAAAAATTAAAGAACATTTAGGGGATATTGATTATTATTTAAATCAAAGAAAAGTAGAAGATTTTAGAGCTATTGAAAAAAAGGAAAAAACCTTTATAGAAAAGAAAAAAAAGTCAACAAATACGGATAATAATAATTCTTTAAAAAAGAAATTGAATAATATTGAAAGTAAAATTTCTAGACTTGAAAAAGAAATTAAAAACATTGATAATAACTTAATAAGCGATTACGAAAAAACTATTGCTGAGGATAATTTTTTTCCTAATTATGAAAAAAAGAAAAATGAATTAGAAGATTTGATGCAGAAATGGGAAAAAATATCTATTTCTATTGGATAATCTTAATTAGGATTTTAAAAAAAACTTCCATCTTCCCATCTTTTATTTGAGAGAAAACCTAAAAAATCAAAGTTATACCTAAAAAATGCCTCAAAGCTATTTTCGTTGTTAAAAGAGTTAGTTCCAATTGGAGATCTGTAACCAATACCAAAGTCAAATTCTTCTAGCGTGTATCTAATTGAAAGCCCAATATTCCTCAAACCTGTTTGAAAAGTATTCATATTAAATTCTTCAAACAAATTAACCCTGAATGAATTAAACATAAATTCCTGATCTAATCTGAAGCTTGAAAAGGTGATTTCTTTATTTATTGACGGTCTGTGAAAATAGGATCCTAATACAAAAATTCCAAACCTATCAAATTCTCTTTGATGTCCAATAATTAAATCCGCACTTCTTGAAATTCTGGCTATATTTTCCTCATCAGTAGCTGTATTAGCTTGTCTTAAATTATTTACAGTAAAACCTAACATATATCGATCATTTTTTAATAAAAACCCTGCATTAAAGTCTATATATCCAATTGAATTGTTAAGTTGATACAAAGGATCAAGGCTTGGTAAGCCACTTAATAATTCATCTTCAAGTAATACATTTGAAAGAGAAATTGGGAAGGAATAACTTGCGGTGATATGCGGATAAATAGTTAGATTTTCAATAAAAAACTGTTCGCTAATCTTCAGTTTATGAGTGTAAGAAACATCAATACTCATACTGTTTAATCCTATATCAGAAAAATGATTTGAAGAAATCTTAGATCCCAGAAAAAAGTTATTTTCTTCGAAGAAATAAGTACCAATAAAATTTTCATATCCATAGGACCTTTTGTTAAGATCGTAAGTTTGATTAGAAACTAGACTCAAATAACTTATTTCACTTAAACCCGCTAGACTTGGATTGTTTAGTTCCAGGAGATAGGAATAAAATATTTTTGAAGCATTTTGAGAATAAACATTTAAACTCACAAATGAGAAAATTAATATCAATATATTATTTCTTTTATTATTCATTTTATTCTAATACTTTAAAATAACCCGATTTACTAATGATTTCTTCATCAAGAGTTGTTCCTTCAAATAAGTAATAATAAACCTTATCAGAGTTTATCCTATTGTCCCCGTCCCATCCATCAAGAGTAATAATTTTTCTGTAATCTTGACCTACATCGAAAGTCTGTTCGTGTAATTGTATTCCAGAAATTGAGAACACATTGAATTTACCTTTAATAAATCCTCTTATTATTGGTCTATATACATCATTAATACCATCATTATTAGGGGTAAATGCATTGGGAGCTTTAAACCAATAACCTTTCCCAATTAAAATTGTTTTACGAACTTCTTTATAACACCCTTCTGGATTAAATATCTTTAATGATATATTATAATATCCCTCTTCTTTGTAGGTGATTTTAACATCTTGATCGTTATCTCTAAGAAATGATTTTTCACCTTCACCATCCCCCATATCATAACTGACAGAATAATACTTTCCAGCAGATTTATTTTTTATGGTTATTTCTCTATTAAAAGGAATTTTTCCAAAATCATCTATTTCAAACCCTTGATTATCAATAATTGAAAAATCAGGTAAACCAACCCCTAAATTTAGATTCAATTTATAGGTACAATCGTACTCATTTTTTACATAAAAGTCTGCGTTTCCTAATGGCTCCTCTATTTTAACATGATATAATACATATTCTTCTGTAATATTATTTTTAGTGTAGGTTAACTGTTTATTATCATAAATGAAAAACAGCTCTGTATCCCAAGGGTTGTTAATTTTAATATCCAAGTATCCTGTTTCTTGAAGACACAGATTATTATCAATGACAGGTTCTTCAATTATAAACAACTCTTCGCTAATTAATCTATGATTTTCAATTTTTTGACACCCATTATTATCAACAATTATAGTTGAATAATATCCAGGAATTAGTTTATCAATTTTTAATTGACCACTTATATATTCAAGTAATTTCCCGTTTTTATCAGATTTATACCATTGTACTAAATAAGGTGCTTTGCCTCCTGAAGGCTCTATTGAAATACTTCCTAAATCACCCTGGCAAGAATAATTAATGATATTTGGATTTGCTATTACAGGACTTACACTTAAATCAAAAGCAATTTTTTCACTCTCACAACCGTAAGAATCGGAAATCACTAAATTATATATTCCTGGTTCAGTTACTTCTATTCTGGTTTCTTTACTAGAAAAATTTGGTCCGGACCAATTGAATTTATATTCATAATCCAAGTCTTTATATTTCTCTCCACCAGAGATACTTCCTGTAATATCAATTATTCCTAAATTCAGATTTTTATCATCTTGCTTATCGGAACATGGAATATATTGTTGTATATAATCTGTATTGTCACTTTTATTTAATCTAATTTTTTCTTGATTTAAAATTTCAAAATTAACCGTTCTACATCCTCCGTTTTCGTCAATTATTTTAAGTTCATTTGTTCCAACCTCAATATTATTTATAATATATCCCTCTTCTTCAAACAAAATTTCCTTATTAATAAAAATTTCAGTTCCATCTAAATAATATTTGAGTGGAAGGGTAGATTTATTATTTACAATTTCAAAATAAAAACTACCTAAACCATTATAACACTCTGGTTTATTTCCCTCTACAATATCATTTTTATTAGAATCAATGGTGGACACGTTAGAGAATTCAAATACCGGCAATATTTCAATTATTTCAGTAGAAATTTCAGTAGTTTTACAATTCAAATTATTAAAAACAGAAATTTTATATTCTCCTTTTACTAAATCTTCAATTGTATAATTTCCTTGATCATCTAAAGTTATCTCTTGTGATAAATTATTGTTAATCAGTATCCTGTATGGGCTATTGCCTCCTTCAATATTTAAAACTATACTTCCAGTAATATTATCACACACTATATTTTGATGTTTATCAATAACTTCTTTTAAAATAAAGTCTTCAGGATCTTTAATCTCAAATTTATGAGTAATTGAACATTCAGCTTCATTTCCGTCCTTAAAATTTCTAAAATGTTTGGCTTTCATTTCTATCTGATAATTACCCTTTGGAAGATTTGTAGCTTTTAATTTATCATCACTTATTATAATATTTTTTAAACCATCAATTGATATAGTTTTATCTCCTTCAATTTTAAACCAAGTAATACTTTGGTTACTATAGATGTCTTCGTAAAACCCGTTAGGATATATCTCATATTCTCCTAATTCCCCATCTACACATATATTATCTATTTTAGATATTTCCGTCGCTTTGAACTCAGTAGGTTCTTCAATTGATATATTCGATGAAATAGACCCACAGAAATTAGTGACATCCGTTACATTAGGGAATACTGCCCCTTTTCCTGTTGAGATTTTAAAGTATCCTGTTTTAGGATTTGATTCAAGCTCTTTATATGGTCTGTTTAAATTCCAATTAATAGAGTAAGGTGGTTTTCCTCCACTAACATTAATGATGACTTCACCATCCTCACTTCCCACACAACTAGCGTTTACAGTGGAAATCTGTACATCTAAAAGCTTTGAAGGTTGATTTAATTTAACTATAATCAATCCATTTAATTCATTTGTAGCGTCATTTATAGATTCTGAAAATTTACAATTATTAGAATCTAAAATATCTATACTGTATTCACCTGCAAGCATATTTTTTACTAGATGAGTGTTACTTGTAATATTATCTTTTATAACACTTCCATTTGAAACAATTTTGTAGGGTGGCGCTCCACCTGTAAAATAAAGTTCAAATTGTCCATCATTTCCTCCGTTACAATTGATATCCACATGTTTGGCTATATTTTCCGAGGCAATAATTCTATCCTCTCTTATTATTTGAAAAGATTTTGTGGTAGTACAAGAAACTTCTTTACCATTAACAATAGATTTTGCTGTAGCATCCACTCTAAAAAATCCAAATCCAAGATTATCTATTTCCAGTTTGTCATTCCATTGATCATTTAAAACATCGTTTTTATACCATCTAGTAAGATAAGATGCGGTATTTCCAGTCAGCATTCCTCCTTGTATATCAATTTTTATTTTACCGTCATCATAATCATAACATTTTTGATTTTCAATATTCAATATATTTATCACAACTGTCTCAGGTTCTCTTACTTTTATATCTTTTTGAAATGTTCCACACCATCCATTTTTATCAGTAATAGTTAATTTATAATCTTTTTTATCAAGATCTTTTATAAGGTAGTTATCAACCGCTTCTTGTATGGTTCTTTCAAATTTGTAATCTGTGCCCTCCAACAGAATAGTATAGGGTGCTGCCCCTCCTTTAATTGCACCTATGTCTATACTTCCATTTTTACCTCCGAAACATTCTACATCATAAGTCAAAACATTTGAAACTTCAAATTCATCTAAAACATTTATCGAAAATTCTTCAGAAATAAATTCACAAGCGTTTTTGTCTTTTATACGAATTTTATATTTTCCTGCGTCTAATCCACTTAAAGCAACAGTGTATCCTATTGTATTTTGGTTCTCTACAGTTCCACCTGTAAGAAAGAAACTATTATCAGCATCATCTTGATCAGTAACATATATTTCATATGGCGCTGTTCCATATTTTATATTAAAATCAATTGCTCCTTTGGAAACAGCAAGTTGAGGATTAACGCAAGAACCATAAATTTGGTTTATTTTAAAACCAATTGGTGCTGGTTGAGAAATTATAAAAGAGTCTGATGAGATACAATCTCCATCACTTCCTTTAAAATTAATTATATAAGTTCCTTGTTTAAGATTATTAATTTGAAGAGTTCCATTTTGATTTACTTGACCAGAATTAACAACAGTTTCTCCGTACACAAGTTCATAATCATATTTTTTAGCTAGGCCATCAATAATTGGTGTACCTCCTCTAATATTTCTATAAATAACACTACCGTCATTAGAAGGTGTATCTATATTAACACATAAAATATCATTTACTTCTCTTTGGTCCCAAACTACTTTGTTAGAGATAAAAATATCTTGAGTAACTACACATCCTGCTTTTTGAGAATCATTACTTTCCAAAAAGTCTCTTTGAGTAACCTCTATTCGGTAATATCCATCAACAAGATTTTCAAAAGTATACTCTTTATTTCTAATAATATTAATACTTTCATCTAGATTATTTCCACTAATTTTTAACTTATAGTATTCCTCAAATGCTCCATTAATAAATGCATCTCCTGCACTCATTTTTAATTTCAAAACACTTTTCTCAGTCAAACAATTTCCTTCTATGTCTTTATTTATAATTAGTGCAGTATCTGGTTGTAACACTTCTGGTTTTAATTCTATTATTTTACAATCATAATAATCAGAAATAGTATAATTTTTAATTCCTGCAGACTGAGAGTCTACATTTAGAGTGTAGGAATCCATATCTTTTCTCCCATAGTACTTTCCTTGAATTTTCCATGGAGATGTCCCCCCAGTAATTTTAATTTGCATTGTACCATTACTATCTCCATAACAAACATTATGTTTTAGATTTTCTACTACAGCTTTAAGTTCTTGAGGTTCTCTGACATCGTATTCAAATTTTTGAGTACAAGGTCCAGAAGTTACATTAAGGATATATAAACCGGGGTCTCCTAAATCAGTAATATCTTTTTCACTACTTGTAAAACCATTTGGACCATTCCAACTGTAAATAAAGTTTCCAGTTCCGTCTCCACCCGTAATAGCTGGTTTTATTTCTCCATCACTAAACCCAAAGCAGGTTATATTTCTTTTGGCTATTACATCGTTAGCAACCTGAATGGGATCATTTCCGTCAATAAAAATATTTATTGGATTAGTAACACATCCATTAGCGTCAATTGCATAAAAAACATAATCTTTTTTAATTAAATTGTCAACCTTGAATTCATCTTTGTTATCAACCGGATTTCCCCTGTTCGTTTCTATTATTTCATCATTTAAATAATAAGTGTAAGGACCAGTTCCTCCAGTTATTTTAATATTAAAGGACCCGTCTTTATCTCCAGGACATGTCTCTGGAATAATGTTGAAAGCTGGTTCAACTATTAATTCTGAAACTGAACCTACAATAATCTCCGAACCATATTGATATTTAATATTTTCTTTATCAATAACCTCAACCTTATAAGTTCCAGAAACCGTTGTTAAAGTAGTGCTTATATCAGACTCTGCACTTATAGCAACAAAATCACCTGATTTGCTTTTTTGAAACCAATTAACTGTGTGAGGTGTGCCATACCCTCCTTGAAAAGCAATGGATATGGTTCCATCTTTTCCATTAAAACATTTTGGAATGGTAGTTTCTACAGAATTAAAAGAAAAATCAGAGGGAGATTCTATTGTATATTCTTTAGAAAGACTACAATTGTTATCATCTTTAACTTCTAAAACATATTTTCCAGGTTTAAGATTGCTTAAGTTTTGATTAGATGAAGTGAAATTATCAGGACCGGTCCATCCAAAAACATAGCTGCTGTTATTAGCAACAACTCCACCTGAAACAGTTATTTCAATGGAACCATCGTTGGTATCAAATCTAGTTAGATCAGTTATTACTTCGTTTGAAACTTTAATTTCAAACTCTGGTTCTGAGATGGATACTTGAAAGTTTTTTGAACAATTCTTTGAGTCTATTACTAAAATATTATATAAACCAGCTTTTAAATTATTTTGAAATAATTCATCATTATTATTTGCTGTATCTCCAGAATCTGATTTCAATAATTCATTATTTATAAAGTAGGAGTAAGGAGCAACACCACCAACAATAGAAATCTTATAATCTCCCGTGGATTCGTTTTTACATTTAACATCTGTTTTACTTTCTAGATTAACATTTACAGCTGAATCTGGTTCAGTTATTTCTATTGTTTTTATTGGAAAACTATTTTGATCGGAATCAGATATTCTTAATTCATATGTACCCGACTTGACATTTGATAATTTTGTAGTTTCTGATAAGAGCACATTGTTTTTATCATACCATCCAATAGTATAAGGTGCGCCAGAGCCACCTGATGGTTTAGTTTCAATTTGGCCAGTAGCATCCCCCCAACAATTAATTTGAGTTAAATTTATATTGTAGTTGAAACCTTCCTTTTTTTCCAGAATAAACTCTTTTTTAAATTCACATCCATTAGAGTCTGTAACAATTAATAAATAAGTGCCTTTTTCTAAATCACTTATATCTTCAGATGAACTACTATAACCAGTACTTGTCCATGAGTAGGAGTATGGCTTAGTTCCACCATCTATTTCAATATCAATAGAACCATCATTTGAACCAGTTGTTGGGTTTGTTATATCAAAGTTTTTTAAGTCAAGTGCATTCTCTGGTTCTGTAATTTTCTCCTCCAATATGTTAGAATCACAACCATTACCATCAATTACTCTAATAAGATAATCACCAGCTTTTAAATTTTTAATTTTAAATACTTCCTGCTCTTTGAGATCTGTTTTGATAACTTGATCATTTAAGAATAAAGTGTATGGAGCAGATCCTCCGCTTGTTAAAACATTTAAATAACCATCATTAAAACCAACACAAGAAATTTCTTTATTAATATCTGATCCCAATTGAACATCTAATTTTGTTGCTGGACCTGTAAGTGTAATTATTTCAGATTTAAATTCATTGTCATCTTTATCAGAAACTGTTGCTTTGTATTTTCCAGCAGCAATATTGGATAATACTTTTGGGTCGTTATCTCCATCTGTGTAACTAGTCCAAGTTTCATCTATGAGTATTTCCCATGATATTTTATAAGGGGCACCTCCGCCGCCGTTGGGGTTGATAGAAATTTTACCTAACCCTCCAAAACATAAAATTTCTTGAGGAAAAGTAACATTCATTTTAAATTCTGGATCAATGATTTCAAAGTTGGTCGCATTAATACCAAAGAAAATATTATCTGTAGGCTTAACTCTAATCCTAGCTTTTTTGGTTTTACTTAGTAAAGGAATAGTAACCTCTTCAATACCGTCATTTAAAGTAGCATCAGCAAGCTTGTAGGGATAAGTATAACCCCCATCATAAGAAAGTTCAATATTTACTTTAGCAGTTTGTTTTGATGCTAAATGATTCCATCTAACTTCAATAATTTCTTCTTGGTGATGTTTTAGGTTTTGTACAAATTGACTTAAAACTTCAAACGTTCCATCAGATGAATAATTTGTTTCGACTTTAAAATCTTCTTGTAAAATATTTCCACCATTTGGATTGTTGTCCCTAACTGTAAAAGTAAAATTTAAATCCCTTGTTAATTGAGGAACAACTTCCCATTCGGTTTGTGTTTTTCCAGCAAGTATTGTTTCAATATCAGGGAAATATCGGATTTGTTTTTCATCAGGAAATAAAGAAATAAAGGTTGGGCCTATTAAACTTGTATTTAAAGGTGGATTTACTGTTACTTTATAGGCATCCATTTGATCCCAATTAAAAAGTAAATCTTTATATTCATTATTAGCATCTGAGATTTCAAAATTATCACCTAAAGCAAATGGAGTTCCAGCAGGAATAGAATAAGAAAGTTTTGGAGGACTAGTTTTAAAAATTGGCGCTGCATTTTGAAAATTATCAACAAATGTTCCACAACTACTAGCTTGAATTACTGCATTCATTTCTCTTAACGAATAAGCATGGTAGTATAGGTTTCTTTCTCCTCTTGGACCATAACCCATAATAGTTACTCCAGACCCACTTTCGACCATGTTTCCATCAGCTCCAATACCTGGATGATTATTAAAAGTGTGAGGAGCTCCTAACATATGGC
>MDSV01147551.1_pt1 | contig 10993 bp, 6 predicted proteins | sample 810851 | NCBI WGS metagenome assembly MDSV01 (sample SAMN05326640, study PRJNA326480) | marine metagenome | isolation source: seawater | place: Atlantic Ocean: North East | collected 2012 | reverse complement strand
GGCGGCGCGCTCGCGCTCGCGGGCTCGCCTTCCACGGGCCCGGACGCGTCCTCTTCGTCCGCTTCGCCCTCTCCGACCGTGTCTTCGACGTCGGGGAGGTCGGGCAGTTCCGAGACGCCCTCGCCGCCCTCGCCGCCCTCGCCGCGGTTCGATCGCGTCGCCTTCGCGCGCGCGACGGAAGCCGCCACAGTCTCGGCGCGTCGCGCGCGCCGCGCCGCCTCTTTTTCCTCCTTCTTCGCCTTCGCCTCCGCGCGCTTCGCAGCCTTCTTGCCGCGCGCCGCGCCCGCGGCGGCCCGGTCCCGCCCGTCCGGGGTCCCCGGCGGAAACGCGCCGTCGACGGGCGCGGCGCCCGAGGAGCCCCCCGGAACGGAAAGGCGCGCCTCCGCCGCCGCCGCGGGGGTCTTGCCCTTGCGGTCCGCCGCCTTCCCGGCGCGAGCCTTCCCGGCGTCGGGGGACGAGGACGAGCCGGCGGCGTCGGCGGCGCCCTTCCCCTCCGCGTGCCGCGCTGTTTTGTCGCCGACAGGTCGCGCGAACATCCTGTGCCCCTGCGCGATCTGCCCGTTCGCGCCGAACCGGCGGTTTCCGAGCACGACGACCGGGCGCGACCGGTCGCGACCCGCGTTTTTGTTTCGTCCCCGAAAGTCGCCGGACCGGCGGCCGGACATGTACCGCTCCTCCTCGTCGGCGTACGCGTCGAGGTCGTCGTCGTGGTACGCGGACCCGTCGGGAGCGAAGTCGCCGAACGACTCGAGCGCCGCGGAGATGGCGTGGTCGTTCTCCCACGCCATGTCCTTGCGCGTCGCGGGCAGCCACCGCGCGCGGCGGAGCAGGCAGACGCTCTCCTCGCGCAGGTCCGCGCTCACCTCGCCGTCGAGGTCGCGATAGACGAGCAGCGAGTCGAAGCGCGCCTTGCAGCACGGACACGTCGAGTGCGTGTCCGGCGCGCCGTTCCGCCCGACCGTGCCGAGCCTACGCGCGGCGTCGTGCTGGAACGTGGTCCAGCGCACGATGCACGGCGTGCAGAACGCGTGCAGACACTGCTTCACGAGCGCGACGTCCACTTCGTCGACGGCGTCGAGGCAGATGGCGCAGGCGCCCTCTTTGTCGTCCGACGCGGCGTCCGCGCCGCGCAAGGCGGCGCCAGCGAGCGAGGACGTGAGTCCGGCGACGTCGGGGAGCTCCATGCTCGACCGAACAGGAAACGTTCGAGCCCGGCGCGTGCGGTTCGCGCGTCGCGTTTCCCCGACCCGCCGTGTCCGCGGGCGTGACGTTTCTCGTCGACAAGGGACACGCAACGACTACGCGAAGATGGGTGATATGACGCGAAGGACGCGACCGCGGGCTGGGCGACTCAGCGCGCGCGCCGGAGGAGGCTCCGAGCGCGACCACGGGGTTATCGCGGCGTCGCCGTCAGGCGGGACGCGGGTCCCCTCGCGCGGCCCCCCGTCCTGCGCGCGGATGTGTGCCCGGGAGCGACCGGAGGAGTCCCCTCATCCGCCCGCTTTCGGCTGTGGCCAAACGGCGCGGATATCGCGTCGGACGGGGATCGATGCTCACGAGATTCTATCCGAGGGGATCTTCTCGGTGATGAAAAAGAAACATTTTTTTTGGATCGCTTCCGACGGCGGGACCGGCGGCGCGCGCGTCGGTACCGGCGTTCCGGCGGGCGCTCGCGCGGTGGAGACGCTGAAGAGACACCGTGGGACCGAGGCGGACGCTTTTCGACGAAAAACGCGAAAGGTGGCTTTTGCGTCATCATAAAACGCGCCTTTCACCTATACGCGATCTCCGGCTCGACGACGGGCGCGTCCTGGCACGGCGCGACGCACACGGGCACCGCGCACGCGGTGGTTTCGTGCCAGCCGGGTATGACGAACCCTGGGGTATAACTCGGGGGCGTGAACTCCCCGGGAATCACCGTGCCCTTCTTGGCGGGCACGATCGTCGGGCGCACGGCGGAGACGTACCGCGGCAATTTGCCCGGGGTCCAGAACCCTGGCGTGAAGAACGGCGCTCGGCCCGGTTCCCAGTACGCGGGCGCGCCGGGAACGAACACGGGCGGCGTGCCCGGGATCTTCACGCTCGGCGCGCGCTTGGGGGGTGTGAACACGCCGGGCACGTACACGGGCTTGTGATGGATCGTCTGCGTGCACGCGGCTTTGGCGTACGCGGAAAGAAGGCGCGCCGACGCGTTTTTGGTCTCCGCGGACGACCCGGGACCGGCGCCGTGCCTGTCGGCCCACGCCTTTTCCCGTGCCGCCGCCGCCGCCGCCTCGCCCGGGTCGCCGCGCGCGCGCACCTCGCGCTCGGCGCGCGCGCTCGCGGCGTCCGCGGCGTCCGCCGCAGCCTCGAGCGCGCGCTCGGATTCCAAAAACGCCGCCATCGCGGCTTCGTACTCGGCGAGGATCGCCGCCTCGCGCTCGGCGAACGCCGCCGCCGCCGCCGCCGCCGCCGCGACCGTCTCGGGGTCCGCGTCGGGCGGTGCCGTCGCCGTCGCGTCCGCGCCCACGTACGTCTTAAGATCGAAGGGGACCACCCAAGGCCTCCCGGGGGCGTCCGCGCTGTCGTCGTCGCGCGCGTCGACGGCGGCGTCGTGCGCGTCCGCGCCGGCGCTCGCCACGGTCCAACGCGTGTCAACCGCCTCCGGAGGCGCGCGGTCGCCGAACGCGTCGCCTCGCGGTCTCGCGTGCCTCGCCGCGACGCGCGAGTCAACCGAGGAGGACAAACTCTCCGCGCCGAAGCGCGTGCCCGTGCTCCGCGGCAGGAGCAGCGCCTCCGCCGCGGCGTCCGCGGCGTCCGCGGCGAGTGCGTGCGCGGAAAGCGGGTCGACGAGCGCGACGCCTCGGTCGGACGGACGAGGCGAGGGGTCGTGCGGCTCGCGCGCGCCGACCACGCCGGTCGCGGCGGAGCGTCGCGCGACGGCGAAACACGCCGCCAGCGTCGCGGCTACCGCGCTGGACCTCGCGGTGCGCGGACGAGCCATCGTCGCGCTCGGGAACGCGTCGCGGAAGTGCGTGTCGTGCGCGCCTGCCAAGCTTTTTTCGCGCACGCTGACGCTGCCTCGAGCGTGTCGATGCGGATGCCCTTACAGGTTCTGAGTGGGGTTTCAGTCCAAAACTTTCAACGATTGCCAAGTCAGCACGACAAACACGACAACACGGTGCAGAAGTTTCCGCGGTCGCTTTTGTTGCAGTTTCGCGGTCGGCGGTTGCTTTTTTGCGCAGAGTCGCGAAAAACCTTGTTGCAGCGAGGGTTCTCGACATCGCGCGCCACTGTCCTTGACACCGTGCACACGATGTCTGGCGCTCTCCGCTCCCTCGCCAGGCGCGCGTTCGCTACCGCGGCGGCCCGCCCCGTGGCGGCCGCCCCCAAGGCGCCCTACGCCCACATGGCGCTCCGCGCCATGGCCACGGGCCCCGCCGCCTCCGCGGTGAAGATCAGCGACGAGCTGCTCGAGAAGCTCGGTTCGCTCTCCACGCAGGCCTTGATTGACGGCCTGTGGGTCATGGGCTGGCCCACGTCGCACATCATGGGCGCTCGCCCCCTGACCGAGGGCCAGAAGAAGATGGTCGGCAGAGCCGTGACGATCCAGTTCGCCGCCACCCGCCCCGACATCGCCGCGGACAAGCCCGCCGGCACCGAGTCTCCCGAGTACGAAGCCTTCGAGCAAGTCAATGGGAAGGAAGTTATCGTGATGTCCTCCGTCGGCCCGTGGGAGTCCGTCGGCGGCGACATCAAGTTCCTGCGCCTCCACCAGAACGGGGTACGTCCTGCGCCATACCAATCTCCGGGCGCGATCGATGCTGGCTGAGATCGAGCCTTCTCGACGCGACCGGTCGCGATCCGACCCGCCGCCGAAAACCGACTTCCGAACCTTCGCGCGCGGATAACTTCGCGATTCCGTGACTCGTCGCTCGGGCGTTTGGTCGGGCAGCGCGAGGGGAACACGAAACCTTCCGACGACGAAGACGAAAACGAAAACTTCCGGCGTCTTCCCGACTCGAGCGCGGCGCCGCTTCTCGTTTCCTCACGCGCGGCGCGCGTCGCGTCTCCCACACGTCGCGCGCATCGGCCCGACTGACGACTCGCGCGGCGCGTGCCTCCTCTCGCTGTCCCACGTCGCAGGTTCGCGGGCTCGTCACGGACGGCTCCGTGCGCGACACGGGCGTGCTTCGCGAGTACGGCTTCCCCGTGTTTTCCATCAGCACGACGCCCCGCCAGGGCCCGCACGTGCACCAGCCCTGGTCGTGCAACACCGTGATCAACTGCGGCGGCGTGGTCGTGCGCCCCGGCGACGCCATCGTCGGCGACGACGACGGCGCCGTGGTGATCCCCGCCGCGGTGGCGCAGCAGGTGTACGACATCGCGCACTCGCGCGAGATCGTGGAGGACATCGTCAAGACGGAGCTCACCGAGAACCCCGGCCCGCCCGGGAAGTTCTATCCGTTCATGTCCGGCAAGATCAAGCCCGAGTCCCCGCTGTGGAAGCTCATCGAGTCCAAGGGGCACGACCCCAAGAAGTTCAAGCACACCGCCGCGAGGCCGGGCGCGAGGGCGGGCACGGGCGTGCCCGGCGCGCCCCGCGCGCGCGGCCGCGTCGGCCCCGGCGCGCCGCGCTCCATCTCGAGCTACACGCAGACGGGCGCGTCGTACGACGAAGTGCTTCAGAAGTTCGCCGAGCACAAGGCGTGCGCGGTGCTGCGCACGCCCATCGAGGGCGCGTGCACGCCCGCGATGGACGCCGCCGTCGCCGGCGGGTTCAAGCTCGCGGAGTTCACGCTGACCACCCCCGGGTGCCTGGACTCGGTGGCGGAGTACGCCGCGAACCGCCCGGACGTCCTCACCGGCGTCGGCACCGTGATGTCCGTGGACGACGCCAAGCGCGCGATGGACGCGGGCGCCAAGTTCATCGTCTCGCCCGTGATCGTGCCCGAGGTGGTGCAGTGGTGCGCGGAGAACATGATCGTGTGCGCGCCCGGGTGCCAGACCCCCACGGAGATGGTCCAGGCGTGGAAGCTCGGCGCGCCCATCCAGAAGCTCTTCCCGGGCGTCATGGGGGGGCCCAACTGGGTCAAGGCGGTGGCCGCCGCGCTGCCCATGTTGCGAATCAACCCCACGTCCGGCGTGGAGATCGACACCGCCGCGGACTACCTCCGCGCCGGCGCCGGCTCGCTCGGCTTCGTCGCGCCCGCGTTCCCCCCGGACATGGTCGCGAACCAGGACTGGGACGGCATCTCCGCCATCGCGAGCAAAATCCAAGCCGCCGTCAAGTCGGCGTGAGCGCGCGACGCGAAAAAAGGCGTCGAAAAAGAAGAGAGAGACGGCGCGCGGAGTCCGCTCGCCGCGGTGACTCGAACCGCCGCGCCGCGCGTTGTGACGAAAACGATATCATGCGTATTACACACATCACACGACGCGCGGATCACCGCGCGTCTCCCGTCGAGCGTGACGGAGCGCGACTTAAAACGCGAACACCGTCGGCCTGTACTCCGGGTAGTACATGGACGAGCGCACGTACCGCTCGATGCCCTTCATGCCGTCCAGCTTGAGGATCTCCGAGATCTTCCCGCCGCGGCCCTCTCTGCCCTCCTTGACCGCCTGGCGCATCACCGCGCTCGCCACCTTGACGGAGATGTCCCGGATCTTGGATATCCGGGGGTAAATCTCGCCCCGCGCGAGCGCGTCGGCGTCCAGCGACCGCGGAATCGCCTCCGCCGCGGCGTTGAGCATGCCGTCGCTGATGTGGTCGGACCCGACCAGGATGCTCCCCAGGCCGAGCCCGGGGAAGACGTAGAAGTTGTTCCCCTGGTTCGCGTGCATGTACCGCCCGTCCACCCTCTGGCTCTCGAACGGCGACCCGGAGGAGAAGATGGCGCGCCCGCCCGTCGCCGCCGCCGCCGCCGCGGAGGTGCACTCCGCGCGGCTCGTCGGGTTGGACAGGGGCATGATGATCGGCCGCTCGTTGAACTCGCCCATCAACGCGAGGATCTCGTCCGTGAACAGGCCCTTCACCGTCGACGCGCCCAAAAGCACGGTGGGCTTCGCGCGCCGCACCACCTCCGCCAAAGGCGCGCCCTCGGGAAGCGTCGCGCTCGAGTTCTCGTCGCCCGCCCTCCGGCTCTCCGCGAACGGCCGCAGATCCTCCACGCCCGGCGCGCCGTCGTCGAGCTCGCGCGCGCTCGTCACGAGGCCGTGTTTGTCCACGACGAAGAAGCGCGCGTGCGCCTGCTCCGGAGTCAGGCCGTGGTGCACCATCGCGGTGTGCAGGAAGTTGGCGATGCCCATTCCCGCGCTCCCCGCGCCGCACACCACGAACGTCTGCTTCGTGATGTCCGAGGGCTTCCCGCCCAGCGCCGCCACGGCGCCGTACACGCCCGCCAGCACAACCACCGCCGTGCCCTGTATGTCGTCGTTGAAGCACAGCACGTTGTCACGGTGCCGGCGCAGGATGGGCATCGCGTGCTCCGTCTGGAAGTCCTCGAACTGCACGAGCGCGTTCGGCCACCGGTTCTTCACCGCCTGGATGAACTCGTCCACCACGGCGTAGTACGCGTCCCCGCGCAGCCGCCGCCGGTTCACGCCGAAGTAGTACGGATCGGCGAGGAGCGTCTCGTTGTCGGTGCCGACGTCCAGCACGCACGGCAGCACCTTCCCCGGGTCGATCCCCGCGCCCGCGACGTACAGGTCGAGCTTCCCCACGCTTATGCCCATGCCCTGCGCGCCCAGGTCGCCGAGCCCGAGCACGCGCGAGCCGTCAGTGACCACGATCACGTTCACGTCGCTCTTCCAGTTGTACATCATGGCGTTGAAGTGCCCGACGTCGTCCGCGGAGAAGTACATGCCGCGCGGCCGGCGGAACAGCCGGCTGTACTGCAGGCACGCTTCCCCCACCGTGGGCGTGTAGATGATGGGCGCGAGCTCCTCGATGTGTTCCACGAGCAGGCGGTAGAACAGCGTCTCGTTCCGGTCCTGCAGCGCCTGCATGGATCGCCACTTGAACATCGCCGTCTTGCCCGGCTCGTTCATGTTCTCCCAGATCTTGTCGCACTGCTGTTCGATGCTGAAATACCGAGGAGGCGTGAGCCCGCGGACGCCGAGCCTCTCCTTCTCCGCGATGGAAAACCCCGTGCCCTTGTTGTAGATCGGGTTCAGAAGCACCTCGATGCCGCGGTTGGTGTCCGCATGCATCACCTGCACGTCGTGCTCGGCGAACCGGCACGAGTGCTTGCGGTTCCACCCGGTGGACAGAGGCGCCGCGCCGCGCTCGGAAGTCTTCGCGTCGTCGGACGCGCCGCGGACGCCGCCCAGCGCGAGGGGCGAGACGGCGCGGGATGCGGGGAGGGCATCCAGGAAGTCGGTGCCGCGCCGGCGCGCCAGGTGGCGCGTCAAGTCCACGGCGCTCCGCCGCATCACGAACGTTCGTCGCGCGAATAATAAAGCGCACACTGTTCTTGAAGCAGGTCATATGAGTCAGCACAAACTTGCGGACGCCGCGATTTGAGGCTTTTCGAGACTAACAAGACACTTACATGCGAATGAAAAGATCCGGTGTGCAGATGCATTTTTTTGGGAAAGAAGAAGGTGCCGTTCGGAAAGCCGCTTTCATCATTCCGCGGTGAGCGGAGTCGGGGCGAGATGGGCGTTTTGTTCTCTCTGTTCAGCAGCCACAGAGAGTACAAGCTCATCATCGTGGGGCTGGATAACGCTGGCAAAACAACCGCGTTGTACAAGCTCCACCTCGGGGAGGTCGTGAGGACGCAGCCCACGATCGGCAGCAACGTGGAAGAGGTGAGGCATAAAAATGTGAGCTTCGAAGTGTGGGACCTCGGCGGGCAGACCACTTTGCGGCAGACGTGGTCGTCGTACTACGTCAACACCGCCGCCGTGATCCTGATGGTGGACTCCACGGACCGGGGACGAATCGCCGCGGTGAAGGACGAGCTGTTCCGGTTGCTGGGGAACGAGAGTCTGGATCCGAGCTCTGGCGTTTTGATTTTTGCAAATAAGCAGGATCTTCCCGACGCGATGACGGTGCTCGAATTGACGGACGCGTTGCAGCTGCACGCGGTGAAGGGCAAGCAATGGCACGTGCAGCCGAGCTGTGCGCTGACCGGCGAGGGGCTGAGGGAGGGGCTGGATTGGGTGTGTGCCAGGTGCTCGGGGACGTAGCTGCGGTCATCCGACGATGAATGTTTTTAGCGACTGAAGTAAATATCGCTTCTTGACATCGAAACGACGACGTCATCGCGCTCACTTCTCCCGCATCTCCACGTGCGGCGACATCATGATGCTGTGCCAAACCGCCGCCTCCGCGCCCCCCCCGCGCGCCCTGCCGCGGCTCACGAGGCGCGCGCGCGCCTCTGCAGCGCGTGTGCCGCTCGCGCCGTCGCGAGCGCTCGGATTCGATCTCGGCGAAGCGGCGGAGGATAAACTCCGCCCCGAGGCGGAGGCGCAGGCGCTCGTGGAGGACGCCGCGTCGCTTCTGTTCGCGCAGGACGCGCTGCGCGGCCCCGCGGCGCAGGCGTACCTCGCGCTGATGCAGCAGATCTCCCTCAAGGCGCCGCCCACGCGCCTGTTCACCGCGTACGGCGCCTTCTTCCGCGCGCAGCAGGCGACGGGCGCGCGTTCCTTCGCCGACCACGTCGTCGACGAGCTGATCGCCGGAAAGGGCAACCCCCTCGCGGAGACTTGCGCGCGCGGCACGCGCGAGCCCTCCGCGCTGGAACTCGCGGCCACGCGCGCGGACATGGACCTGCTGCAGAGGCTCTGCGTCTCCGAGGCCACGGTGCTGAGGTGGTGCGAGCGCCTCGCCGAGAGCGCGACGCCGCGACGCGAGCAGCCCGGGTCGTGGCGCGCCGCCGCGGAGACGCTCGGCGCGTCCGCCGGGAGCGACGGGATCCGACGCGACGACGACACCGCGCGCGACGACGACGCCGCGCACGACGACGACGGCGCTACCGCGGACGAGCCTACCGCGAGACCTTTCGCCGTGCGACGCGACACCTTGGCCGCCCCGCCGCGTCCATCGACGCGCGCCGCGCTCCGCAACGCCGTCGCCGAGAGCTGGAACTGGAGCGACGCGGCGCCGGCGCTGGCGAGGCACTGGGCGCTTCACGGCGTGGACGAGGTGGGTGCGAGGAGCGTCCTGGAGTGGACGGGCGCGAAGACCAAGCTCCGGGGTGTGTGTGTGGGCGCGGAGGGCGCGGAGGGCGCGTACCTCGGGCGGTACGGCGGCGACGACGACCCTGACACGATTCGCTCGCTCGTCGGCGCGGGCACGGCGTGGACGGCATCTGCGGACGCCTTCGCGGCGAGGCCGGCGGCGGCGGCGGCGCGCGCGGCGATCGTCGAGGAGCTCTCGAGTGCCTCGCCGCGCCACGTTCTGTTGCACGGCCCGCCCGGGGTGGGAAAGCGGTTCGCGGCGCGGTCCGCCATCGGAGAGGGGTTCGGGCGAGGCGCGCGGTGCGTGCGCCTGGGCCGCGGCGACTTGCGCTCGCTCCCCGAGATCCTATGCGAGGTGGAAGCGCACCCGCGCGCCGCGTTCGTGCTTTTCCTCGAGATGCCGCTGTGCCTGACGCCGTACGCGGAGTTCCACAACGCGCTCACCGCGGCGCTGGACGGCGGGGGCGGGGGAAGCTGGCCCGCGAACGCCACGCTGGTGGCCACCGCGCTCGCGCCGACCGGGCTGAAGCCGGGGGAGAAGGACGAAGGCGCGTCGCTGGCGGGGAGGTTTGGGCGCGTCGTTGCGATGGACGCCGAGTGACGACGCGGGACGCGAGGCGACGCGCGGCGACACCCATTCGCACGAATACACAAACGACGCGATACCTTCCTCACTCGCTCGACCGCCTCAGTCGCCTCACGCCGTGTACCCGAGCTTCGCGGAGAGCGCCTCCGCTTCCTCCATGAGCGACCCGAGGTGCGCGTCCAGCGAATCTTTCCAGAACGTGTCCGAGGAGGGGTCGAGGCCGAACGGCTCGAGCGCCTCCTTGAACCCCTTGACGCCGCCCGCGGAGAGCAGCTCGAGGAGCTTCTCCTCGAACCCCTCGGGCTGCTCGGCGTAGACGCCGTACAGGGACCCGACGACGAGGTCGGCGAACGCGTACGAGTAGACGTAGAAAGGCACGTTGTGGAAGTGCGAGACGTACGTCCAGAGGTGCGAGGTGTTTTCGTACGAGTCGAACCCCTCGCCCTCCTCGCCGTAGTACTCCACCATGCTCTCCTGCCACGCCTTGGTCATCTCGTCCGGCGTGAGCGTCCCCGCGGCGCGCTTGCTGTGCACCTTCTCCTCGAAGGCGTCGAACCCGCACTGTCGCACGACGGAGTTGATGATGTCGTCGATCTTGCCCATCAGCATCGCCAAGCGGTCCTCGTCGGAGGGCGCCTTCGCGAGCAGGTCGCGGAACACGATCATCTCGCCGAAGATGGAAGCGGTCTCCGCGAGGGTCAGCGGGGGGTGAAACTGCAGGATGCCCTGCTTGTACGACAGCATGAAGTGCGCGCCGTGCCCGGACTCGTGCGCGAGCGTCGCCACGTCGCGCATCGTGCCGGTGAAGTTGAGGAGCTGGAACGGGCCGACGCCGTACGCCGAGCTGCAGTAGGCGCCGCCGCGCTTGCCGTTCGCCGCGGGCACGTCGATGCGCTTCTCGTCCACCATCTGCGTGAACAAGCCCGCCATCGTGGGCGAGAACTTCTCGTACCCCGCGCGCACGATGTCCACCGCCTCGGGCCACGTGTACGTGTCGGACGCGGTGCCGATGTCGATGGCGGCGTTGCGGTCGGACCACCCGAACGTCTCGAGGCCCTGCGTCTCCTTCAGGATGGACTTCTTCAGCGCGTAGTACCGCTTGCAGTAGTCCACGCCCGTGGTTCTCACCGCCCCCAGCAGTGAGTCCACCACCTCGTCGGGCACGTTGTTCCCCAGGTTGCGCTGCGACCGGAGCTCCTCGAACCCGCGCTCGGCGTTCTCGACGTGCCAGCTCCCGGCGACCAT